>OLNF01002963.1_pt1 | contig 12745 bp, 18 predicted proteins | sample 1673061 | NCBI WGS metagenome assembly OLNF01 (sample SAMEA3136751, study PRJEB25190) | human gut metagenome | reverse complement strand
CTGCTAAGGCTAAAGAAATGGCTGAAAGTGCAGTGAATCACGAGTTGGGTCTGATTGAAACAAATGCAGACAATGCTACATGGAAGTATTTCGGTACAATTAGTAATCCGTTGTTTGTGGCAGTACGTTACAATGAAGAAGCTTCAGGTGGTGATACCCATCCTGCTGCCGACATCATCTGCTACATGAACGGTTACAACGACAATCGTCGTGCCAGCTATTTTGAGGAATCAAAATGGCCTGGAGAGACTTATGTAGGATTACGTCGCGGTATCAACCTCAGTAAGATGAAGGAGTATTTCATCAATTATTCACGTGTGAAGATTTCCTCTTCTGATCCCGTGCTTTGGATGAATGCGGCAGAAGTTGCTTTTTTGCGTGCTGAAGCCACTGCAATCTATGGTTTCAACATGAAAGGAACCGCTGCTGATTTTTATGAACAAGGTGTCCGTCTCTCTTTCGAACAGTGGGGAGCTACCGGTGTAGACAGCTATCTGGCTGATGAAAGCAGTGTACCTGCTCTTTACAAAGATCCCGCCGGTCTTAATACTTATGAAAAGAACCTTTCAGCCATTACTGTCAAGTGGAATGAAGGGGCATCCAAGGAAGAAAAACAGGAACGTATCATTACCCAGAAGTGGATTGCGAATTGGCCGTTAGGTAACGAAGCTTGGGCTGACTATCGCCGTACAGGCTATCCCAAACTGTTGCCTGCAACCAGTGAAGGTAACTTGAGTGGTGGAATTGTTGATAGCGAGAAAGGTGCACGCCGTATGCCTTATCCTTCTGAAGAATATACAAGTAATACTGAAAACGTGCAAGAGGCAGTAAACAGCTATCTGGGTGGACCGGACAACATGGCTACTGACGTATGGTGGGCACGCAAATAATAACAATAAATGCTGAATAATTATGAAATTATATAAGAAATCATTCAAAGGAATCGCGCTGGCAGCTTTTTCCGTATTGGCATTGTCTGCCTGCTCCGACTGGACGGATTCAGAGAGTATTAAACTGAAAGAACCCGGAATCGACAAACAGTCTCCCGAACTGTATGCCAAGTATCTGAAGAACTTGCAGGAATACAAGAATTCTGACCATAAGATTGTATACGGCTGGTTTGATAATAGTGAGAAAGTTCCTTTCAGCCGCGGGCAGCACATGTCGGATGTTCCCGACAGCCTGGACGTAATTATCGCAACTACTCCCGATTTGGCGGAATTCGAATTGGAAGATATTGCAAATGTACATGAGAAGGGAACGAAAGTATTCTATTCCATCAGCTATGACAATATCTTGAAGGAACATACCGACAAGGTGAAAGAAGGAACAGAAACATCTGCATTCTCGGCTTATCTGTCGGCTGAGCTGAACAGACTGATAGCTCTTGAAGCACCTTTCGACGGTATTGTAGCCGAGTATCGTGGTAGCAATCCTATCTACATGTCCGAAGCCGACAAGGCTGAAGCAAAGGCAAATCAGGATACTTTCTTCGGTGTGATATCCAACTGGAAGAGTGCCAATTCAGGTAAGCAACTGGTGTTCCAGGGGTATCCTGCCAACCTGATAGGCCAGTCTGTGCTGTCTTCTTGTGACCATATCATCTTGATTACAAATGATGCCACGGATGTTGCCCAACTGGGGGTAGAAGCGCTTCAGGCCTTGATGGCAGACGGTGTTCCGGCTGACCGCTTCATTGTATCGGCATCTACCGTCTCTCTGGATACAACAGATAAGACTACCGGATATTACAATGCTTTGAGAGCTCTGTCGGAAGCTGCTTATTGGGTGACAGAACCGTCTGCAGAGTTTACAAAAGCCGGTCTGGCTATTGAGAACATGCAGAATGATTACTACAATGCCACCAATACCTATCAATACGTGAGAGAAGCTATCAATATTATGAATCCTGCTCCTAAAAAATAAAAGAATATCATGAAACTGAAAAGTATATATTTAGTATCGATGGCATTATTGGCAAGTGTATTTGCTGCTTGTAATGATAATGACGTTGAGAATTTCGATAATCAGGTGTATATCAACGGCTCGGCGATGACCAGCACTGTGTTGTTGAAAAACACAGTTTCCGATACGGAAGGCTCATTCCGGATTTCAATGGCTCGCCCTGAATCACAGGATATAACTATTGCCTTGAAGGCGGACCCTTCACTGGTAGCTACTTATAACGCTACCTATTATGACACAGCCGAGGCTCTGCCGGAAAACTATTATACGGTAGAAACTCCGCAGGCTACCATTTTGGCCGGTGCTGTCATTTCAGACGACATCACTGTCAGCTTCAAGAACTTGACGGAACTGGACCGTGAGAAGGCGTCCTCCGCACTATTTCTTTATCTATCAATATCCATAACATTCATTTATCTCCATTCCAAATTAGCTATTTCATAGGCTAGTTTAAATTTATCAAATCCTTTTGCACAGCAAAAATCATCATATAATCCATTTAAGCATCTTCCAAACTCATCATCTTTACCCAACAGAGGACAATATTTACAAATACTTTCAGGGGAATGATAAATTAACATATCAGAATTATTTCTTGCCGCTCGGAGTTCTATCTCTTCCTTTTCTCTTCTTCTTTTGGCTTCATCACATGCAAAACAATTATTTGTTAATTTATGATAATAAGGAGTAGGATAAGGATTTGTCTTTTCAAGCCACTCTCCTTTAGAAGCAACTTCATTGTTAGCTATAGCCATATACATTTTCTTATGCGCTTCCGCATAAGTCATATTACCCCACATATTTGGAGTTTCTTTTTTCGAAATAATTCTTTCAACTTTTTCTTCAAATTCTTTAATTTCTTTTGGTTTTGGTCTTTTGATTTCTATTATATCTAAATTTTTATTACCATCTATAAATTCTAAATTTTCATTATATTCATCAAGATTTATATAAAAATCTCCAGAACAAAAATTTTCGCCAATACAAATAAAACAATCACCATTTCTAAGTTTTACAATATCTCCAATTTTTAAGTTTAATTTTTTCATTTTTTTTATTCCTCTATTCTAACATAATCTTTAAAATACCAGAGTAGTTCATCTCTAAATTCATCAATAGCTTTAAAAGCTACGTCTAAAGAACAAAATACTATACTTCCAAAAGGAACAAAACCTTTAGCATCAATTATTTCTGGAATAAGTTTATCTTCTTTTTTTACATATTTAATATAACATCCGCCGCATATTTTTCCCGTATCATGCCAGTTAGCAAACATTTTCAACTGCCGCATCAACTTTTCAGCTCTTGCTTGCGCTTCCGCATCTTTTCTCTCTTTAAAACAATTGCCAGCTGCTCTAAGTGATTGCTTTCCTATTTTTCCAGTTGATCCTTTTACATCAAAGCAACGTACTTCATTATTATAGCCAATATAATTAACTTCATCATCAAACTTTGTCGCATAAATACATTTAGCTACACAAGGAACAAAATCACACTTTTCCTCATTCCATTCCCAAGCACCAATAGCATCTATATTCTGCCAACTAACAAAACCGCATTCTTCTGCGTAAGCACGAAGTTGATTTAATTCTTCTTTATTATTAATAATAATTTTTTCAACTTCTATATAAAACGCTTCTTCATCATCTACTTCTTTTTCTTTAAAAGATAATATATTATTATTTTCATCTATAAATTTTATATTATTTAATAAAGGAAATTTTAATTCATGATATTCATAGCTTTCACACTGTTCTTTATTTTCAAACATTTTACCATCATCAGCTATATAGATTTCTTTCATTTTATGTCCTCCAATAGATGCGAAAATTCCAGTTTATATTTTTCAATTGCGGCTTCCGCAACCTCTTTACTTTTAAACTCTATATCTTTAAAACAATAAGCATATTTAGAATAAACTTCTACTACTTCTGGATTATCAGTAAGTTTAATAAAAGCTTTTTTTACTTCTTCATTTGGATAAATAGTATGCGTTTTCGCAAAATATTCCAATTTTCTTTTTAATAATTTTATTTCTGATTCTATTTCAAAATCTTTATAAAACTTTATTATACTAAGCATATTATCTGCGGTTAATTCATATTCTCTTCCATCATTAAATGATAATATAGCTTTATCATTATCTTTATTCATTGTAAAACTTTTAAAATCGTCCATTTTAACAATATCCTTCCTGGTCTATTATAATTAATTCATCTTTAAACCTATCTAAAGCAGCTTTCGCAACTTTGTAAGAGTAGAAATATACTCCCATAAGATTCTCCCTATAAGGAAAACCTTCAATCCGCAAATTATGTTCTTTATCTCCAACTATAGTCCAAAATTTTCCATCATAATCTTCAATATTATCATATTCTCTTTTAAATGATCTAATTTTATGATATAAATCTTCTAAATATATATCCGCACACTCTGCATTAGAATTATAATGAATAAACATTAATTCTTCAGCATCCCAAATCCATATTCCAGTTTTATCTATTTCTTCCCAACTAAAAAAACCACAATCTACTGCATATTTATTAAACTGTTTTAATTCTTCTTCATTATGTATAATAATTTTACATACTGCTCCATAAAAATATTCCAATCTTTGTCTTTCAGTATTAAAAAACAAATAGCAATTATTTTCATCTATAAATCCTACTTCTTTAACCAGAGGTATTTCCAATTCATAATATTCATATTCTTGACAAGCAGTTTTAGTTACAAATTCCTTTCCATCTTTAGCTATATAAATCTCTTTCATATTAATTTCTTACCTTTCTTAATCCTTAATATATTAATATTATAACAAATTTTTTTTCTTTTTTCAAATGTAAGTTTTTTGCCCAGAGATATAAAATTTTCACTTGACAATAAAAAAATTTTTTGATATAATCTATATGTAAGCTAAGAGAAAGGATAATTAAACAAATTCTTACCTTTTATATATATAATAAAAAATATATAAATATTATAATTCTTACCAATATAAAAAGAAATAAAAGAAAAAAAAATAGGGTACTTCTTAAATTTCTGTCTCATATTCCATTATCTTTTAATTCGTGAACTACGTTCACTCATTAAAGATTAATTTCATAAGAGACCTCATTTAAGAAGTACCTGTAAAAAAAAGAAAAAAAGAAAGGACTTCTCAATGAAAATCCAAGAGAAATGCGATATGTGCGGGCGTCCATCACCCAGCCTTATTGCTTATGAAAACCAGCTAATCTGTCCGTCATGCTTCGCAAATCATAAAATCTTTGGATGTGGAACATGTGAAAATTATAAGTGCGGTTTTGATGCAAATACAGAACTTCCCCGCTATATTCAGCAACAAACACAACAGGGTGCAATGACCATGATAACCCGGATGCCAAATCCCGCACTAATAGAACGAGAGTGTAAATCTTGTTGCTGTTGGAACGAAGAACATGAAGTTTGTTATCAGAAAGAAATTGGTGATTGTTCTCAATATAAAAAAAAGATTATTGATATTTTATAAAAAATATTATATAATAAATTATAAATTAAAAAAGAAAGGAAAAAATTAGTTATGGATTATATTAAACAGTTTTATAAAGAACTTGAAGAGGGAAAAAACCCAAACGATCTCGCTAAAGAGATACAGAAATGTCTGAACTCAGCCATCTCCAAGAGAGAGGATGAATGCAAACATCTTGAAAAGTTTGAAAAAGATGCGGAATCAGTAGCAGAAGTATTTAACTCATTCATAGATTCATATTATCCAGAAATAGATGTTAGATATGATGCAGATATGATTGTTCAGGTTTGCGAACTCGCAAAAAGTGTCAACAAAGAAAAGTTTGACTTTGATAACTTATTTAAACATCTTTTCAGATAATTAAAAAAGGAGAAACCGCATGAGTAAATATTTTAATTTCGATAAAACTCCATACTTACCTATACTTAAATCTTATTCAAAGGAAATGCTCATTGAGCTTTTGGCAACTAAACACCCAATATTTAATAAAGAAGATATAGAAGAAGAATTAAAGAAAAGGAATAAGTAATAAAAAATGAAAGAACTTGATATAGCAATCAGAATGAAAGATTACGAGAAAGTTGCAAACTACAAGCTAACCAAAAAGGTTCCCATAATACTGCGTTTAGATGGAAAGAGTTTTCACTCATTGTGCAAGCATAGAAATAAACCTTTCGATGAAGAAATCACTACAGCTATGCAACTAACTCTCATAGATTTATGTAAAAATATACAAGGAGTAATGTGCGGATACACGCAAAGCGATGAAGTAACCCTCGTGCTGTCTGATTACGCCAGACCAGAAACATCCGCATATTTTGACTATCGAGTACAAAAACTTTGCTCAGTATCAGCGGCAATAGCCGCAACAAGTTTCAATAAGTATGTGCGGAATCTACCTAAAACCGCACTATTTGATTCAAGATGTTTTAATATTCCAAAAGAGGAAGTTGCTAACTGTTTTTACTGGCGTCTTCTGGATGCAAAACGCAACTCAATTAACCTGCTTGCGCAGTCTCTTTATTCGCATAAAGAGTTAAAAAACATAAAAACTTCCTCTCTTTTGGAGAAAATGAAAACAGAAAAAGAAGTTGATTGGAATAAACTCAATAATAAATATAAATTTGGTTCATTTGTATACAAAGAAGAAGGTAAGTGGTATATAACTTATGATTTAGAAGATGGAGAAAAATTTAGAAAATATATAAATCAAAAAGTAATGAAAGGATATTAATTATATAATGGTTTATGATGTATTAAATATTTGTCGTTATATAATTAATTATAGTGATGGAGTTTCAAATCTAAAGCTACAAAAATTATTATATTTCATACAAGCATATTTCTTAATAACAAAAGGAAAACCTTGTTTTTATGATGATATAGAAGCATGGGACTTTGGACCAGTTATTCCAAAAGCATATTGTGAATATAAACAATTTGGATGTGGAGATATTCCATCAATAAAATCATTCATCCAGATTGATGAAAATAATATATGGGATTCTAAAAGAATTTCATATGATGATAGTGTTATAGAAAAGGATGATAAAAAGCGAATAAATGCAGTTGTTGATTTATTTGCTGATTATTCTGCAACAAACCTTGTAGAATTGACGCATAAACAAGCTCCTTGGACTAATGCATATGTACCGCATATGAACAATGTAATAACACTATCATCAATAAAAGAATATTTTTGTGAATGAAAGGATATATTAATTATGTATAATATGAGTTATGCGGGAACCCGTAGAAAACATCAAAGAAAAATTAATAAAGCTGTGCGGGATTTAAATACAGGCATAGAACGAGATGATTATTGGAAAGGTAGATTTAGAATGAATCAACTTGAATCCCGCATGATTCGTTTTGACGATCATTCAGGTTTTTATCTTTGGGTGTTCTTGGAATGTTACGATAAAAAAACAAAGAAAAGTAATCTCTATGTAATAGAAGAATCGCAGTTCTTCATTAGTGAAATTTGGAGAGCCATGAATCATTTTATTACAGAATATCTTCATACTTCCGCTGGAAAAGAAGGAAAGAGTGAATATTTAGATACAAGACATGTTTCTTCTGGAAGAAAAGTTGAAGATTTTTTTAAAAAAGGAGATTATAGATATGGTGGCTAAATCTTATCAAGCACTTAAAAAATTATCTGAGCCATTTGCGGAATCCGGTAGAATATATATCATGGTCCAGCTAAAATCTGGCAAAGAAAAGAAAGTGCGGTGGTATACTGAGAAGGAATATCAGAGAATGTATCCAGATGAAAAGAAAAAAACACCTGGAAAACCGCACGGTCCGCAAAAGAAAGTGCTTGGTTTTATAGAAGATAAAATATATTTAATTAAAGAACCAATAGAAGGATATGATTGCCGATATGCTAAATGGTGGGGTTGGTATATACCAACTCCTTTAAATAACCCTCCTGTTGGAGCAAAAGAATTATACTGGTCTTCTATTGGAGATGAGAAAGGGTATGTAAAAAATGGAAAATAAATATTTTATGAAATATTTAAATGCTATATGTAATAATAATAAAGGAAAATGTAATATTTGTATGATGGGTGATTATTTTAAAGAGCCTTCACTTTATTGTCCATTAAGGGATTCAACATTAATGCGTTTACTTGAAGCCACAAAAGAAAGTGAAAACGATATTTTTAAAAAAGAAGCAACAATAAAAAATTTATTATCCGAAGTAAAAAAGTATTCTTTAATGAATCCAATTCGCACCAGACAAGAAATCTTTCTTGAGAAATATCCTAAAACAATGATAAATATGGTCGATGGATGTATAGATATTAAACCTTGTCAAATAGAAGGAAATGATTTTATCCAAAAGAAAGAAAAATGTGATTTATTTGAATGTGCGGAATGCAGAAGAAATTATTGGAGTGCGGAAATCGAAGAATAATTAAATGATTTTTTATTAAAAATATTATATAATATATAAAGAAAGGAAAAAAAGATATGAGTAATAAATTATTTTTGGCTTCTATAGAAGCTTATGAAGAAAAAGATAATGGAGTTTATAAATATTATATGATATTAACTGCTACTTCTTATGTCGATGCGACAAAAAAAATTGAACAAGAACATTATCCTAAAATAGACGATATAATTTCTATTGATATTGAAATGATTGGAGACGAAACCAATGATGAAATTTATACATTTTTTGATAAAGAGGTATATAATAAATTAAAAAATTAAGGAAAGGAATGTAAAAAATATGCTTTTTAAAAGTGAAACAAGCAGTTTCCGCATATATTGGAAACATCTGCACCCTAATAAAAATTGGTTTCTCTATTGGAGTAATTGGAAAGATTTTCCAAGAATTGTAAAAGAATATCTTTCTTTTAAAAAAGAGAAAAGACTATATTCTGTTTCAAGACAAGAAACTTATGAAAGCTTTACTTATATTTATAGATATCTGAACAATATGTTAGATATGTATGGTAAAGATACTATTGCTTATCCAATAGAAATGGAATTTGAAACATGGAAAAGTATTATATTTGAAATGCGGGATTTAGCAAAAAAACTTGCGGAAGACGACTATGAAAATTTATTAGACAGAAGAATAGACATAGATACTTTATTTGATTGGTTAAAAGAATATATAGATGATATATGGTGGTAAAATATGTTTAATTTAATTTCTAAAAAAGAGAGAAAATTTATAGATGATTATACTTGTTTATATACAAGCCAGGATATAGATAATAGAATGATATCTTCAGTAAACTTAAGACCATTTGAAGAAAGGTTTTTTGAATGGAATAGACAGAAATCTAATTTTTTATTTCCTTGTATATTTAAAAATAAACTAATCTATGAAAAAGAAATTGAGATAGATATGCCAGTAGAAGAAAAATTTGAAAGAAGTGAAATAGTCAATCATGATTTTCTTTCAAAATTTAGAAATTATATATACACACACAAAGATTCTTTGCGTTATAATTCTAAACAAGTTGATTTTTTAATGAAAATAATTCATTCTTTTTTAGGAAAAGATTCTCTTATTGAAAATATATATAGAGATGAAGATATTTATTTAAATCTTCCGCAAGAAAAAGTTTTTGTAATCCGCAAAGGCTGTAAGACTATAAAAACTTTAGGTAAATTAGCTTCTGCTTTTGGATTAGAAAAAGAATTTGAAGATTTTAGATTAAAGCATTCTTTAATCAATAATGAGAAAAAAATATCTGGAACTTTGTGTATTTCTATTCACCCTATTGATTTTTTAACTCTGAGTGATAATGATTATGATTGGGGTTCATGTTATAGTATAAGAGATTATGGTGCTTATAGATGTTCAACAGTTGAAACAATGAACTCACCACATGTGATAGTTGCATATTTAAAAGGAAAAAATAAACCTACTCCATATAATAAAAAATGGAGAGAACTTTTTATAGTTTCTCCATGGGCTTTAATTGGAGTAAAAGGTTATCCGTATCACAACAAAAAATTAGAAAAAATAGCAATGGATTTCATATCTGAAGTAGCTGAATCAAATGGTTTTTCTTATTCTAAAGGAACGCTATATACTCCTGATATAGAAAAACATTTTAGATTAGAATTTAATGATTTATATAGCGGGGATTTTGATTGCTTTGAAGACTATCCTATAAGATATGCAAAAAACTATTCGCCTTTCGATTCAGATGGAGTAGAAAAATCTTTTTATATGCAATATATACTACCATCAATTGTAGTCGGAGGTAAGAATACCTGTTTGGTGTGCGGAAGACCGTATGAACATTATACAATAACGGGTAATAATGATTCAGGTGATGAGATGTGTTTACTGTGTCCAGATTGTGATAATATAATTGAATGTGAGGAGTGTGGAGATTATCTTTTTGATAGAGAAGGTGATTACGTCTACAATGAAAAAACAAATACTTACATATGTGAAAATTGTTTTAATATGAATTATTTATTTTGTGATAAATGCGGAGATATTATAGATATGAGAGATGGAACATATGAAGTTGATCAAACAACTGGTGATATTCTTTGTGAAAATTGTATAGAAGAAAAAGAGGAGGAATATATTATATGAAATTTTGTGTATCCAATAGACAAAGTGATACAGTTTTAAAAAAAGCTAATGAAATATCTGTTCCTTTTAAAGACCAAGACACTATCCCAGACTTGGCTTTAAAAAATCCAGGAGCAGATATAATTTTGCGGATTTCCGCAGATGACGTAGATGAAATAGATTGGGATAAATTTAAAAAATTAAGTCGAGAACTTCCAATTATTTTTTGTACAGAGGATATAACAATAGATAAAAAATGTAAAATAAACAACATTCCTTTCTACTGGGCATTTCCTATAACCTCTTATTATGAATTAAAAGGTCTAAATTATATAGGAGTTTCTCAATTTTTATTAGGTCCACCTTTATCTTTTGATTTACAGTTAATTAAAGAAAGATTTGGTAGACCTATTCGTCTTATAGCAAATGTTTGTTTTGATAGTTATATCAACCAAAAGGATGGAATATGCGGAAGCTATGTAAGACCAGAAGATGTAATAAAATATGAAAAGTATGTAGACAGTTTAGAATTTGCAAGAGTAACTAAAGACCAAGAGGAAGTATTATTTAGAGTTTATGCGGAAGACCGCACATGGCCCGGTAATCTGCGGCTCTTACTCACGAACTTTATGTACGATGTTGACAATCGGGGTATTCCGAATGAATTTGCCGAAGCCCGCATGAATTGTAGACAGAATTGCATGAGAACAGGAACTTGTAAATTCTGTTATACTGCTGTAAATTTTGGAAACGTAATAGATAATTATGTTCATAGAAAAGTTTAATTTATTGATTTTTTATAAAAAAAATAATATAATATATATACAATAAAGAAAAAGAGGTTTTTATTTTATATGTATGAAAAAATTAAAGAAGAATTTAAAGACATTATCAGAGAAACGCAAGGAATAAAAGAGCCAAAAGTAGAAAAACTTTTCAATATTTATGATTTTCAGAAAAAGAATTTAAGAAAAGAATTAGGTTTTAAAAGAGATAAGCTGATTATTGAGTCACCGCAAGAAATTACTTTCTCTCTTGGAGAAAATGAAAAGAAAAGTAGTTTTGAAAGACTGAAAAGATTTTCTGTAAATCATACAGACTTTTTTAATTTTTTAGTAGATAAAGATGAAAGTTGGCTTTTTGATAACGAGATTAAAGAAACTTGTTATTCAACTGTTAATGGAAAGAGTATAACAATTCCAAAAGGAATGAAGTTTATAAAATCTTTTAAGTTTTTTATAGAGGATAAAGATAAACTTTTAGAGGTACAAGATTATGCTTCAAGCCTTCTGCAAAAACATGGAAAATTTACTGGGAAATTGTGTATTTCTATTCATCCTTTAGATTATTTAACAATTAGTGATAATGCTTTAGGGTGGAGTTCTTGTCATTCTTTGGATAATGAACATCGCGCTGGAAATCTTTCTTATATGTGCGATACTTCGACGGTCGTTTGTTATTTAAAGAGTAACGATGATAATAATGATAAATTAGAATTTTCTCCAGAAGTGAAATGGAACTCAAAAAAATGGAGAGTATTATTACACTTTTCAGATGATTTTTCAATGGTATTTTCGGGAAGGCAATATCCATTTTCTTCTTCGTGCGGACTTCAGTTAATAAATGAATTATTTTTAAAAAATTTCAAAAATAACTGGAAAGATAGTGTAGTAGAAAGTGTTAAAGTAGATGATAGAACTATTGATGTATCTGATGAAAGATATTATTTATTAACCGATCAAGAAAGAGTTCCTTATCCTACAATAAAAAGAATAACAGATTTAGTAAAAGATAAAAGTTTTTTACATTATAATGATTTATTATATTCAAATATTTATAATAAACCATATTATTGTTTTAGTAAAAAAACAAGAGCGACAGCCGCAACTACTTTTACTATTGGATTTTCAAAAATTCCATGTTTAGAGTGTGAAGAAGACAATGTTACATTAGGTAGCACAATGAGATGTATTCCTTGCGAGGAAGAATTTGGTTATGAAGAAAATGATGATTTTGTTTATTGCTCATGTTGCGGAAGACGTGTATTTATAAATAATGCAACAGAAATAAATACTTTTACAGAAGAATTTATTTGTTGTGACTGTGAAAAAACTTTTTATAGACAATGTTCAAACTGCGGAGATTATATTCTTGAAGACCAAGCAGTTTATTGTCCAGAAGATGGAAATTATTATTGTATACCTTGTGCGGAA
>OLNF01002960.1_pt1 | contig 12751 bp, 11 predicted proteins | sample 1673061 | NCBI WGS metagenome assembly OLNF01 (sample SAMEA3136751, study PRJEB25190) | human gut metagenome | reverse complement strand
AAGATGCAGCAGATCATCAAGGCCAACGAGCCCTTCGTCCGCGAGGTGGTCACCATCGAGCAGGCGAAGCAGATCTTCGCCGACCAGCGCTTCAAGCTCGAGCACATCGACGATTTGACCGACCAGGAAATCTCGATCTACCGCCACGGGTCCTTCGTCGATTTGTGCGCCGGCCCGCACGTTCCCTCCGCCGGTAAGATCGGCGCCTTCAAGATGATGAAGCTCGCCGGTGCCTATTGGCGCGGCGACGCGACGCGCGAGCAGCTGCAGCGTCTCTACGGCACGGCCTTCTTCAAGAAGTCGGAGCTTGAGGAGTACTTGCACAACCTCGAGGAGGCCGAGAAGCGCGACCATCGCCGCATTGGCCGCGAGATGGACATCTTCATGATGCGCGACGAGGCGCCGGGCTTCCCGTTCTTCCTGCCCAACGGCATGATCTTGAAGAACACGCTGCTCGACTACTGGCGCGAGATTCACAAAAAGGCCGGCTACGTGGAAATCTCCACGCCGATGATCATGAACAAGCAGCTGTGGCAGACGTCGGGCCATTGGGATCACTACAAGGACAACATGTACTCGACGGTCATCGACGAAGAAGAGTACTGCGTGAAGCCGATGAACTGCCCGGGCGGCGTGCTCGTGTACGCGTCCAAGCCGCATAGCTATCGCGACCTGCCCATTCGCGCGGGCGAGATCGGCCTGGTGCACCGCCACGAGATGAAGGGCGCGCTGCATGGCCTGTTCCGCGTGCGCTGCTTCAACCAGGACGATGCGCACCTGTTCGTGCGCCCCGACCAGCTGACCGAGGAAATCGTGGGCGTCGTGCGCCTCATCGACTCGGTGTACCAGCAGTTCGGCTTCAAGTACCACGTCGAGCTGTCCACGCGCCCCGACGACTCCATGGGCTCCGACGAGGATTGGGAAGCCGCCGAGAGCGGCCTGAAAACCGCGCTTGCCGAGCTGGGCATGGACTACGAGGTCAACGAGGGCGACGGCGCGTTCTACGGCCCGAAGATCGACTTCCACCTGGAGGATTCGCTCGGACGCACGTGGCAGTGCGGCACCGTGCAGCTCGACTTCCAGATGCCGCAGAACTTCGACCTGGAATACGTCGACCACGATGGCACGAAGAAGCGCCCGATCATGCTGCATCGCGTGTGCTTCGGCTCGGTGGAGCGCTTCATCGGCATCCTCATCGAGCACTACGCGGGCAAGTTCCCCGTGTGGCTGGCTCCCATGCAGGTGAAGGTCCTGTGCGTGTCCGAGAAGAGCCGCGACTACGCCCACGAGGTGTGCGCCAAGCTGGAGGAGGCCGGTATTCGCGTGGTCTGCGACGACCGCGACGAGAAGATCGGCTACAAGATCCGCGAGGCCCGCAGCATCGACCGCGTGCCCTACATGCTCATCCTGGGCGAGAAGGAGGTCGAGGCCGGCAACATCTCCGTCCGCGATCGCTCCAATGAGACCGTTCAGATGAGCGTCGACGAGTTTGTTGCCAAGGTGACCGAGGAGATCAAGACTCGCGCCTAGCACAAACAATACAAGAATTAACAAAGGCGATCGTCCTCGCGGGCGGTCGCCTTTTTTGTTGTCTATAGAAGAAAAGCCGCTGGTTAGAGCGGCTTTTTTGTTGTGCAAAAAGGTACGATTTGGTACCTATCGTTGCTGCTTCTTCAAGCTGGGGCTCGTGGCTGGCAGCGGCTGTCCGTCAGAACCCCTCTCGTTTCCTAGACGATTGCCTTGATGAGTGCGATAAGGCCAAGGTCGAAGGGGAAGTGAAAAAGGCGATTGAGGAGCTGAGTGATTGATAGGGCTATGTTGGCGCGATTTGGCTGGATTGGTTAAAGAGCATGCGAGCTCTGTGCAAGATTTCAGTCTGTCAATGCGCTGGAGTTAGAGGTAAATTAGCAGAAATAGCCTTATCCCTCCGAAAAGGGGTGTATGAATGTATTTGTCCGACAAGAGGATAAAACAGCTGATTGATGAGGAACATCTGCTTAACGCGGATAAAAGAAGGGTCCAGAGCGTCAGCTATGATTTGCGAACTAAAGAGTTTTACGCCGACGGAACTAGATGCGACTCCTATGTCCTCAAGCCAGGTAATTCGATATTTGTTTCATCAGTTGAATCGATTAGCTTGCCGGCCAACATGACAGCTCAGGTTTATCTGAGGTGCTCTTGGATGTGCAAAGCGATTCTTCTCGATGCGCCCCTGTACTTTCCTGGACACGATACGCATCTTTACTTTCGGCTTACCAATTTGAGCGGCAGCAGTATTGAGCTTAAAAAAGATGAAGGGTATGCACAGCTAGCTTTTCAAATGGTGGAAGGAGTTGTTGAAAAGGAGTATGGCGGTCACTTTTCCGATGAGAAGATGATCGAGGCAATTGGCAATTATGACGTATATGATGCAGATAGGCAGCGAATCAAAAGATATGTAAAGCCAATCAAAAAGATGGAGCGAAAGATATATGCCAACGTCGTTGTACTCCTTACTGTGTTTGTGGGCATTTTCACTCTTGGCTCTGCATTAACGTCTATCAATTCGGTTGCGGACTATCTTCAAGTTTGTCTTTGCATGTGCGCGTCTGTGTCTCTTATGGTGTTTTTGGTCGGCATTATCGTTAGGTGGGATACTAAAATATCAATTAGCTCCGCTTCTATTGCGAAGTTTGTTCCATGGCTGGTCCCTTTAATCGTTTCGATTCTTTGTTTTGTTGCATTGTTTTTTCTTAACGGATCATACGGAGGAGGCGTTTTGCTTTCAGGCGATTTTTCAGATTTATCGCTTTGGCAGGTGTTGAATCATGGTTTACATTGCATCCAGATACGCTAACCAAGATACTAATCGGCATATTGCGACTTTGTTAAGGTGCCGTGGTTTGGAAGTTTTTTTACCTAGGGAACTTAAGGTAAGGTCCCATGGGGTTAAAAATAAGCGGCATGTTTATAGACGGTGTATTGAAGAGCTGTCAAGATGCACTACCTTGTTGGTAATTTCCCCATTCGGGAGAGATGTCGCTTATGAGATAGGTTATGCATGTTGCATGGGTGACATGAGGGGGCTCCCTGCCGGAGAAAGCGTTCGTAACCCTGCTATAGTTCGTTTCAATACGACAGAGGAGACGTCGGTTTCGGATGACATGCTCTTCCCAGATTTTGAGTCATCGGAACTAGATGATGTAATTGCTTATATTTTTGAGCGAGAGCGCAGGATGAATCCAGGTCCTGACAGTCGTCATGGTTCGGGCGGTAGCGTTAGGGAGCTTAAGCTGGGCATGTGATTCTCACTGTCTTTAGAGAATCCTGCGACTCTTGTATAAGCGGTTGAAAGCCATAACTTAGATTGAATCGTATGGCTTTTACTTCATCGGCATTCTATACTATTTGATTCAATACTGTTGTAGGAGGGATGAACATGTTGCTTTCTGATAATGAGATTATCAAACTCGTTCGTAGCCCAAGACCTTTGATTGCGCCTTTTAATGAAGGACATCTTCAGTCTGCCTCCTATGACGTGACCTTGGCGGACGGTATCCAAGAAATCGTTGCAAAGTCCGGCGTTGTTAACCTTCTCGATCAGGGGAATGTCGAGTCCGTTTATGATTCGGTTGATATATCGAATGGTTATATCTTGAAGCCTGGCCAGTTCGTTCTTTGCAAAATTGTTGAACGTATTGAGCTTCCGGATAATATCGCTGCTCATATTATGCCTAGGACTCGATTCACCCGGTTTGGCCTTTTAGTGTCTGCACAGCATTGCAATCCCAGTTACGCGGGCTATCTAAGTATCGGTCTTCACAATGCATCTCCGAATAACGTCTCTCTCGTGCCTGGAATGGCTATTGCTCAGATTGTGTTCGAGCAACTTTCTTCCGAGCCAAGTTCTGGACGCTTATATCGCAACCAAAAAGATGCTCGTTATCATAATGAAGATGCTTTTATCGGATCGCAGTTTACTGATGATTTGTCACCTCAGGCAAAAGCGATTTTTGAGGATATGGTTTCTAAGCTATCGGGTGGTGTCGAGTAATGGCACAAATGCTCAGTAGCTTGATTGCTGAATATGCTCAATCGCATTATGCCGACGAGAATCCCGGGGACCGTTTTGAAGCCCAGAAGGCGATGGAAAGCCAGATAGTTTCGGAAATCTGTGAAGAGTGCGCTCAGGAAATAGCATCAAGAAGCAAAGAAATTGAGCTGACTGAGCAAATGAAGAATGCTCGACATGAACTTATGATTGCCGTTGTTGAATGTGTGGTCTTGGCTCTTCCTGTCGGTTTAGTGGGAAGTCATATCTATGACCTTTTGAGAGCCGGTGTTTATGGGGCGGTTCAAGATTTTAATCCGCCCGCACTTTGGGCTGGTTTGTTTATTTCCGCAGCGCTCTGTTTCTTGATTTTGTTTGGTATGTTTTTAAATCAGGTATCGAAAGCAGTTGATTCAATAAGGGATGCAAGGAACAGTCGTGGCTAGCGAAAAAGGGCATGCGAAACCTGTTACAGGTGGAGTCTATAGACATTTCAAAGGAAATGAATATCTTGTTATCGGCACTGCGAAGCATTCTGAGACCGATGATCTTTATGTTGTGTATCGTGCGCTTTATGGCGATCGCTCTTTATACGTTAGGCCATTAGACATGTTTATGAGTCCTGTAGACCACTCGAAATATCCCTCGGTTACACAGGAGCTTCGATTTGAGTTGGTCGGCGTTAAGGATTTCGTTGAGTAGGTTATCCCTTTAGCTGTTTGAGTTTTTGCTCGCTCGGGCGTTCCCGAATGTCGCGAAAGACGCCGCCGATATTACGCTAGGGCGCCGGGTCGGGTATGGACTCGGCGCCCAATTGTTGCGAACGGCAGATCCTGCTATCCTGCCACGTGTTGGTTTCTCCCAGATGGGTCTAAGCCATGTTGTACGCTGCCCTGCCCATAATCTTATTTCCAGAATCGATTTCACAATTTAGCAGCCGCTTAAAGCGGCCATACCGCGCGATGGCAATCCAGCGTCGACACACCTGAACTCATCGAAAATTCCCATTGTAATCAGGACAGCGTTGTTTGCGATGTCGCTCTCGCGCACTTTGAACATGCAGTAGATCGGTAAGAGCCAGTTGGCGTAGATGCCCATCCAGTACGCTAAAGACGCTTCCAATGGATTGCCCCGCTCGCCGGGGAGACCATGGTAGTACCCGGCTGCGTTCATATAGAGGCGCCCGTCCATCAGGTCGTCGATGTACGCCTCTTGGGGAGCGAATTTCAGTAGGTAGATGATGTCGTCGTTGGACATGGTGTGTCCTCTCGTTGGTAGACGTGCTCCGGGCCGCGTCGTGTGCTCCGGGTTGTTGGCTACTAAGAAAAGAGCGGCTTCTCAAGCCTGCGTGCCGAATTGGCGCGCGTTCGACATCGTTCGGGGCCCTGGCTCTCTATGATTTCAAGGCCAGCGTCGCCAGAGGATTTGTCGTTGTTGACGGAGGGTCCATGCCCGCTCTGGCCGGATACTTGTTCGCAAGCGTGGTGCTCCTGCCGATCTCATCATGGGCGAAATAACTAAAGAAGGTATCTCGTACTTCAACGGACTCTTTTCGGACGCACCCCGGAGTTTATTGCGTTCAATGTGTTTTCGTTCTCCAGAATTACTGATATGGCATTAAGGGAAGGGGTCGTCAGCCGGTCTGCAGCGGATAAAATCGTCGAATCCGTTTCTGATGAGCTTCTGGCTGGCTCCAGGAGATTCGATAACGAGTGGTCCTATGCCATGCTTCTTGGGGCGCTGCGGAAACACCTTAAAATTAACTGCCTCGCCATGGGTCCTTCGTAGCGTTTTGACTATATCGTTAGCATTTTCCGAGGGGTCCCCGCGGCGTTTCTCAGAATACCTTGATGCAGATATCTCGATGATGATCGCTCACTCCGCTAAGGGGCTCGAGTGGGACTATGTTTTCATTCCTGGCGTTACGCGCTTCGATTGGCCTGGAAGGATTTGCTCTCGGTGCGAAAGTGCTGGCATGTGCTCGCGTTCTGCGCGTGGATGCCGGATTGTGGATGCGAAGAAATTGCCAGACGGGCTTATTGAGGAAATGGGCCTGCTGTACGTCGGTGTCACTCGCGCCCGCAAAGCGGTATATGTCTCCGCCTCTATGCAGCGCAGGACAAATAACGGGAACTATCAGGTTGCTTGCCCCTCTTGCCTAACGTCTCTTCCGGGTATTGAACCTGTGAGCTGGTCGGTCATGGACGGGGAGGGGTAACTTCCCTGCACCATGAAATGAGCACGCTATCGGCGCGGGAGTCGTTCAGCGGCTCTGGTCAGGTTTCGCTGAGCATGCCCTGGTTGTTCTTCGACTAGAATGGATTGGCTTGGCGTTCTGTTAGGACATAATATTTATTAAATCAGCCTTGTTTGACATTGCGAAGCGGCACTACCAGTATTGCCAATTACTTTGTGCCCGTTAGTTTAGAAACCTGCCATATGAGCAGTTTGAAGTGGAGCTTTCATGATTCGAGTTCGGAAGATAAAGCTGTCGAACCATCCTGTCCTAGGCAATCTTGAATTGGATTTTACGGATTCGTCAAATCAGGCCGTTGATACGGTAATAATCGCTGGAAATAATGGTATTGGTAAAAGCAGTTTGGTGGAGCTGCTTTATCAGCTTGTGACGCGCAAGTATCACGATATGCCATGTTACGTTGATTCGATCGAAGTAGAAGTTAATGCTGAAATAAAGACGTATAAGTTCTATGTCGAGAGTATTAATGAGCACGATTTTCTATACGTAAAAGATGGCCTTGGTTTTGAGGCGTGGATAGGGTCGGATAAATTCGCAGAGGTATTTCCAACTTCGGCTATTTTCTCTGATGTCGATATTAATTTTCAATCTAAACAAATTACGAATGTTACAAGCCGAAATATTGACGAGTCGGTTGAGAGCAGAAGATCCTCAAGTGATCTTCCCACGGAAATCAATCAGCTCATTATCGATATACAAGCGCTTGACGATGCCGACGTTGCTAGGGCCGTTAGGAGCGATCCGGATGCGTCTTTTTCGAGCCTTCAAATCCCCCAAAGAATGCCTAGGTTTACCAATGCTTTTGATTTGATTTTTGACGACCTGAGGTACGACCGCGTTGAAAATCGCGACGGTCACAAAGAGATTCTATTTAAAAAGAATGGCCACGATGTGCGCGTGGATCAGCTTAGCTCCGGTGAAAAGCAAATAGTCTATCGTGGGTGCTTTATGATGAAAGATTCGAATGCGCTCAGAGGTTCTTTTGTTTTTATTGATGAGCCAGAAATTAGCCTTCATCCTTCTTGGCAGGAGAAGATTCTTCACTTTTATAAATCGCTATTTCAGGATGAAGAAGGGCGTCAGACTTCTCAAATTTTCTGTGTAACCCACTCGCCCTTTATTATTCATGATGAAAAAAGATACAACGACAAAGTAATCGTATTGGCCAGGAATGAATCTGGCGATGTAGTCGCACAGGTTAATCCAGAGTTTTACGGTCCTGGTACGGTTCAAGCGGTGAAGGATGCTTTTTCGGTTTCGTGGTTTGCGAACGAATTCCCCACTGTTTATCTCGAGGGACCTACCGATGAGCAGTATTTCAACAAAGCACTTTCTTTTGCCCATACTACTAATCACCTGCGATTTAAATGGATAGGAAAGAAGAGCCCCGATGGATCGTGTGCATTCACGGGTGCACCATCGCTTAAAAAGGCTGCCGCTTATTTGGATGCAAATCCTCCATCGGTCTTCACTGCTTTCCTGTTCGATTGCGATCAAAAGATTAATGAGTGTTTAAGCAACAATGTGTTAATTACGAAAATAGAAACTTACAAATCCAGAAAGCACTTTATGAAGGGAATCGAAAATGCCCTAGTGCTGGATGACGATTTCGATACGTCGGCTTTTTATCAGGAAAAGCAAACCTTTGGAGATTATGGCGATAAAAAGGTGATCTCCGAATTTCAAAAGCAAGCTTTTTGTGACCATATTTGCTCTCTGCCAGAAGGGGAGCTCAAACCTATTTTGACGCATCTAATTGATGCCATTGAGCGTATTGATAAGCAAATCACGATTGCTAAAGAGCAGAAATAACTACAGACATTACATTGCGTACCGAACGCTTAATTTAATTCCTGTATGCGCCGCAATGGTGATGAATTTAGGGTACTATACCAATAGTGATATAGTCGTCGTGGACTCTAAGTGAGGCGATGACAAAGAAGGGTCGTTGTTCGGAGGCTTCCGGCAACGGCCCTTTGATTTTAGGAGCTTGCTTTGGCAAAGGAATTTAAGACTTTCGCTCAACTTATTGAACTCCTAGAGAGCCGTGGGGTGGCGACTGATGCTTCTACGACAGATTGCCTGAGGCGTGAGAGTTATTATGCGGTCGTAAATGGCTACAAAGCTCTTTGAAAAACAGAAGCCTGCTTGTTTGGGGTAAAGTTTTGTAAGGGGGCTCCTTCCCAAGGGAGGGCATCCCCTATTTTTATGGCGTCTCGACTTGGAGGTCTCCGTCGAAAGACGCGTCTGTAGACAAGCTAAGGATATCAGCTAGAATAAAGTCAATTGCGGTGGAAGCCTTCGGGCGACACCTGAAAAGGGTTGATGCGTCGGCCCTCTTTTTTGTTTGCATGTAAGATTCGGCCTGTCAAAACTTACATCCCAGTTGGGAAAAGACGTAATTGCGGGTGTTTTTCTGCTCGTATGCAACTTTACTGACACGTGGCTGCTCAGCCTTAATTCACCACGGATTTCTTGGAAACCAACTTTGGCTATAACGCGGTTGCCGAGCCGCCTCCATGTTATACTTGCCGTAAAAACTTTACGGCAAGTATAACATGGAGGTCTCGATGCTAACGCGTTTTGAGGTCGAGGGATTCCGAAACTTCTCCCATAGATTTACTTTTAATTTGACCGATGTCAGGGACTACAGATTCAACACCTCGGCCATTGAGGGGGGTATCGTATCTTGCGGTCTTATTTACGGTAAAAACGCCGTCGGTAAAACTAATTTCTCCAATGCTCTGCTCGATATTTCGGCCAATGTGGGGCGTCGGACTTTCTATTCCAATAAAACTAATTACCTCAGCGCTGTTGATGGGGTCGCATCTGCGCGCTTTGCTTATACGTTCCGCTTCGGAAATGACGAAGTTGTCTATCGTTACGAAAAGACGGGGTTAACAGATTACCTTCGCGAGATCGTTGTTGTTAACGACACGGTTGCATTTGATTATGACCACCTAACAGGTAAAGTTGTTGATGGCGATTTGGCTTCTATTGGTGCCGATCGCTTGAACTGGGAGTTCAAATCTCCCGGTATTTCTGTTTTGGCATACGTGTGCAACAACATTCCTTTTGAGAGGGCAATGCCTCTCTTTAAGCTGTATTCGTTTGCACGGTCAATGGACGTCATTGGCGACGCATATATGAACGATCGAGGTCTTGTCACCACCATCGCCGAAAACGTTATTGCGGATGACTTGGTTTTTGAACTTCAAGATTTTTTAAATGCGTTTGGAATTCAGGAACGCCTTGCTGCACGTGAAACGCCTTCGGGTGATATTGCTCTATACTTCGAAAAAAGTCGGCTCATTCCATTTGCAGAAAACTGTTCTAGCGGCACTGTGGCGCTGCTGCGACTGTTCAATTATTTCCATGCTACAAAGGTGCCGTCTTTGCTTTTTGTCGACGAGTTCGATGCGTTCTATCATCACGATCTCGCCGAGAAGGTCGTTGACTATTTTAAGTCTCAGACTGGACGCCAAGTGCTTTGCGCATCGCATAATACGGACTTGTTCAGCAACAAAATCCTTAGGCCAGACTGTCTATTCATTCTCTCGGATCACAACATTATTTCAGCAGCCAATGCAACAGATAGAGAGCTAAGGGAGGGGCATAACCTCGAAAAGCTCTATAAGGCTGGCGAATTCGATGTCTAGGAAGCAAGTTCTGCTTATCGTTGAGGGTATAAAGCAAGAGGTGAAACTCTTCCATGCGCTCTTTGCGTGCTACGGCCTCGACTTTGGCTATGAGATCGTTCCCTACAACACAAATATCTACGAGCTTTACGAAAGGATGTTTTCGGACGGCTTTCAAGACGACCTATCGCTTCTTGGTGTCCTTAAGGAACGCGCTTCTGAAGAGGATAAGTGGCTATTTGACCAGGATTATTCGGATATCTTGCTGGTTTTTGACTATGAGCCTCAGGATAACAGATTCTCGCCTGGACGGTTGGAGGAAATGCAGCGTTACTTTAACGAGAGCACAGACAATGGCAAGCTCTACGTTAACTATCCAATGGTTGAGGCATGTAAGCATTTTCTGAAAATGCCCGACGTAGAATTTCTGAACAGAAGTGTTTCCCTTGAAGAGATTTTGAAATACAAGTCAATCGTTGGCAATGCTTCTAGATATCAGAGTTTTGACCGGCATTTTATTAGGCCTGACGTTGACGAAATGATTGTGCTGACTGCTATCAAAGCGCTTCGGTTAAGTGGCTATGATGTCAAGGCTGGTTATGAGTCTGGCTATAGAGATCTTGACCACGAGGCGATTGTGAGGGCGCAAAACGATACTTTGCGTTTTGACAATGAAGTGTGGGTTCTTGGTACTTGTCTGCTATTTATTTTGGACTACTCAACGGGTCTTATTGATTTCGCAGGAATTGAGTCGAAGCTGCTTGGCTAGACTTCTGGACGCTGCGGTTTCGTTAAATGGTCTCGACGCTAAGTCGATATTCCGGAAGTATGCGGCAAATTCCGGAACCCCCGAGCACACCGCCTTTTTCGTGTAAAGAAACCGCTGGTATAGGCGTTGCGGCATCCCGGTATGCTCGGCAAGTTTTGAATTTGCCGCATACTTCCGGTTTTTGCCTCTGTGGCAGGGCGTGTCCACTTATATCCTCGGCTAGATAATGGTCAGAACAGCCAAATCCGTCTCCATACTAAAACGCCGGCAGGGGCGAAATTGCTCCTGCCGGCGTTGGCGTGCCTGCTTGTGCTGTTTCCGACTCGCGCAGAGGCCTGTTTTGGGACCTTACGCCTCCGTGGGCTCCACGCCCAGCTCGTTACGGACGAGTTCGAAGGCCGCGGCGATGGCCTTGTCCATGTCGTAGTACTTGTAGCCGCCCAGGCGACCGGCGAAGACCACGTCGCCCTCCTGCGCCGCCAGCTCCTCGTACTGCTTGTAGAGGGCCTCGTTCTTGGCGTCGTTGATGGGGTAGTAGGGCTCGTCGCCGGGCTTCCAGTCGGCCGGGTACTCGCGCGTGATGACGGTCTTGTCCTGCGTGCCGAACTCAAAGTGCTTGTGCTCGATGATGCGCGTGTAGGGGATCTCGCGCTCGGTGTAGTTGACCACGGCCACGCCCTGGTGGTCCTGCTCGTCGAGCGTCTCGGTCTCAAAGCGCAGGCTGCGGTACTCCAGCGTGCCCAGCTTGAAGTCGTAGAACGCGTCGATGGGGCCGCAGTAGATCGTCTTGGCGGCGATATCGGGCTCGGCGGCGATTAGCTCCTTGTACTCCACGCCGCAGCGGACCTCGACGCCCTCGAGCATGTTGGCGACCATCTTGGTGTAGCCGCCCATGGGGATGCCCTGGTAGCGGTCGTTGAAGTAGTTGTTGTCGTAGGTGAAGCGGCAGGGGAGGCGCTTGATGATGCTCGCGGGCAGGTCCTTGCAGTCGCGGCCCCACTGCTTCTCGGTGTAGCCCTTCACGAGCGTCTCGAAGATGTCGCGGCCGACGAGCGACAGCGCCTGCTCCTCGAGGTTTGTCGGCTCTCCGATGTTCTCGGCGGCCACCTGCTCGGCGATCTTGGCGCGGGCGTCGGCCGGCGTGACGACGCCCGGCCACATCTTGGCGAAGGTGTTCATGTTGAAGGGCATGTTGTACATGTTGCCGTGGAAGTTGGCGACCGGCGAGTTGACGTAGTTGTTGAACTCGGCGAAGCGGTTGACGTAGTCCCAGACGTCTTTCATGGAGGTGTGGAAGATGTGGGCGCCGTAGCGGTGGACCTGGATGCCCTCGACGTCCTCGGTGTAGATGTTGCCGGCGATGTGGTCGCGGCGATCGATGACCAGGACCGACTTGCCGGCGCGCTTGGCGGCGTTGGCAAAGACGGCGCCCGAAAGGCCGGCACCGACGACGAGGTAATCGTATTGGGACATGGATATGCTCCTTTGTATGTCAATTGGACAGTTGCTTAAGTTTTGGGACAAACAAACCTGATTATTTTGTCCCATGGATTAGTGTAGCAGATGCTCTTTCAGCAGCTTCAACGCATGGGCATACCCCTGCAGACCTTCGCCGGTGATGGTGGCAAAGCAGGCCAGGCGGGCATAGCTTACCTGGCGGAAGTCCTCGCGCGTCTCGACGGCACTGATGTGGACCTCGACAGCGGGGATGGCGACGGCCTTGAGGGCGTCCAGGATTGCCACGCTCGTGTGCGTGTAAGCCGCCGGGTTGATGACGATGCCGTCGACCTTGCCGTAGGCCTCTTGGATCTTGTCGACGATGCTGCCCTCGTGGTTGGACTGGAAAACCTCGATCTCGTCGAAGCCCTGTGCGGCGCCCGCTTCCTGGCAGATCTGCACTAAGCGGTCATAGTTGTCGCTGCCATAGATGCCCGGCTCGCGAATGCCGAGCATGTTGAGGTTGGGGCCGTTGATGACGAGTGCTTTCATGGTTGCTTCCTTTGCAGTCGAGAAACCACCACAAAGGTGCCTGTCCCCTTTGTGGTGGTTTTGGTTAG
>OLNF01002959.1_pt1 | contig 12751 bp, 9 predicted proteins | sample 1673061 | NCBI WGS metagenome assembly OLNF01 (sample SAMEA3136751, study PRJEB25190) | human gut metagenome | reverse complement strand
GCAAGGATGCCGAGGGCAAGGACGGCACCGTGGAGTTCAAGAACGTCAACAGCGGTGACCTGGGCCTTGAGACCGAGGAAGAGAAGAAGGCCGCCGAGGATGCCACCGCCGAGAACAAGGACCTGTTCGACGCCATGAAGACTGCTCTGGACGGCAAGGTGAAGGAAGTCAAGGTCTCCACCCGCCTGAAGGATCACCCGGTGTGCCTGAGCGCCGACGGCCCGCTGTCCATCGAGATGGAAAAGGTGCTGTCCAAGCAGCCCGGCAGCGAGGGCGTGAAGAGCGATAAGGTGCTGGAGCTGAACGCCAACCACCCCGTGTTCGCCGTGCTCAAGGCCGCACAGGAGGCCGGTGACACCGACAAGATCAACAAGTACAGCGCCCTGCTGTACGCACAGGCCCAGCTCATCGAAGGCCTGCCCGTGGACGACCCCACCGCTTACGCTGAGGCCGTGTGCAGCCTGATGAAGTGATCTCTCCCCGCGGGGGCAGACTTACTCCCCTGCCGCCCGCATGGATTACCCCTTAACAAAACGACCGCGTTCCGCTATAATAGAGTGGAACACGGTCTTATTTTTATTGCGGAAAGGAACTCTGTTTCATGGAGCCGAGAAAACATTATTTTGCTAAGATCCCCACCATCGCCATCTTTATCGTGATGGCGATGTCCGGGCCGTTGGGAGTGCTGCTGTTCATCCTGAAGGGCATCGACCAGAAGGTGCAGAAGGAAGAGCAGGAAGCCGCCCGCGCCCGGGGCGACTACCGCGCCGACCTTGGGCCGGAGCCCGACCGGAAGAGTGAGCCTGTTTACGGACACGATGTGCCTACCGAGGCGCAGAAAAGCGCCAAGCAATGGCACAAGAATATTGCCACCCTCTGCACCATCATGGGTGCGGTCTTTCTGCTTGCCGGCGTGACGAATGCGGTGGACGTCCTGGAGATCTGGCGGTTTTACCCGGGCTTCAGCGGCCTGTTCTCGAATATCGCCATGGTCATTGGCGGCGGCGGTGCACTGCTGACCGGCCTGCGGATGAACAGCACCCGCAAGCTGGAGCGGCTGCTGGATAAAGTGGTGGGCGAGCGGGATAACATTCCTCTGCCGGAACTGTTTGCTGCCGCCGGGGTGGATGCCGCCCGGGGACGTCCTGCCGTGAAAAGCGCCATCGAGCACGGATACTTCGGCGCAGACGCCTACATTGACAACCGCACCGACACGCTGGTGGTGCGGGGCGCAGCACCGCAGCCGAAAAAGCCCGCACCCGCTCCGGCACCCAAGCCCCAGCCCGCCGCAGAGGACGAGTACGCTGCACTGCTGCGCCAGCTGCGGGATGTGAACGATGCCATTCCTGACCCGGTGATGAGCCAGAAGATCTCCCGGCTGGAGGAGGTCAGCGGGCGTATCTTTGCGCTGGCGCAGAAGGATCCGGACAAAAAGGCGCAGCTGCAAAAGTTTATGAACTACTATCTGCCCACTGCGCTCAAGCTGCTGAACACCTACGCCAGCCTTTCCCGGCAGGCGGTGGAGGGCACGAACATTACCGAAGCCAAGCACAGCATCGAGCGCAGCATGGACCTGCTGGTGACCGCCTTTGAAAACCAGCTGGACAAGCTGTTCCAGTCCGATGCACTGGACGTGACCACCGACATCGCCGCGCTGGAAGGCATGCTGAACATGGACGGCCTGACCGACAGCGCGTTCGGCAAATAATTCCATCCACAAAAACGAGGGAAAGCCCGCAGGCCTTCCCTCGTTTTGTTCTGTTCAGGTTTCTGCCAGCGCGGCCAGCACCGCCTTCTGCAGGTCGGTGACCGAGATGGTGCACAGGGCTTTCAGGTCGGCGTCGGAGCCGTCGGTGGGCTGGGCGGCGATCTCCGCCATGGTCTTGCCCTTCAGGGTGCTGCAATAGCCCTCGGCGTGCTCGTACCACTCCTTGTGCAGGGCACTGGCCTCCCGCATGCCGTACTTGTCGCCCTGCTCGTTCTTGGTGTACACCGGCTCTTCCGGCCCGGAGACCGTGCCGTCCGCGCTGACGGTCAGCTGCGGCTGGGTCATGTCCCCGATGGCGCTGGTCACCCGGCCATCGCTGTCCACGGTCAGGGCCGCCAGCGTGATGTCTGCCCGGACGTGGGCGTCCTGGTCATCCGTGGCGGCAAGGTCCTGGGGCAGGTCTGCCGCGATCAGGCTCAGGGTCACCCGGTCGCCCTGGGCGGCTCCCAGTGCTTTGGCCTGTTCGCAGGCGCGCACCACGGCGTCCCGGTAGCGGTCCACCGCGATGGTGCAGCCGGACACAAGGTCGGCGTCCTGCGGCTTGCCGTTTTCATCCGTTTTCAGCTTCTTTACCTCGTCCGGGGTCCTGCCGGTCAGATAGTCGGCAAACCAGTCGGCCTGCTCGGCCCACCCTTTGCCGAGGGAGGACGCCGCCGCCAGCGGGTAATCCTTCCCTTTTGTGCGCTTGGACCGCACATCCTCCGGAGTGGTCACGCTGCCGGTGCTCCCGCCGGAGACCGAAAGTTCCAGCTCGTCCAGCATCACGTCGGCCAGTTTACCGTCGGCGTCCAGCACCACAGCCGCAGCGGCAGTGGTGATCTTGCCGGCCCGGTCGCTGCCTGCGGCCTCGGTCACAACGCCAAGACCGGTGCGCCAGGCCTGCTCCTGCCCGGCTGTGCCGCCGCTCATGGCACCGGACCCACTGCCGCTCATGGACCCGGCTCCGCTGCTGCCCGGAGCGCCGCCCCGGCCGCAGCCGGTCAGCGCCAGCGCAACGGCCAGCGTACAGCCCCAAAACACCCGAAAAACCTGCTTCATGGTACACCTGCTCCTTTTGCTCCCGCGCAGCCGCACGGGCTTTGGAGCTAGTGTGCCCCCTGCCGGGGCAATTATGAGCGCGCCCTTACATCAACGGGCTGAGCAGGCGCAGCACGCTGTCCAGCAGGGTGCCGGGGATGCTGGTGCGGCAGTCCGAAATATGAATTTCGCGGCACTGCGGCAGGGTGGCCCGCACATCGTCCCGCAGGGCAGCCACCTGACTGTTGTGCTGCAGCAGCACGCCGCACTCAAAGTGCAAAAACAGGCTGCGGTAATCCATGTTGATGCTGCCCACCACGGCTGCCCGGTCGTCGCTCACCCAGCACTTGGCGTGCAGGAAGCCTGGGGTGTACTCGTAGATGCGCACCCCCGCCTGCAAAAGCGGCAGGTAGTAGGAGCGGCTCAGGCGGAACACCAGCTTCTTGTCCGGGATGCCCGGCAGCACCAGCCGCACATCCACCCCGCGCTTGGCGGCGTTTTTCAGCGCATCCAGCATCTCTTCGCCCACAGCCAGATAGGGCGTGTAGATATACACATACTGCTCAGCCCGGGCCAGCAGGTTCAGGTACACCGTCTCCGCCACCGGCTCTTCGTCCAGCGGGCTGTCGGCGTAAGGCTGCACGATGCCGTCCTGCACCGGGTGTGCACTGTGCTGGGGGCGGAAGGCGCTGTAGTCCGTCTCACTGGGGCGGAAAGCGTTCCAGAAGTTGAGGAACATCACGGTAAAATTCCACGCAGCATCGCCCTCGATGCGCAGGGCGGCGTCCTTCCAGTAGCCGAAGCGCTGCTCCGCGTTGATATACTCGTCGGCCAGGTTCACGCCGCCGGTGTAGGCGATGCGCCCGTCGATGACCACGATCTTGCGGTGGTCGCGGTGGTTCATCACCAGCGAGAGCACCGGCACCACCGGGTTGAAGGGGATGCACCGGATGTGCGCCCGCTCCATGCGCACCACAAAGTCGGTGGGCAGGCCCAGCAGGCTGCCAAAGTCGTCGTAGATCAGGCGCACGTCCACCCCCTGCGCGGCCTTGCGCCGGAGGATGGCTTCCACGCCGTCCCACATTTTGCCGGTGTGCACGATGAAATATTCCACAAAGATGGTGTGCTCGGCCCGCTCCAGATCCTGCAGCAGCTGGGGGTACATGGCTTCGCCGCAGGCAAAATACTGCGCGGCGGTGTTCTTCCAGGCCGGGTAGCGGCCGTACCGCGCCAGATAGCGGCTCATGCCGAGGCCGGAAGCATCCAGCCCGTCGGTCTGGCCCGGCTGCTGGGCAAGGTCAGCCTTGTGGGCCTCGTCCACCGCCTGCAGCTTGCTGCGCAGCCGCTTGGCCGGGCGCTTGTTGCCAAAGGAGAGGTACAGTGCCCCGCCCAGCAGCGGCAGCACCCCCATGAGCGCGATCCAGCCGATCTTGTAGGCGCTGTTCTCGTCCTTGCGCACAAGGTACAGCATCATAAGCAGACTGAGCAGCTGCAAGCCGGCGTTGACCCACACGCGGCCGGTGGTGAGGGAGAAAAACGCCCACAGCAGCCATGCCACCTGCAGGGCCACCAGCACCACCGTGATGGTGATCCGATTGAGGATGCGGCTGAAAAATTTTACGATCGGCAGCCGGAACATCAGGCTCCCTCCTTTCGCTCTGCATTATAATATATGTCAGTATAGCGCGGTTTGTGCGGTTTTGCAAGTGATGCAAAAAAAGCCAGCCGGCAAAGCCTTTGCAGGCGGTGCCGGTTGGCATGGTTTGCGGGGTGCGGCTGCTTATTCTGCCGTTTTGCGGCGCAGCAGGCTCATGGGCGGCAGCTCCGGGGTGGGCATGGTGTATTTTTCCATGGCGTGAGGGGTGCTGTCCACCCGTTCCCCGGCCTCGTTCTCGATCCACTCCGGCGTCAGCGGGATGCTGCGGCCGTCCGGGCAGAGGGCTTCCAGCGTATCGCCCAGGCTCCACTTGCCGCGCTGCTGGCAGTGGGCCACGCCGTTCTCCCAGCTGTCCACCGTGCCCACGAACTCCCATTCGCGGATGTAGGTGGCGCTGTCGGTGGCCTGTTTGGCCTGCTCGCGGCCAAAGTAGAAGCCCGGCGAGTAGTGGCGGTGGCTGGTGCGGGTGAGCTCCTCGTAGACCTCAGCCGGCAGCTCAAAGTTGTCGTTGGCGGGGTCGGCCAGATAGGCATCCAGCGCCTTGCGGTAAGCGGCGGTCACGCTGGCCACATAATAGAAGGTCTTGGCGCGGCCCTCGATCTTCAGGCTGTCCACACCGGCCTTGCAGATCAGGTCGATGAAGGGCGCGGTGCACAGGTCGTTGGCGTTGAGGATGTAGCTGCCGTTCTCGTTCTCGCCGATCTCGTACAGCTGGCCGGGGCGGGTCTCCTCGCTCAGGTAGTACTTCCAGCGGCAGGGCTGGGCGCACTGGCCCCGGTTGGCGTCGCGGCCCGCCATGTAATTGGACAGCAGGCACCGGCCGGACACGCTCATGCACATGGCACCGTGCACAAAGGCCTCGATCTCCAGTTCCGGCGGGGTCTTATCGCGCAGGATGGCGATGTCCTGCAGGGACATCTCGCGGGCCAGCACCACGCGCTTGGCACCCAGGTGATAGGCGGCGCGGGCGGCGGCCCAGTTGGTGATGCCGGTCTGGGTGGACATGTGCACGTCGATGTCCGGGGCAACGGTCTTGCAGGCATCCAGCACGCCCAGGTCGGCCACGATGAAGGCATCCACACCGGCCTTGGCGGCCTCCTTGATGGCGTCCGGCAGGCGGTCGGCTTCCTCATTGGTGGGCAGGGTGTTCATGGTCAGGTAGACCTTGCGGCCCCGGGCATGGGCATAGATGACGCCCTCGGTGAGCTGTTCCGGCGTAAAGTTGGCCGGTGCAGACCGCATGCCGAACTCCGGCAGGCTGCAGTAAACGGCATCGGCACCGTAGTTGATGGCATAGCGCAGGCGCTCCAGATCGCCCGCCGGGGCGAGCAGTTCCGGGATTTGCAGCATAGTTGATATTCCTCTCTTTTTTCAGAAAATACGATAGAACCCTCTCAGTCACGGCTCACGCCGTGACAGCTCTCCCGAAGGGCGAGCTTTCAGTGGGTACGACCAGGTTGGCCTTCTCGATAAAGCTCCCCCCATCGGGGGAGCTGGCAAACCCGCAAGGGTTTGACTGAGAGGGTCACCCCACCGTTTTGTTCACGTCCGCTGCGGTCTGGCAGTTGGCGTTGTGTTCGCTGAGGGTGCGGGCATAGTAGTAGTTGCCCTTGAGGTCGGTGACGAAGAAATAGGCGTCCTTTGCTTCCTCGTCCGGCTCCGGGCTCAGCGCCGCCCGGATGGCAGCGATGCCGGGGTTGGAGATGGGGCCGGGGGTCAGGCCCGCCGTATGATAGGTATCATACGCAGAGACGATGTTTTCCGGGATATTGTCCCACCCGCCGTAGTAGGGGGCCACCCAGTTCCAGAGGTAGTTGTTGTCGGCGTCGCTCTGGATGTGGCTGGACGTGTTGCTCTGCAGGCGCGGATAGGGCGAGCCCTCGGCCAGACGGTTGCGGAACACCTGCGCCACGTTGGAGTCCTGGCTGTTGCCCGCTTCCTCCTGCACAAAGGAGGCCAGCGTGACCAGCTCGTTCAGGGTCATGCCCTGCTCCTTGAGCTTCGCATACATCGCATCGGTGATCTGCGCGTCGAACTGCGCATAGAACGTTGCCACATAGTTGTGCACGGTGTCGTCCTTCAAAAACTCGTAGGTCTCCGGGAAGAGATAGCCCTCGCACTTCATGAAGCGGTCCGGGGCGTCCTTGTCCTCCGGAACGTACTGCCAGAAGGTGTACGCGCTGAAATCGCCCTCGTTGGCTTCCTTCAGAAAGTCCTCGGCGCTGCACAGACCGGCTTCCTCCATTTTCCGGGCAATGGCGATGGCTGTGGTGCCCTCCGGGATGGTGATCCGCACGGTATCTGCCTTGGCGTACTGGGAGAGAACGGCGATGATAGCATCGTAGGCGTTGGCCCCGGTCTGCAGGGTAAAATCACCGTATTGCAGCTTCCCGGCCACCCCCTTGTGCCCCACATACCAGCGGAACAGGTAGGCCGAGCGGATGACGCCCGCGTCCTTGAGCTCCTGCGCGATGGCGGCAACGCCGCTGCCCTGGGGGATGCTGACAGTAACCTCGGTGCCGGGCTTTCCGTTGCCATGGATCTCGTTGTAGGCAAACACCCCTGCTGCCCCGGCGGCCAGCACCAGCAACAGTACCACTGCCAGCAAAATCTTCACGGCACCGCCTTTTTTCTTCGAGGCGGTGTGTCTCTCCTTGTGTGCCATACGCACCTTCCTTTGTTGTTTTTCTGCGTCTCAGCCTTCCAGCATCAGGCGCATATAGCTTTCCGATACGTCAAAGGGCTCCCCGTCAAAACGGATCATGCCGTACTCCTGCCGGGTGCCCTCCCCCAGGAACAGCGTCTGGGCGGCACCCACCGTGATGACGGCCTTTTCCACGATGACTTCCTTCTCGCGGGCGGCTTCCATGAGCACCTCGGCGGCGCGGTCGTCCTCGGCCATGAGCTCCACGAAATACAGGGTGTCCTCCTTGCGGAAGTACACGCCGTAGCCCCGCTCGTTGGCCACGATGGTGGCCCCGCGGGAATACAGGTCCCCCAGCACCACGGCCATGCGCTCCGGGGTGAACTGCACCGTATCGGGCCAGAACTTCTCCCGCAGCTCGCACAGTTTCTTGGCGGTAACGCTGTCAAACTCGGCCTGGCTCCACAGGTTGCGGGCCACCTCCCGCGGCAGGCAGCGCAATGCAAAGGCGCGGGCAAAGCCCTTGTCCTGCAGCAGAGCGGCCTGCTCCGGGGTGGCGGGCACGGCCACGGTAAAGCCTGCGCCCCGCAGCTTCTGCTGCGCGCACAGGTAGTCCAGCAGGCCGGCCAGGATCAAACTGCCCTGTCCGCACAGGCCGTAGAGGTAACTGCCCTGCCGCCCCTGCAGCGTGACCGGCACCGCCAGTGCCACAGCGGCAATGGCGTCATTTTCCTCGGCCACATAGACATTCTGCTGCCCTGCAAAACGCTCCACGGCGTTGGCCGCAAATTCTTCCGACTCGCCGCGCTCGCGCTGCCACAGCGCCAGCACAGCCGCCTTGTCGGATGGCTGCATCAAACGATACATCTGTCAGGATGCCCCCTCTTATCGTATTTTATGTGTATATCCGACAGGTGCGTCGGGAGTTTCTCTGAGGACCGTCCGCTGGGGTGGGACCCTGTTGCCCGTAGGGCAATAGGGCGGGCGATGGAATGGCCTGCAACAGCAACGACTGCTGCCAGTGGCAGAAACAGGGAGTTGCTGTTGGGGCAGTGGCCAGCAGGGTGCAAGGCTTTTTCTAAAAGCCGACGCAGCCGCTGGGTGCCACAACCCGTTTTCGTGTCCGAAGAGAAAGCTGCCGACGTGCCAACCTGCCTTCATTTTATCATTTCAGCTGGCCCAGCACGATGCCCTGCACCTCGGCCTGGATGTCCTCGATGCTGCGCATGGCGTCGCTGTGGGTGCAGTGCACCGTGGTCCAGCCCAGATGCTCCGCGCAATACTCGGCGGCGCGGCGGCTGCGGGCCAGATACTCGGTATCTTTCTCGTGCACGTCCTTTTTGCTCTCGTCACCGTGGTAGCGGGCGGTCATCAGCCGCTGGCTGACCGCCGGGTCCACCTGCAGGTAGATGACGCTGTCCGGTGCGGGCAGGCCCAGCAGATGGAACTCGTAATCGAACAGCCAGTGCAAAAACTCCTCCCACTGCTCCGGCGGGAGCTTGGAGCACTGGTGCACCGCGTTGGAGGTGGTGTAGCGGTCGGCAATGACCACGCCGCCCTCCTCGTAAAAGCGGCCCCAGTCGGTCTTGTAGCTGGCATAGCGGTCCACCGCAAAAAAGCTGGAGGCCGCATAGGCGTTCACATCGTCCGGTTTTGAGCCGAACTGCCCGGCCAGATACATTTTGATCAGGGCGCTGGAATCGCTGGCGTAATCCGGGAAGGTGACCTCCCGCACCGGCAGGTCCTGGCTGGCCAGGTGCTGGGCCAGCAGCTTGGCCTGGGTGGCCTTGCCGCTGCCGTCCAGCCCCTCGATGACGATCAGCTTGCCCTTGCTCATACGGCGGCACCTTCCTTGATGGCGGCATATTTTGCACGCACCTCGGCGGTTTTGCCGCAGCACATCTTGCCCTCCGGGCAGGGGCCGCTCACGCAGGCCGGGCCGGACTTTGCAAAGATGTGGGGTGCCACCGGGTACACCAGTTTGAACATCTCTTCGGCAAGCTGGCGGATCTCCCACTGGGCGCGGCTGCAGCAGCGCAGGTGGAAAAAGTTCTGCAGGCTGCGGGCGTTCATGGTGACCACCATCTTCGTCTCGCAGGCGTTGGGCAGCACAAAGCGGGCGTCCTCATTGGCCTGCTTGCCGGCCTTGGCGCGGGCTGCCTTTTCCGGCATGCCCTCGGCCATCAGGCGGGCGGTGTGGCCCTCTTCCAGCTTGTGGGCAAGGTCAAGGTAGCGTTTGGCGTCCTCGTTCATGCTCTCAAGGAAAGCCGCCTTTGCCTCCGGGATGGCTTCGATCTCCGGCGGCACCACATAGCGGAAATCGTCCAGGCGCACATAGCGCTGGCTCTGCACGCTGAAGGATGCGATGCGGTGGCGGGTGATCTGGGCCAGCAAGGTACGGCTGACCCCCTCGATGCCAAAGGTGAAGCTGGCGTGCTCGATGGGGCTGGCGTGGCCCAGGTCGCTGAGCATGGTCAGGAACTTTGCCGTCTTTTCCTCGGTCAGGCCGTCCAGCAGGTCGGTGATGTGGGCGTCGGAGTAGCACAGCTTGGCGGCAGCCGCCACCACCTTTTCCGGCTCCGGGGTATGGGCGATCAAACGAACTGTCATCATTTTTGTGTCATTCCTCCGTTGTGATTTTGGTCAGCGGCGCAAAATTGGCCATGGTCTTTTTGATGCCGACCTTTTCAAAGTTGATCTCCACGATCTGGTCTCCGGCCGCAGGCTTGACCTTGAGCACGGTGCCCCGGCCAAAGACCTTGTGCTCCACGATGTCGCCCGGCTCGTAATGCTTCGGCCCGGCAGACGCAGCCTTGGCAGCCGGTGCACCGGTAAAGCTGATCTTTGCGGCCGGGGTCTTTGCGCCCGCGCCGGAATACCCGGCACCGAACCCGCCCGAACGCACCTTGGGCTGGGTGGAACTGTTGCCGTAGGCGGCACCGTAGCCGGAAGAGGAAGTGCCCCGCCCGGCATAACCGGAGCCGAACCCGCTGCGCTCCCCGGCGTTGTACTCGCGGTTCAGGTAACCGCCGCCGGAACGGGAACCATAGCCGCCGGAACCGTAGCCCCCGGCGCTGCGGCCCCAGCCGGAAGGCCCGGAGTACCCGGACGCGCCGCCGGGCACGGTGTCGCTGTAGCTGCTGCCCCAGCCGCCCAGACGGGAACGCTGTTCCAGCACCGGGCTGCGGGTCTCTTCGATGTACTCCGGCTCGATCTCGCGCAAAAAGCGGCTGGGCTCGTTGCGCTGGGTGCGGCCGTAGAGCATGCGGGTGACGCTGTTGGAGATGTACAGTTCCTTTTTGGCGCGGGTGATGCCGACGTAGGCAAGGCGGCGCTCTTCTTCCAGGTCCGCCTCGGAATACTTGCTCATCTCGCTGGGGAACACGCCCTCTTCCATACCGATGAGGAACACATAGGGGAACTCCAGCCCCTTGGCCGAATGGATGGTCATCAGCACCACCTGGTCGGCGCTCTCGTTGTAGCTGTCGATGTCGCTGATGAGGGCGATATCTTCCAGATAGCCCTCCAGCGTGGCGTCCTCGCCGTGCTGGTCGCAGTAGTTCTTGACGTTGTTCACCAGCTGGCCCAGGTTCTGCAGGCGGTCGGCGGCGTCCTCGTGGCCCTTGGCGGCGTCGGCTTCCAGCATGGCCTTGTAGCCGGTCAGCTCGATGACGTCGGCGGCAAAGGCGTCCAGCGTCTTGGTCTCCAGCGAATCCTGCAGGTTCTGGTAGATCTGCCAGAACTTGAGCAGCGGCATGATGGCGCGGCTGAGCTTGGCGTACTGGTCGGCGTGGCCGATGATCTCCAGCATGCTCACCCCCTGCTGGGCGGCAAGGTCTGCAATGACCTCCACCGTGGTGTTGCCGATCTTGCGGGCAGGCTCGTTGATGATGCGGCGCAGGCGCACGTCATCGCGGGGGTTGGCCACGATGGACATATAAGAATGGATGTCCTTGACCTCTTTGCGGTCGTTGAAGCGCTGGCCGCCCACGATCTTGTGGGGGATGCCCGCGCGGGTGAAGTAGCTTTCGATGGGGGCCGACTGGGCGTTCATGCGGTAGAGGATGGCGTGGTCGGCCAGATGGCCGCCCGCCTTGAGGTGCTGGCCGATGACATCCGCAATGTGCATCGCTTCGTCCTGCTCGTTCTCGGCGGTGTACACCTGCACCTTGTCGCCCTCGCCGTTGTCGGTCCACAGGGTCTTGCCCTTGCGCTCCGTGTTGTGCTGGATGACGCAGTTGGCGGCGTTCAGGATGTTGGAGGTGGAGCGGTAGTTCTGCTCCAGCCGGATGGTCTTTGCCCCGGGGTAGCACTTTTCAAAGTTGAGGATATTTTCAATGGTAGCCCCGCGGAAGCGGTAGATGCTCTGGTCATCGTCGCCCACCACGCAGATGTTGCGCTCCGGGCCGGTGAGCAGGCTCACCAGACGGAACTGCGCCACACTGGTGTCCTGATACTCGTCCACCAGCAGGTATTTGTATTTGGTCTGGTAGAAGTCCCGCACGTCCGGGTGCTCTGCCAGCAGCTGCACGGTCTGGTAGATGAGGTCGTCGAAGTCGAAGGCACCGGCCTCTTTCAGCCGCTTTTCGTAGGCGGCGTAGATGCGGGCCGCCAGTGCCCCCTTGGTGTCCTTGGCGGGGTTGGCAAGGGCCTGTTCCGGGCTGACCAGCTGATCCTTCCAGCGGCTCATCTGGTTGATGGCGCTCTTGATGGGGAAGAACTTGTCATCCACGTTCAGGTCCTTGTACACCGCCTTCATCACCCGCTGGGCGTCGTCGGTGTCGTAGATGGTAAAGCTGCGGGGGTAGCCGATCTCCTCCGCCCAGCGGCGCAGGATGCGCACACAGGCCGAGTGGAAGGTGGATGCGAACACCTCATCGCCTTCTTCACCGCCCAGCATCCGGCGCAGACGCTCTTTCAGCTCCCCTGCCGCCTTGTTGGTAAAGGTGATTGCCATTACGTTCCAACTGCGCACCGCGTTCTGGCGCAGCATCCCATCCAGCCAGCCGGGCACGGCAGTGCCTGTCATAATGGCGTTGCGCAGAGCCTTCACATCATCCTCGGTGGCCGGGCGTGGCGTCTGTCTGGAGCCGTGGGCTGAGCCGAACCGGATGAGATTGGCAATGCGGTTGACCAGCACAGTGGTCTTGCCGCTGCCCGCACCGGCCAGAATGAGCAGCGGGCCGTCAGTGGTGAACACCGCCTGCCGCTGCATATCGTTCAGGCGGCCAAACTGTTTTTCGATATAGGTATCGCGCAGAGCGCAGAATTCCTGTGTGAGATCTGTTGCCATGGTTTCCCCTGTTCCTTTTATGTTTATACTATCAAAGTACAGTATACCACATTTTAAAACGATTGAGAATAGCCGCCGCGTTCGCTCTGGCTATTTTCAGCGGAAAAAATATTTTTATAATTTGTAACTCCGAAAAGCCTGCGGGCTTTTCGGAGTTACTTTTTCACGAAAGAGGTCGTAGAGAAAAATTGCATCTGATAAAACAGCAGCCGTTTTTCGTTACGGCCTTTTTGTGAAAATGTGTTTGGATCAGCCCGCAGGCTGCGACAAACACGAAATAAATAATATAATTTCCTTATTTTATGCCCAAAGCAAACGCGGCGGGCATTTCAAATCGTAAAACAAAAACCGCCCGGCAGCTCTTGCGAACCG
>OLNF01002954.1_pt1 | contig 12768 bp, 8 predicted proteins | sample 1673061 | NCBI WGS metagenome assembly OLNF01 (sample SAMEA3136751, study PRJEB25190) | human gut metagenome | reverse complement strand
TCCGAATGCATTGGCGTTGCCCGGTCCTTCGGTGACTTGTCCGAAAACAGCGAGTATGATGAAGCTAAAAATGAGCAGGCGAAGGTTGAATCTCAGATTGCTGAGCTGGAAGAAACGCTGAAGCATGTGCGCGTTGTTTCCGCAAAAGAGCTCAAAACCGACACCGTGACCGTTGGCTCTCATGTAAAGGTATATGACTATTCGTTAGAGGAAGAGCAGACCTATCACATTGTCGGCTCCAATGAAAGCGATCCGCTCAACGGGCTGATTTCCGATCAGTCTCCGATCGGCAAGGCGATTATCGGAACCAAGCAGGGCGACGTTGTCTCTATTACGATTCCCTCGGGCGAAATGCGCCTTAAAATCGTATCCATCGAAAAATAATTCCTGCATAATCTGAATTTTGAATTAAAGGATAAGGATAGGACTATGGCAAATGAGCAGAATATGACGGCATCTGCAGCACAGATTGAAGAAAACGAGCTGCGCCGCGTGCGAAAGGAGAAGCTACAGCAGCTTCAGGCGCAGGGCAAAGATCCTTTTGCAATCGTTAAATATGATGTAACGCATCACAGCGAAGAGATCAAAAAAGAGTTCGATGCATTGCAGGGCAAACGCGTCTCTATCGCCGGCCGCATGATGTCCAAGCGTGTGATGGGCAAGGCTTCTTTTTGCCATGTGCAGGATTTGCAGGGCACGATTCAGTGCTATGTCGCGCGGGACTCGGTCGGGGAGGAGTCGTATGCCGATTTCAAGCGGCTGGATGTCGGCGATATTGTCGGCGTGAGCGGCGAGGTGTTCAAAACCAAAACCGGTGAAATTTCCGTGCATGCAGACTCGGTGACTTTGCTTTCCAAATCGCTTCAGATTCTGCCCGAAAAGTATCACGGCCTGACCGACAGAGACATGCGTTATCGGCAGAGATATGTCGATCTGATCATGAATCCCGTCGCAAAAGAAACGTTTATCAAGCGCTCCGCCATTCTGCGCGCCATTCGCACATATCTTGGCGAGCAGGGCTTTATGGAGGTGGAAACGCCGATGCTTGTCTGCAACGCAGGCGGCGCGGCAGCACGCCCGTTTCAAACGCATTTCAATGCGCTGGATGAAGATTTTAAGCTACGCATTTCGCTTGAACTGTATCTCAAACGCCTTATCGTCGGCGGGCTTGAAAAGGTATATGAGATCGGCCGCGTTTTCCGCAATGAAGGCATCGATACAAGGCATAACCCGGAATTTACGCTCATGGAGCTGTATCAGGCCTATACCGATTACAAGGGCATGATGGAACTGACCGAGAGTATGTTCCGCCACCTTGCCCGCAAAATCTGCGGCAGCGCGGTCATCACCTATAACGATACCGTCATCGACATGGAAAAGCCCTTCACCCGCCTGACCATGATCGAGGCCGTCAAAATGTACAGCGGTGTGGACTTTACCGACATCCGCTCCGACGAGGACGCCAAGAAGGTCGCGGACGAGCATCACGTCGAGTACGAAGCGCGCCATAAGCGTGGCGACATCATCAATCTGTTCTTTGAAAAGTATTGCGAGGAAAAGATGATCCAGCCTACCTTCATCATGGATCATCCCATCGAAATCTCCCCGCTGACCAAGAAGAAGCCTGAGGATCCTTCTCTGGTGGAGCGCTTTGAGCTGTATATCTACGGCCGCGAGATGTGCAACGCCTATTCCGAGTTGAACGACCCCATCGATCAGCGCGGCCGCTTCGAGCGTCAGGCCGCGGCCAAGCGCGCGCAGGGGCTGCACGCGGACGTGGACGAGGATTACCTCTGCGCGCTGGAATACGGCATGCCGCCGACGGGCGGTCTGGGCTTCGGCGTGGATCGTCTGGTGATGCTGCTGACGGATTCCGCGTCCATCCGCGACGTGCTCCTGTTCCCGACGATGAAGCCGCTGGGATAATCTAATAACTTACCAAGCCTGATTTTTCTTGATATTACAAGGAAAGTCAGGCTTTCTTATTTTTAGGCAGAATACGCCATACGCCATTCTTACGCCAAATGATGCAAAGAATCATTTGTTCAGAAAAAAGCGTTGTTCCAATGCGAGAAGAAGGTGTATAGAAAACTCTGACTTGAAGCCGCCTGACAATAGGCGGCTTTTTTGATGCCTTGAAAAAGAAAGGAAGAATAGGATGGATGCGCACGTTATCAGCCTTGCCAACCAGAAGGGCGGCACAGCCAAAACGACGACCTGCGCCAACCTGGGCATAGGGCTGGCACAGGCGGGCAGGAAGGTGCTGCTCGTCGATGCAGACGCACAGGGAAGCCTGACCCTAAGCCTTGGCTGGGAGCCGGACGAACTGCCGATTACGCTGTACGATCTTATGATAAAAGCTATACAGGATAGACCTGTCACCCATGGAGAAGGGATGCTTCATCACGAGGAAGGGGTGGATCTCCTGCCTGCCAACATCGAGCTGGCAGGCATGGAAATGTCGCTGATCAGCGTCATGTACCACGAAACGATACTCAAACAGGTGCTTGAGCCTTACAAACATGAGTACGACTACATTCTCATTGATTGCGCGCCGTCGCTGGGCATGATGACCGTCAACGCGCTGGCGGCAACGGATGGGATTGTTGTGCCGACGATCCCGCAGCATTTGCCGACAAAGGGCATCGAGAAGCTGCTGGAAAGCGTTCATCAGGTCAGGCGCGGAATCAATCCCAGCCTGAAAATCGAGGGGATTCTGATGACCCTGATGGACGGGCGAACGGTCTACGAGCGCGAAATCAGCGAGATGATTCGGAAGGCATACGGCGGGAAAATCAACATCTTTGGAACGGAGATTCCGCGCTCTGTGCGGGCGGCGGAAACCAGCGCCGAGGGAAAGAGCATCTTTGCCTATGCGCCCAGAAGCAAGGTCGCGGAAGCCTATCGGCAGTTGACGAAGGAGGTGCTGGCGCTTGAAAAGCAGCGCGAAGAACATCGTGCTGAAATCGGTCGATGATATCTTTCAGACTGAGGAAAATCGAGCGGATGCACAGCGTGAGCGGGTGCAGGAGATTCCGCTTGACCAGCTCAAGCCGTTTAGAAATCATCCGTTTAAGGTGCGCGACGATCAGCGGATGCTCGATACGGTGGACAGCATCCGTGAATACGGTGTGCTGGTTCCCGCGATTGCGAGACCCGATCCGGAAGGCGGCTATGAGCTGATATCGGGGCATAGGCGTAAGCGCGGCTGTGAAATGGCGGGGCTTCAAACCATGCCGGTCATCATTCGGGATTTGGACGATGATGCCGCCGTGCTGGTGATGGTCGATTCCAACATCCAGCGCGAGGAGCTTCTGCCGAGTGAACGGGCGTTTGCCTATAAGATGAAGCTCGAAGCGTTGAAACATCAGGGCGCACGGTCAGATTTAACTTCTATGCAAGTTGCGCAGAAGTTGTCAGTTCAAAAAGTTGGCGATGATGCGGGAGTAAGCAAGGATCAGGTTCGACGTTTTATCCGTTTAACTGAGCTGATTTCCGAACTTCTGGATATGGTGGACGAGCGCAAGCTGGCGTTTAATCCCGCTGTGGAGGTGTCCTATTTGAAGCAGGATGAACAGCGGATGCTGCTGGAAGCGATGGATGCGGAACAGACTACACCGTCGCTTTCGCAGGCGCAGCGGCTAAAGAAATTCAGTCAGGAAGGGCGGCTGACGGAGGAGGCGATGTCTGCCATTATGAGCGAGGAGAAAAAGAGCGACATGGATAAGGTGACGCTCAGAAGCGACACGCTGCGCAGGTATTTTCCGAAGTCGTATACGCCCAAGCAGATGGAGCAGACCATCATCAAGCTGCTGGACGTGTGGAAGCAGCGGCAGAAAAATCAGGAACGATAAAAGAACGCTTGGAAGCGGTAAAGGAAAGAGGGCGACAGAAGATACTGATTGAAAAAGACCTTTTCGGCACGGTCAGGGACAAGGTGAGAATTGCGCAGGAGCGCTTGAAGGCTTTTGAACCCAGCGAGGGTTATTACGTTGCGGACAGCGGCGGCAAAGATTCCGCCTGTGTTCTGGCACTGTGCAAAATGGCGGGCGTTCGATTTGATTCGCATTACAACATAACGACAGTCGATCCGCCTGAACTCGTGAGGTTTGTTCGGGAAGCCCATCCCGAAACGGAACTGGTGCGTCCGCAGATGACCATGCGGGAACTGATTGTCAAAAACCAATTTCCGCCGACGAGAATCCAGCGATATTGCTGCGCGTCGCTCAAGGAAACGCAGGGAATCGGACGGATTGTGGTTACGGGCGTGAGATGGGCAGAGAGCGCCAATCGAAGAAAAAAGCGTGGGCTTGTCAATATAGATGGTGCTGAAGCACAGGTTACGGCAGACGGTTTCAACGCGGATTATAAAAAGAACAAGTATGGAATCATCCTCAATTCGGACAATGTGGAGAATCGAAAGACGGTGGAACATTGTGTCCGTCAGGGGAAAATCGTGGTGAATCCCATCGTTGACTGGGAGGATAGCGACGTATGGTCTTTTTTGCGGAGCTACCGTATTCCATATTGCAAGTTGTATGACTGTGGGATGAAGCGCCTTGGATGCGTCTGTTGTCCGCTTGGCGGATCGGCAGGGATGCAGCGGGATTTGAAACTGTTTCCGCAGTTTCGGAAGTTTTACGCGGATGCGTTTGAACGGATGCTTCAAGCGCGGAGAATGTCAGGGAAAAAGGTGATTCCCGAATGGGACAGCGGAGAAAGCGTATTGCTGTGGTGGATTGGCTTAAAACATCTGAACAAAGGAAATCAGATCAGCATGTTTGACGAGCCTGCGCTTGAAGGAATCGTCGATCAAGACGAACTGGACGACGAAGCATTTCTGAATGGGCAATGAACATGGCCTGACAAAACGGCGTTTGTCGCTGGACACGCGCTTTTTGAATTTACAAACGGAACGGAGGTTTTCTATGTGGGCATATTTCGCGTAGAGAAGGTCAAGGATTACACGACGATCAGCAATTATCATTTGAGGGATAAGAGATTGTCGCTCAAGGCAAAGGGATTGTTGACAATGATTCTGGCACTGCCAGAAGATTGGAATTTCACGATTCGCGGGCTGTCCGCCATCTGTAAAGAAGGGGTGGAAAGCATCGGGACGGCGCTTAAAGAACTGGAAAAGGGCGGCTATCTGGTGCGCAAGCGTGTACGCGGCGCAGACGGGCGCATGAGCGATACCGAGTATAACTTTTACGAAGAACCCGTTCGGCAAATGGAAGAACCGTCGGAAGGATCGGATGACGGACAGTCAGGCACGGAAGAACCGGAGTCGGAAATATCGGAGGAGGAGCAACCGCATACGGAAAAGCCGGATGCGGAAAAAACGGCACAATCAAATACTCATGTATCAAAAACGTATCCACCTAATACCCATAAATCCAATCCCTATCCATCCCATCTTCAGACTTACGAAGCAGATGGATATGACGGGATGGGGAACTGTGTGGACGTGCAGACATGGAACAGGATTCGCTCGGAGGTTGAAAAGCAGATTTGCTTTGAAGCCTACGAAGGGACACGAAACGGCAGCGTCATTAACGAAATTGTCGAGCTGATGACCGAGATATACTGTATGCCCTGCGGAATGATGCGCATCAGCGGTGTTCCGTACAGCGTGGAGGTGGTCAAGAAGCGTTTTCATGAGCTGACTTCAAGCCACATTGACACGCTGCTATGGAGCATGAAACGGTCAAACAGGGAGATTCGGAACATCCGCAGCTACCTGCTGACCAGCCTGTTCCAAGCACCGACGACGACGGAAAACATCTTTGAGGCGGATATGCGGTACAGGGGGCTGGCTTAAAACGACCAAAATAACGGAGGAAAAGCGATATGAATTTTAACTACGTCTGTGAACTGAAAACGACAAGCAACATGGCGGGCACGATGGTTTTCGGCGATTTGCTGCAAAATTGCGTGAACCAGCGTCTTTTTGAGACATACAATGCGCCGGAATATGAGCGCGTCCAACTGCTGCATGAGTTGAGCGGGCTGTACAGCGAAGCCTACGAGAACACGACGCTGTTCTTCGGGGAAGAACCTGTGGAAGTCCGCTTCTTCGGCGTTCCGGGCGGCGACGAGGATGATTTCATGCTCAACGCCGTGACGAGATTGGAGGACGGACGCTGCTTCCTGTTCTCCGCAGACGATGATTTCATGCAGAGCTACGTCAGCAAACAGCGCTTTATGGCAGTGCTGTAAAGGAGCGAGTGGAATGAGGTATCTGCTGCATAAGCTGCTTGAGCCGATGTAGAAACAGGCAGTCCGACAGATGAGGATGAGAACATTTTGTTTTTTCGTGTCCATCCGCATATCATCAAACCCTGATTTGACAAATCGTGATTTGATAAGGAGAAATTCAAATTATTGCACAGACATCATCTGCATTATTGAGAAGAAAGCGAAAAAGCGAATAACTGCGGGACAGCTTGAAAAAGGCTGTCCTTATTTTGCATCAGGGAGTGTGTATGAAAAGCAATAAAAGGCAAAGGAAATGTCCCTTTTCTCCGCTTACCCTTCTGGCGGCGCTGCTGCTCATCGGCGGTATGCTCGCTGTCGTTCTACCCGTGCTGCAATGGGACGCGGAGGTGAGCGCGGAAGCGAGCGAATATGACCAGCTTCGGGAGCAGAACCGGCAGGCGGAAGCGCGCGAAACCGTGGAAGAAGAAACGCTGAATCAGCATGTTGTGCCGCCGCTTTCACTGGCGGAAGAAGGATTGCCCGTTCAGCAGTCCGAAAACGCAGTCGGCGAACGGGCGGCGCAGTCCGCGGTGGACTTGTCCGCATATCTGGCGCAAAATTCCGACTTTATCGCATGGCTGCGGATTCCGGGGACGAACGTGGATTATCCCGTCGTGCAGACGGATGATCCCGATGATTACCTGAACCATACGTTCAGCGGGAAACAGAGCGTGGTCGGAACGCTGTTTTCGTTGGCGGATGCGGATTACAAAGCGCCGGGGCGAAACATCGCCATCTATGGGCATCACCTGCGCAGCAGCGGCGAGAAGATGTTCACGTCGCTCATGCGGTACAAGAACCCGGATTTTTACGAGGACAACAAAACCGTCATGCTGGACAGCCTGTACCGCCACAGAGAATATACGATTTTTGCAGTCATGAACATGAAAGTCGGCGACTGGGAACCGTCGAGGACGACGTTTTCCGGGGATGCGGCGTTCATGGCGTTTGTCAATCGGGCAAAATCGGAATCCCTGTATGATACGGGCGTGGAAGTCGGCGCGGACGATCACATTCTGACCCTGATTACCTGCGACAGAAGCTATGCGGGCAAGGAAGGACGGCTGGTGATTCTGGCGGTGGAGCGCTGAAAGGAAGGACTATGACAAAAAGAATTTGGGCAGGGCTGCTTGCGCTGGGCATGGCGCTGACGGCGCTGCCTTTTGGCATTTACGCGGAAGAAACGGCGTGGGAGGAAGAAACCAATGCGAGCGAGGAAACACTGGATGGCGGGCTGGATGAATCGGCAGAAGAATTTGCGGACGGTCTGCCGGACTACATCCCCGAACCGGAGACGGATGTGGTGGACGGCGCGGCAGATGACGAATCTGCCGACGAGCTTTCAGAGCAGAAAGAAAGCCTGATAGAGGAAGAAACAACGCCGGATTTGCCGGATTTTATTCCGGAGGAATAACTGCCTGCTTTGGAGGAGGAAGAACCGCAGGATGTGCAGGCAGGCGAGTTCGTTCGGGTCACGCCGAACACGCGCGTCTATCTGGAGATCGACGAAACGGCGGGCGACGACGATGACGGCGAGCTGTACGACGGCAACTTTGTCAATGAAGCCAACGTGTATGTGGAACAGGCGTGGCAGGATGCGCAGGGGCGAACGTGGCTGCTGGTGCGCTATCTGTATGGCGCGGAAGAACCGAACGGAGAGATGGCGTGGACGGATACGGCGACGGTTTGGGTGCTGGCGGAGGAAACCCGGCCGTCCGACGCGGCGGATTATGACGTGACGGATTACGCCTTCCCATATCCGCCGGCTGCGCTCTATGCGGCCTCGGATTTTAACCTGCGGGATTACAACGCGGGTGTGCAGACGTTCTATCCCGGTCAGCAGAACCTTTACGGCAGTTCCGGACACGACAGCGAATACAAGCAGATTGCCAAGCTCGACGGCTACGGCACGATCTACGCCACGCCGCATTATCTGGAGGGGCAGACGGTCTATTGTCTGGAACACACCATGAACAGCCCCGGCACGAAGAACAACGCCAGCGGCCCGTTTGAGGTTGTCGATCTGGACGGGTACGCGGTCAAGCCGGGGTATTCCGGCGATATTTACGGCAGCCGCACCATGCACGCCATCGGCTGGGTGCTGCGGCACACCTATCCGTACATGATCGTGGATACCGGCTATGCGGACAGCGACGTATGGTCGCGTGTCGCCGGACAGTTTGCCATCCGCGAGGTGGTCAAGCAGCTTGAGGGCGATTGGTATGTGCGCGATTACTGGCGGATGGATGAGTTCTACCGCGCATCCGGTCAAGCGCCGGGCGACTATCTGGAATACGCACGCTGGCTGGCGGCTTGCGCGATTGAGCGCGCGGGCATCACGGGCGAGATCGGGATCAGCAGCAAATCGGTGAGCATGCAGAACGGAAGCTACGTCGGCACGGTCACGCTGACGACGGACGCGGATCTGATTCGCATCAGCCGCAGCGTCGGCAGCCTGACCGGCAACAGCGCCGGTTCGGACGGCGAATATTACTACCTGCACAGCGGCGACACGATTTCTATCACTTCCACACAAAGTACCTTCTCGATCACCGCCGAGTCCGTTTCTTCCCAGGATGAAGAAGCGGCTTTTTTAATCGGCATCCCGGACGCGGACATTCAGAAGGTCATCATTCCGCAGTACGGCCTGCCTGCCCAAATGAAGGAAGTGCGCATCGAGTTTGAACAGCCGTATGGCGCTGTCCGCGTGAGCAAAACCAGTGCGGACAATGGCGCGGTGCTTTCAGGCGCGACGTTTGAGCTGATGAACGGCGCGGGGACGGTGCTTGCGACACAGACCACGGGCGCGGACGGCACAGCGCAATTTGATAATCTCCCGGCTGGTAGTTATACCGTGCGGGAAGTTGGCGCGCCGACGGGTTACAAAGTCGCCGTCAATCCGTCGCAGACGGTGACGGTTGCGGCGGGCGCGACGAGCGACGTTCGTTTTGCAAACGACAGGATAAACGGAAAAATCCGAATCGTAAAGCGGGACGCGCTGACGAAAGAAGCGCTTGCAGGCGCGGTCTTTACGGTCACGTGCCTGTCTGCTGCGGAAGGCGGCGGTACGGTTGGCGAGGTGGTCGCAACGCTGACGACAGGCGCAGACGGTACGGCGGAAACAGGATGGCTGCAATGGGGCAGATATCGGGTTGCCGAAACGGGCGTTCCCGAACACTATGCCGATGGCGGTTTTGTAACCGAAATCGACTGCACGGAGGACGGAAAAACCTATGCCGTCGAAGCGGAAAACGAGCCGACAAAGGGCTGGATTCGGCTGGTCAAAACGGACAGGCTGACCGGCAATCCCATCGAGGGCGTGGCGTTCGATATCTATGAAAACGACGAATACGGCAATGCGCTGGTTGCAGACATGACGACGGGAAAGGACGGCGCGGCGGTTTCGCCGCCTTTGCGCAAGGGCAGATACATCGTGCGCGAGCGCGGCGCGACGGCGGGCTATGTCATGGAGGAAATCGCGCTGGATGCGACGGTGCGTTCGGATGAAACGACGCAGCTTTGCGCGACGAATCAGCCTGTCATGGTGAAGCTCAAGCTCTATAAGCGGGACGGCGACGAGTACGGCGGCGACGACCCGAACAGCAGACGGCGCGACGAGCTGCCCCAGCCCGCGAACATCGACGAACCCAGCTCGCGCGGCGACGGAGAGCTGACGGGCGCGGTTTTCCGCGTGCTGGCAGGAGCGGAAATCAGGGACAGGCAGGGCAACGTGCTGTTCCAAAAGGGCGATACGGTTGTGGATGCGCTGACGACGGCGGGCGACGATGCGAGCGCCGCAACGGGCGAGTTGTGGCCGGGGCTGTACGAAATCGTCGAAGTGTCCCCGCCTGCGGGGTATGAACCCAGCGACGCGCACTTCTTCGTGGATGCGCGGAGTGCGGCGAGTCAGTCCGAAACGGCGGTCGTGACGTATGAGGGATTGAAGCTCAACATCATCAGGCAGGGCGTGTATGCCATCGTGAAATTCCTCGGCGACAACGAAATTCACGACGATGCGGGCTTGATTGAAACGCCGGAGGAGGGCGCGGAGTTTGAGCTGTACCTCAAAAAAGCCGGAAGCTACGGCAATGCGCGGGCGTTTGAGCGGGATTATCTCGTGACCAACAAGTACGGCTATGCCAAAACCACGCTGCTTCCGTATGGCCTGTACGTCTTGAAGCAGGTGAAGGGCAAAGCGGGACACGCGCTCAAAAGCCCCGTGGAAATCTTCATTCGCGGCGACGAGGACGTTGCCAACCCGCCGATTCTGACGATCAACAATCAGGCGATTCGATACCGGCTCAAGCTCATCAAGACGGATGCGAAAACGGGCAAAACCGTCAGGCTGGCGAACACGGCATTCAAGCTGCTGGACAGCGACGGAAACGTGGTGACGCAGACGGTGAGCTATCCGACACGCAGGGAGATCGACACCTTCTACACCGATGAAAACGGAGAAGTGACGCTGCCGGAAACGGTGACGCGAGGCATGTATTTCATTGAAGAAGTGCAAGCGCCGCAGGGCTATCTCATCCGCACGGAACGGCTCGGCGTGTTCGTGGGCGAAACGGGAGATGCGCCCGACGAAGCGTATACGCTGGACATTGAAATCCCCAATGAACCCGTCATGGGCAGGGTGATGGTCGAAAAGAAGGGCTTGCAGCTTGTGCGTCTGGCGGAGCAGACGGACGCTTACGGTAACATCGTGCATCAGCCCGTGTATGAGGAAGGATATCTTGCGGGCGCGGTCTTTGAGCTGCGCGCGGCGGAGGATATCGTCGGAAAAGACGGGACGCTCTGGTTTCATGCAGGCGACGTGGCGGACACGATCACGACGACGGAAACGGGAAAGGATGCGTCGAAGGAGCTTCCGCTGGGGCGGTATGAGTTGGTCGAGGTAAGCGCGCCGGAAGGATATCTGCTGGATGGCGCGCCGCACGAGGTCGAGCTGCGCTATGAAAACGACCACACGGCGGTGGTCGAAACGGCTGTGACGCTGAGCAACGGCTATCTGTCCACGGAAATCACGATGGAGAAGGAAAAGGAGGATCTGGAAATCATCATGGATGGCGATCATGTGCGGCAGGCGCTTGTGAATATCCCCGGCGAGGGCTTTGTATTCGGCTTGTTTGCCGATGAAGAACTGCGTGTCGGCGACGTGACGCTGACGGCGGATACGCTTGTGGCGATGGGCGCGACGGACGCGGCGGGCAGGCTGGCATTTGTCGGAAACTTCCCGCATGGCGCATATTACGTCAAAGAGCTGTCCGCGCCGGACGGCTGGACGCTCAACCCGGCGAAGTTTGCCGTGACGCTTGAGCCGAAAGCGCAGAGCGGCGGCGTGATTCGCGTGAGCTTGCCCGAAATCGTGCATGACGAGCTGCTTTATACCCGCGTGACGCTGACCAAGATGGACATCACCGGGCAAAAGACGCTGCGGGGCGCGACCATCGAGGTCAAAGACGAACAGGGAAAGGTTATTTATCGCGAAACGACCGACGCAAACGGACAGATTCCGCAGATTCCCGTCACGCCGGGAACGTACACGTTCAAAGAGGTGTATGCTCCGGACGGTTATGCGCTGAATGAAGCGGAGATGCGGTTTACCGTCGATGCGGATGGAAACGTCACGGGCGACACGACGATTCGCGACGACTACACGCGCTTTTCGCTGCGCAAGGTGGATGAAAACGGCAAGCCGCTTTCGGGCGTGATGTTCGGGCTGAAAAAGGCGGACGGGATGCTGATGATGACCGCCAAAACTGACGCAAAGGGCATGGCGACGTTTGAAAAAGTGCCGTTCGGAACGTATACGCTCGTTGAAACGCAGGCGCTCCCCGGCTATCTCAAGGCGGATACGGAAATCAGGCTCACGGTGGATGGCACGTTCGTCAACCCGAAAGAGCCGATTGCGACCGTCATCAACGAGCGTCAGAAGATTCGCGGCTTGAAGGTCGATACGGCGGGGCAGGCGCTGACGGGCGCGGAGTTCAACCTGATCAACGCCGACACGGGCGAAATCGTGGATGTGGCGGAGAGCAACGAAAAAGGCGAGTTCTTCCTGACGGGTTTTGGCTACGGCGACTGGATTATCCGCGAAACCGTTGTGCCGGAGGGCTTTAACCGCGTGGAGGACGTGCGGATTCATGTGGACGAGGACTGGAAAGCGCCGAACACGCTGCTGTTTACGGATATTCCGAATCATTACGAGTTCGTCAAGGTGGATGAGGACGGATGCCCGATGGAGGGCGTGAGGTTTGCGCTGGAAGATGAGGATGGAAATGTGCTGCGCGAGCTGGCGTCCGGCGAGGATGGCGTTGTCCATGCGGATGACCTCAAGCCCGGCGTGTACGTCATCCGCGAAATCGAAACGCAGGCGGGCTATCGCCTGACGGAGGAAACCATCCGCGTGGTGATCGACGAAAACTATATCGCGCCGGATGAGCTGTTCAGGCTCGTCAATTTCCCGGAGGAGGAACGCCCCGAGGACGAGATTCAGACGGGCGTGGA
>OLNF01002952.1_pt1 | contig 12776 bp, 11 predicted proteins | sample 1673061 | NCBI WGS metagenome assembly OLNF01 (sample SAMEA3136751, study PRJEB25190) | human gut metagenome | reverse complement strand
AAGATCGTCGCATTTTGGCAACGGGGTACAACGGTGTGCCGACGGGGCTTGCCCATTGCGCGGAAACGGGCTGCTTGCGACAGCAACTAGGTGTGCCCAGTGGGCAGCGGCACGAGATTTGCCGCGGTCTTCACGCGGAGCAGAACGCCATTATCCAGGCGGCTCGCTATGGTATCAATATCACGGGTGCGTCCATCTACATCACCACGCAGCCTTGCGTGGTGTGTGCGAAAATGCTCATTAATGCCGACATTGAGGAAATCATTTACGCGAACCCCTATCCTGATGAATTGGCAATGTCCATGCTGTCTGAAGCTGGCATAAAACTACGCGTTTACGATGGCCCAATCGGAAATGATGCAAATGCATAAAAATCGACAAACAAGGCCATTCTGTGAATATCTAAAAAGTAGAACAGGGTAAATAGCTGGGAAAATCGAATAAATGAGAGCCGTTTGCCAGCGTTTTGTGGCGATTGCGGGGTTTAGCGGGGGCTTTCAAAAATCTACGTTATCATACGCGTTGGTTTTCTATGCGGGAATTGTGATTGACGAAAGGTTTGGGTGAAACGCGGGCCATGGTAGCAGCCATCGTAATCGGCGTCATAGCTGGCTTCATTGGCTTTCTTCCGCTGTTTGCGTCGCTGCGTTTAGCCCGGAAGCATCCTTCGGTGTCGGTCGCCAACGCTGCGTTGTACGGCTTGGGGGGCACGTTTGTGTCGCTTGTAGTCGTGGCGGTGGCTTTGATCGTGTGCGCTCTTGTGGCGCGTCCGCAGGTTCTTCCCTTCGGCATGGCCGAGATCGTTTCGCTTATCGTTTGCACCGCAGTGTACGTGTGGCGTAAAAACGTAGCACGGTAATGTAGGGTTCGTCACTGGAAAGGCTGGGATGATCTGAGATGGGCGAAGCGCTCAATAAGTTCGTCGAAGAGGCACGGCACCTCTCCGAAACGTTCGATTCCCACACCGTATTCTCGATCGGTGGATGGGACATCAGCCAGTACACGCTGTACATGTTCTTCATTTTGGCGTTGGTACTGATGGTGGTTCTGATTGGGGGCCGCAAGCTTCAGCTGGTCCCGAAGAACAAGTTCCTCAACACGGTCGAGTATGGCTATGACTTCGTGAACACGAGCATTGGCCAGGACGTTATCGGTGAGGGTTTCAAGAAGCACATCCCGTTTTTGTGCACGCTGTTCTTCTTCATCCTCATCGCTAACGTTGTTGGCTTGATTCCTGGTGCGAAGGCCACCACGGGCACCATCTCCATCACGTGGGCGCTGGCTGCCATCTCGTTCGTGTACTTCAACTTCTACGGTCTGAAGACGCTGGGCGTGTTCGGTTACATCAAAAGCCTTGTGCCTTCTGGTGTTCCCGGCCCCATGGTCCCGGTCATCTGGGTGCTCGAGTTCTTCTCCATGGTCATCCGCGTGCTGACGCTGGCCGTTCGTCTTTACGGCAACATGCTGGCCGGTCATATGGTCCTGGCCGTGTTCTCTCTAGCAACCACCGTGTTTTTGCAGCAGGCTGTTTTCAGCATGGACTTCGTTACCGCGCTGCCTGCAGTTGCATGGTTCGTTCTGCTGGTTCTCATGTATGCCATGGAATGTCTGGTTGCGTTTCTGCAAGCATACGTGTTCACCATTCTGTCCGCTTCCTACATCGGCATGGCGGTTCATCCCCACTGATGCGCGGACCGGCGGCGCAAGCTGCCATCAGTACTGTTTGGCACCACAGCTGACATAAGTAGATCAGCTTGGGCATATAGGCATGAGCACGGAGAAGGCTCCGGGTTCAACGAAGGAGGTAATTATGGAAATCACGCTCGCTGCGCTGAAGGTCGTCGGCTATGGCCTCGCTGCCATCGGCCCCGGCATCGGCATCGGCGTTGCAACGTACGGCCTGTGCGTGTCTGCTGCACGCCAGCCTGAGATGAAGGGCACCCTCATGGGCTACTTCTTCATCGGCGCTGCTATGTCTGAGGCTCTGGCACTGCTGGGCCTGGTCCTCTTCTTCATTGGCTAACAGGTTTTCAACTCAAGCAAACCTAGTAAGCTAAGGAAAGGAGGCAAGCGAGTTGAACGTCAAGAACACAGTGCTCCGCGGTTGCGGCAGCGCCGCCGTCGCTTTCGGTGCGGCAAGCGCTATGCTTCCTGCTCAGGCATTTGCTGAGGAAGGCAGCGGCGTTGCGGCTATCCTGCCGCAGATGGATGAATTCATCCCGATGCTCGTTGCGTTCATCATCCTGTGGATCATCCTGGCGAAATTCGGTTGGCCGCTGTTCGAGGGTATGCTCGTAAAGCGCGAGACCACCATCAAGGACGCTCTTGAGCAGTCCGAGAAGGCTCGTGTTGAAAGTGAGCGCGTCCTCGCTGAGTATAAGCGCCAGCTGGAGGAAACCAAGGCTCAGTCCGCGCAGATCATCGCCGACGCCAAGAAGACGGGCGAGTCTGTTAAGGCAGACATCACCGCTAAGGCGCAGGCAGAGGCTGCAACCATGATCGAGAAGGCACATGCTGCCATCGAGGCTGACAAGAAGGCTGCTATTGCAGAGCTGCAGGGCTCTGTGGCCGACATGTCCGTTGCCGTGGCATCTCGTCTGATCGGTGAGGACCTGAGCGACGATGAGCACCGCAAGATCATCGAGCGCTACGTGAACGAGGCGGGCAGTTTCAATGCCAACTAACCGCCATGTTCAAAAGGAAAAGGTTGCAACGTATGCATCCGTTTTGCTCGACGGCGCGCTAGCTGCCGGCGGTCAGGATGCGGTGCTTGAAGTTCGCGACCAGACCGAGCGCATTATCCGCATTGTGCGTTCGAACATGGATCTCTCTAGCTCTTTGCATGATAGCTCTTATACGCCCGAGCAGAGGAACAGCCTTGCGCGAAACGTGTTCGCGCAAGCAAATCCGGTCCTCGTCGACGTTCTGGCCGTTATGGCGGAACGTGGGGACTTCGCGTTGCTCTCGCGCGTATGGGAGAGCTACGGAGAGCAGGTCGAACGCAAGCTGAACGTTACCGTGGTCGACGTTACCACCGTCGTGCCGCTGGACGATCACCTGCGCGAGGTCATTAAGAAGAAGGCTGAAGCCGACCTGGGTACGAATGTCGTGCTGCGTGAAAGCATCGACAAGTCTCTGATCGGCGGCATTTTGATGAGCGCCAACGGCAAGCGCATCGACGCCAGCATGACGTCGCAGCTTGAGGCCGCTCGCAACGTGCTGAAACAAACCACAGATGGAGGTGAATGCTAGTGACTGAAATCACCGCACAGTCTATCGACGCGGCGCTGCGCAAGCAGCTCGATGCGCTGAACACCAGTGTGGAATCCCGCGAAACGGGTTCTGTTATCCAGGTGGGCGACGGTATTGCTCGCGTTGACGGCCTGAAGAATGCGATGGCAGGCGAACTTCTGGAGTTCACCAGCTCTACCGGCCAGGTTGTCTACGGTATGGCCCAGAACCTCGAAGAGGACGAAGTGGGCGCCGTTTTGCTGGGCGATGTCGCTGCAATCAAGGAAAACGATACGGTGAAGACCACCGGTCGTCTGGTCGAGGTTCCCTCCGGCAAAGCCCTGCTGGGCCGTGTTGTGAACCCGCTCGGTATGCCGCTTGACGGCAAGGGCGACATCAAGGCTGAGGGCACGCGTCCCGTTGAGTTCAAGGCTCCGGGCGTTATTCACCGTAAGCCGGTTGAAGAGCCTATGCAGACCGGTATCCTGGCTGTTGACGCCATGATTCCGATTGGCCGTGGTCAGCGTGAGCTGATCATTGGCGACCGTCAGACTGGTAAGACCGCTATTGCTGTCGACGCCATTCTGAACCAGAAGGGCAAGGACATGATCTGCATCTACGTTGCCGTGGGCCAGAAGGCCTCCACGGTGGCGAACGTGCAGGAGACGCTGGAGAAGTACGGCGCGATGGATTACACCATCATCGTCAGCGCTTCTGCTGCTGATTCTGCTCCGCTGCAGTTCATCGCCCCGATGGCCGGTGCCGCTATGGGCGAGTACTTCATCTATAACGGTGAAGACGGCAAGCCCGCAGGTCCGGAGAACCCGGGTCGTCACGTGCTGATCGTGTACGATGACCTGACGAAACAGGCTGTGGCTTATCGCCAGATGTCGCTGACCCTGCGTCGCCCGCCGGGACGCGAAGCTTACCCGGGCGACATCTTCTACCTGCATTCGCGCCTGCTGGAGCGTGCTGTGAAGATGAACGAGGAATACGGCCTCGGCTCCATGACGGCTCTGCCGATCATCGAGACGCAGGCAGGCGACGTGTCTGCATACATTCCGACCAACGTTATTTCTATTACCGACGGTCAGATTTATCTGCAGACCGACCTGTTCTATCAGGGCCAGCGCCCCGCTGTTGACGTCGGCATTTCGGTGTCCCGCGTTGGTGGCTCTGCGCAGACCAAGGCCGTCAAATCGGTTTCCGGTACTCTGCGCCTCGACCTTGCTGCATACCGCGAGCTCAAGGCGTTTACCCAGTTCGGTTCTGACCTGGATAAGTCTACCCAGGATCAGCTGAACCGCGGCGCCCGTATGACCGAGCTGCTCAAGCAGGGCCGCTACAGCACTCTTTCCTTCGAGGAAGAGGCCGTGGCTGTCTACGCTGGTGGCAAGGGCTTCCTGGACGACGTGCCGGTTTCCGACGTCGTGCGCTTCCGCAACGAGCTCATCGAGTTCCTGCGCGCAAGCCACGCTGACGTCCTGAGGAAGATTCACGACGATGCGAAATTCACCCCTGAAAGCGAAGCTGCGCTCAATGCCGCTATCGACGCTTTCAAGGCGCAATTCGTGGCGTAAGGAAGGCCCAACATGCCTAACCTGCACGACATTGAAAAGCGCATCAAGTCGGTTTCTTCGACGAAGCAGATTACGCGCACCATGGAAATGGTCGCTGGCGCGAAGGTCAAATATGCCACCGAGCGTATTCAGACCTCTGCTCCTTACGCCGACTCCATGACCGAGATGCTGCAAGGCGTCGCGGCGCGCGTGCAGGCCAGCGAGAACCCCTTGCTGGAAAAGCGTGAGAGCGTAAAGCGTGTCCTGTGTGTGGCCGTGGTTTCCGACCGCGGCCTCGCAGGCGGCTTTAACTCGAACGTCCTGCGCACCGTCGAGAAGACGATTCGCGCGAAAAAGGCGCAGGGTGTCGAGGTGGACGTTATCGCCTGTGGCAAGAAGGCCGGTGGCTTCTTCAAATTCCGCGGCGTGACGCCGGTTCTTGATTTCAAGGACCTCTCCGCCGATCCGACGTTTGAAGAGGCGAGCGAGATCGCCGATTACGCTGTCAAGGCGTATGAGGAAGGCTCCGTCGACGAGGTCGTTCTGGTGTACAACCACTGCAAGAACGCGGCTGAGCAGGTGCTTCGTGAGGAAGTCATTCTGCCGGTCGATACCGAGGCTGTCGTTGCTGCGGCCGCCGAGGAAACCTCCGAGAATGCCGAAGTCTCCGCGAGCGTTGAGTTCGAACCCGAACCCGCCGATGTGCTCGCGCGTCTTCTGCCCGCTTACCTGCGCACGTCGATTTACCATGCGTTGATCGACTCTGCTGCTGGCGAGCAGGCCGCACGCCGCACGGCAATGCACTCGGCTACCGAGAACGCCAACGAGATGGTGGAAACGCTGTCGAGAGTGTATAACCGCGTACGTCAAGGCGCCATCACCACAGAGATCTCTGAGATCGTTGGTGGCGCTGCAGCTTTGGAGGATTAAATGGCTGACGAGAGAATGCTTACCAAAGCGGAACTCGAAGCCAGCAAGGGTGCCACCGGTCGCATTGTGCGTATCGTCGGCCCTGTTGTTGACGTCGAATTCCCTGCGGATCAGCTGCCGGCGATTTATAACGCGCTGACGGTTGATGCGAAAACCCCCGCCGGCGAAATGCACGTTGTTCTGGAAGTTGAAACCATGCTTCCTGGCAACCTCGTGCGTTCCGTCGCAATGAGCTCTACCGACGGCCTGGTGCGTGGCACCGAGGTCGTTGACACGGGTCATCCGATTATGATGCCCGTTGGCCCTGAGACCCTTGGCCGCATTTGGAACGTCATCGGCGAGCCCGTTGACGAGAAGCCGATGCCCGAGGTTACCGGCTATATGCCCATTCATCGTCCTGCTCCCGAGTATGACGAGCTGGTCACGAAGACTGAGATCTTCGAGACGGGCATTAAGGCCATCGACCTGATCGAGCCCTTCGTTAAGGGTGGTAAGACGGGTCTGTTCGGCGGCGCTGGCGTTGGCAAGACCGTTATCATCCAGGAGCTCATCAACAACCTGGCTCAGGAGCATGGTGGCACTTCTGTGTTCACCGGCGTTGGTGAGCGTACCCGTGAGGGTACCGACCTGTACCTGGAGATGAGCGATTCTGGCGTTATCAACAAGACCTGTTTGGTTTACGGCCAGATGAACGAGCCTCCGGGAGCGCGTCTGCGCGTCGGTCTGGCTGGTCTGACCGAGGCTGAGTACTTCCGTGATCAGGGCCAGGACGTTCTGCTGTTCGTGGACAACATCTTCCGCTTCACGCAGGCTGGTTCTGAGGTGTCCGCTCTGCTGGGCCGCATGCCTTCTGCTGTAGGCTATCAGCCCACGCTGGCCACCGAGATGGGCGCTCTGCAGGAGCGCATTACGTCCACGTCCACCGGCTCCATTACGTCGGTGCAGGCTGTGTACGTGCCTGCTGACGACTTGACCGACCCCGCGCCGGCTACGACGTTCACGCACTTGGACGCTAAGACGGTTCTTTCGCGTTCCATTGCTGAGCTGGGCATTTACCCTGCTGTTGACCCGCTGGAGTCCACGTCTCGCGCACTCGACCCGGCTATCGTTGGCGAAGAGCACTACCGCGTTGCTACGGGCATCCAGGAGCTGCTGCAGAACTACAAGGACCTGCAGGACATCATCGCTATTCTTGGTATGGACGAGCTGTCCGAGGAGCAGAAGCTCACGGTTTCCCGTGCGCGTAAGGCTCAGCAGTTCTTCGGTCAGTGCTTCCATGTTGCTACGCAGTTCACCGGTCTGCCGGGCAAGTACGTCAAGATGGAGGATACCGTCCGCTCCTTCGCCGCTATTCTCGACGGCGAGTGCGACGAGATCCCCGAGCAGTGCTTCCGTCTGAAGGGCGGCATCGACGATGTGTACGCTGCGTACGAGGAAATGAAGAAGGAAGAAGCGTAGTATGGCTAGCTTCAAGTGCGACATCGTAACGCCTGCCGAGAAGCTGTTGACTACCGAGGCTGAAATGGTCGTTGTGCCGGGCGTTGAGGGCGAGATGGGCTTTTTGGCCGGTCACGCTCCCTTGGTTTCCGCTTTGGCCGATGGCGAGATTCGTCTCACGCCTGCTGGCGGCGGCGCCGTACAGCGCTTCGAAGTCAAAGGCGGCTATGTGCAGGTTACCGGCGACAAGGTGATTATCCTTGCCGACAGTGCGCAGCCTTTTGCTGCATAGCTTGGGCGTCGGCTTGAGCAAATAAACCCGCGGCCGCTGGTGCGACTGCTGGCAACGCGACGGTCGTACCCAATCGGCTGACTTCTTGAAGACCCCCTGTTGAATGCAGGGGGTCTTTTCGTGTCCTGAGGCGTCAAGTTGAGTGGCTGTTGGTGTTTGATGCTTTGCGGCTAGAGCGTGACAACAGATTGTCTGCTATCCGTTTGGAAACCCTTGCGAAATCCATCGTTTGTTCGAACACGCGTGCGCGTTTCGCTGCTATGATGGGTACCCGAACTAGTAAGAGGTCTGGCTATCAATCCGAATAGCCATGAGCCAAAGCACATCAGCTTGCAGAGAGATTCGAGGCGCGTATGGCGTTTGTTCATTTGCACAATCACACTGAGTACTCGTTGCTTGACGGTCTAACGCATGTTAAGGACATGGTGCGCCGCGCGGCAGAACTGGGTATGCCAGCAGTTGCCATTACCGATCATGGCGTTATGTCGGGTGTTCCTGAATTGTGCGATGCGTGCGATGCAGTGGAGAAGGAAACCGGTAAGCGCGTTAAGCCTATCTATGGTTGCGAAGTGTATTTCACAACCGATGAAGAGCTGCGCAAAGACGTGAAGCCGAAGCTGTATCACTTGCTGCTTCTGGCGAAGACAAATGAGGGCTATCACAATCTGTTGCACCTGGTCAGCGAATCGCACGTTAATAATTTTTACTATAAGCCGCGTACCACGTTCAGCATGCTGCAGAAATACGGCAAGGGCATCATTGGCTCTTCCGCTTGTATTGCAGGCATCATTCCGAAACTGCTTGATAATCGCCAGTTTGATGATGCGGTTGAATGGGCGAACAAATTCGCAAGTTGCTTTGAACCGGGCGATTTCTATATAGAATTACAGAATCAGGGTATTCGCACTGATGGTGGCTTAACGCAAACTGAGCTGAATCATCAGCTCACGGAAGTTGCGCATCGTGCTGGCTTGAAGACTATTGCCACGAACGACTTTCACTATTTGCTACAGGAAGACGCCAAGGCGCAGGATATTATGCTGTGCATCGGCACGGGCTCTGCGGTCAACGATACGAACCGCATGAAGTTCGAGAATGACCAGTTTTACATGAAAACGGAAGAGGAAATGCGCGAGGCGCTGCGCGATTTTCCCGAAGCATGCGATACCACGGTTGAAGTTGCCGAAAAGTGCAACGTGATTCTTGAGCGCGACTCCATTCTGCCGAAGTTTCCGCTGCCTGAAGGCGAGACGGACGAAAGTTGGTTCCGCCATCAGGTTATGGATGGCATGAAGAAGCGCTATGGTGACCCTATTCCCAAAGAGCCGCTTGATCGTGCTGAATACGAGATGAGCGTTATTATTCAGCAGGGTTTCCCGGCATACTTCCTTATCGTGCAGGAATACTTGAATTGGGCGCGTAGTCAGGGAATCGGCGTCGGCCCGGGCCGTGGTTCGGCTGCTGGTTCTATTGTTGCGTACGCGATGGGCATTACCGACCTTGAACCGCTGTCGAACGGGTTGCTGTTCGAACGTTTCTTGTCGCCGGAACGTGTTGAGATGCCTGATATCGACTGCGACTTCGAGGATGAACGTCGCCAGGAGGTTATCGAGCACATTCGCGAAGTATACGGCGCCGATCATGTTACGGGTGTTATCACGTTCGGCAAGCTGCAGGCAAAAAATGCCGTGCGCGATGCCGCGCGCGTGCTTGACTATCCGTATAGCGTTGGTGACCGCATCTGCAAGATGATCGGCGATGAGCTTGGCATCACCATTCAGAAAGCGCTAGACACCAATCCTGACCTGAAAAAGGCGTATGAAACAGAAGAAGACGTTAAGGCCGTTGTAGACGCCGCACAGTCTATTGAAGGCCATGTGCGTGGCGAGGGTGTGCATGCGTGTGCAACCATCATCTGCCGCGACCCCATGGCAGACCACGTGCCTGTAAAACGCGATACCAAGGGCGGCGGCATCATCACCCAGTACGATGGTCACTACACGCCTGACCTTGGCCTGCTGAAGATGGACTTCCTTGGCTTGCGTACGCTTGGCGTGCTGTCGCGCGCGTGTCGCAACGTGGAGCTGACTACCGGTCGCAAGATTGTGCCCGAGGAAATTCCTACCGATGATGAAGCTGCGTTCGCCTTGATGCGTTCCGGCAACATGGACGGTTTATTCCAGGTTGAGGGCGGCTTGTACGTCAGCTTGTTCGCAAGGCTCCCACCGCATAGGTTCAGCGATATTGTTGCTTCCATTGCTCTGAATCGTCCGGGCCCGTTGGAATCCGGCATGGTTGAGGACTACATTAAGGTTGCAAGCGGTAAAACGCCCGTTCACTACTATGATGAGCGTCTTCGTCCTGTGCTTGAGGAAACGTATGGCACCATGGTTTACCAAGAGCAGATCATGCAGGTGTCCATGGTGATGAGCGGCTTCTCTGCCGGCAAGGCAGATAAGCTGCGTAAAGCAATGGGCAAGAAGAAGCTTGAAGTCATGCGCGCGTTGCAGGAAGACTGGAATAACGGCGCAGTGGAGAACGGCTATTCGCTGGAAATTGCCAAGAAGATTTGGGACGATGCGGAGAAATTCGCTAAGTACGCGTTTAACAAATCGCACTCGGCAGCGTATTCAATTCTGGTTATGCGCACCGCTTACTTGAAGGCGCATTACCCGAACGAGTATATGGCGGCTGTGCTGTCCAGCTACATGGGCAACACCGATCGCTTGATTCGCTATATTTCCAGCTGCAACCACAACGGCACGCCGGTGCTGCCGCCAGATATCAACTCGTCGAACGCAGAGTTCACGCCTGTTGAGAACGGCATCCGCTTCGGTCTGGTTGGCGTACGCGGTGTTGGTCGCAACGTCGCGGATGAGATTATCGAAGAGCGCGAGAAGAACGGTCCGTTCACCAGCTTGCATGACTTCGTGAACCGCGTGGATGCGAAATGCTACAACCGCAAAACGCTTGAAGCACTCATTAAGGGTGGTGCGTTCGACTCTACAGGGTACACGCGCAAGCAGCTGATGTACTTCATCGAGGAAACGCCGTTGTTGGAAGGTGCTGCAAAGCGCCAGAAAGACCGCGATCGTGGCCAGGTGAGCATGTTCGACCTGTTCGCCGATGACGAGGATTCGGGGTTCAAGGAAGATGTGCCCGCACCGGATGGTGTGGAGTGGCCGAAGCGTCAGCTGCTGACGTACGAGAAAGAGATCATGAAGATTTACGTCTCGGATCATCCGCTGCGGCCGTACGAAAACTATATCTCGCACATCACGAAGTTGCAGCTGGGTGATTTGGCTGAACGCACGAAGGAAATCAAGTCTGCGGTGTTCGTTGGCATGGTGTCCAATGTGGTTACGAAGCTTACGAAACGCGGCACGAAGATGGCAACGTTCGACCTGGAGGACACAACGGGCCACGTGGAATGCATCTGCTTCAAGTGCGACGAGAACGCGGAGGCTATTCAAGAGGATGCCATCGTGAAGATCAAGGGCAAGTTCGAGCACTCTGATCGTGGTAACCAGATTATGGTGTTCGAAATGGAAACGTTGGAGCTGAATGAAGAGGATGCCAAGCCTCGTCAGTTGCAGCTGAGCGTTCCCATGTCTGATTTCGATCAGTCGAAATCGATGCGCTTGAGTCGTATTTTGAAGTCGTATCCGGGACGTGACGGCGTAGTGCTGTTCGTGAACCAAAACGACGGACATAAGTTCCGAGCGGAGCTGCCGGTGACAGTGGATGCGGCAAGCCCGATTATGCGCAGCGAGTTGACCGACCTGTTCGGCTATAACGTGCTGACGGCATAGGACCAGGTTAGTGAAGGATTCGTTGCGTTAAGCGTATTCGGCACTGTTTTGCAAAGACGCTGTGCCAGTTTGTCAATGTGACGGGGCTTGGATGGGTATCCGAGCCCCGTTTCTCTAGGGGGTTATTGTCGCGTATCATATTGTCTCAAGAATACTGAGAGAGTGGTATGTAGAGGAGTGACGAGTGGAGTCTACGACGGAATACGCGAATGCGTCACGTGTGAGCGACACTGAAGGCTTCGTGCGCGAGACGCCTGAGCGTACGTTGTCGCTGACCGTGTCGTATAACGGCGCGCCCTTTAGTGGATTTGCGCGACAGCCAGGTCAGCTGACGGTGCAGGGCGAACTGGAGCAGGCGCTTTCGCTCGTATTTCGTCGACCCATGGAAGTGGTGTGCTCGGGCAGAACTGATGCGGGCGTACATGCGCTTGGGCAAGTGGTTAGCTTCGACGTTACGAACGATGAGCTCGAAGGCAGGAACTTATACAGCCTGCGCCGAAGCCTTAACGCGTTGACGCATGAGGACATAACGGTTCGTGAGGTGGAGGAGCGGCAACCAGGGTTCAGCGCCCGGTTCGATGCGCAGTGGCGTGAATACCACTACCATGTGTGTCTCGCTGAGGTACCGCCGTTGTTCATGCGTGACTTCAGCTGGTACGTGCACGGCCAGCTTGATATCGACGCTATGCGGGAAGCTGCGGCTTATCTTGTAGGCGAGCATGACTTCAAAAGCTTCTGCATGGCGGCAAGTGCAGTCGGCAAGCCAACGTGCCGCAATGTGCATGAGATATCGCTTTCGCGTGAGATGATTATGGGCGAAGGTATCCTGACCATCAAGGTGGTTGGCAACGCGTTTCTGCACTCGATGGTGCGCACGATTGTTGGCACGCTGGTGATGGTGGGACGCGGTCAGCGCAAACCCGAATGGGTTCGCGAGGTGCTTGAAGCGCGCAATCGCACTGCGGCAGGAGAGAATGCCCCGGCAGCTGGCCTGGTGTTCTGGCGGGTGCAGTATTAATGAGTGGACAGCACGCGCACGGCCGCAAACGAGAAGAGCGGAATGGGGAGAAGTCGTCAATGCCTGCTCGCAAGAAGAAGCCCTCGAAATTCAGCAGGCTTTACGAGAGTCGCGATAGCCGCTTGTGCGTATTCGAAGACGAGCACGGCCATTTGACCAGTGTAAGGACATCTCGTTTGGCATAAGCGAGTAGCGCCGCTGGGGCGGGGATGACGCACGGATGGCTGCGCTCGTTTGCGATGACGAGAGGGAAGCATGGGCAGACGTCGTGAAATAGCGCGATGCAAGTTCTTTGCAAGTTACGAGGAAGCTTTTTGCGCGCTGTATCCTTAGAACGTCCTGAGCCTGAAAGCGCTATCTTTTGGGGCATCGTCAATGGCTTTGCGGAAAATCACTGCCGACATGTGATTGTTCCATGGGAAGCGATACATCAAGGTAGCGGCGCGATTTCCGTTCGCTGTCGGTACCGCCAATAGCTTTGCGGAAACGAACAGCGG
>OLNF01002946.1_pt1 | contig 12784 bp, 8 predicted proteins | sample 1673061 | NCBI WGS metagenome assembly OLNF01 (sample SAMEA3136751, study PRJEB25190) | human gut metagenome | reverse complement strand
AGAAATGATTTTGAAAATATGGAGCATATAGTAAGAGATTATGCTGATTTTTTGAGAAAAACATCAAGTGGATATAAAACAACACAGAATTATATAAAAGATGGTGCAGAAAGGAATCTTGCAACTTCTATATAAAAAGGAGTAATAAATGAATAGACAATTGAAGAGAGTTATAGCATTTGTTTTGGTTTCGGTGATGTCGTTATCGTTACTTGCAGGATGCGGTAAAGAAAAGAAACAGGTTGTAAATGACGTTGATACAACAGAATATATTACAAGAGGCGAGTGGATAAGCCGTTTATCGGATATGTTTGGTATGGACGATTATGAACAGTCAGAAGCATATTACGCAGATGTGAAACCGGATAGTGATATATTTGCCGCTGTTCAGAGTTGCCGTGAAAGAAATATGCTTTCGACAGATACTGAAAATTTTAAACCGGATGATATTGCGACTGTTGGATTTGTTGCAACAACCGCGGTTCTTGCAAGTGGCGTAGATTACAGTAAATATGCTGATGGAACAGAAAATGACAGAGAGGCAATTATTAAATGCGCCAAAGAAACAAATATATGTTCTGATATTTCGTTGGATGAAAATGTCCTGAGACAAGGTGTGGATGACATCTATGCAACGACTGTACTTGACGCAGCACAAGGACTGTTCCTTGCGTATTCAGGAGAGGAAAAGAATATAGTTGAATATGCAGAGGGTGTTATCAATGGATATGAAGATAAAAGTATAAATGTAGATGATGCCGGAAATTTAACTATGGATAGTGAAGTTAAGGTTGGAGATGTTATTATATGTCCGCCTAATGATGAATATCCTAATGGAAATGCTGTCAAGGTAACAGACGTTACCTACGATGAGAATGGTAAACCGGTTTACAAGACAGTACAGGCCGAAATTCAGGAAGTATATGACAATATTGACATAGCAACAGTAGTAGAGGCCAAACCGGAGTATTTTCAGCCGGAAGAGGGTGTTACAGTTGTAAATAACACGGAAGCGATGGATGCAATAGGAGATTTTGACTACTCACCCATAGAAACAGATACTTCGGCAGAGGCAGTACCTTTAATAAGTGGAAGTTTTGATAAAAGTAACTCTGTAACATTGGCAATTGCGCTGGATGACGGAGTACCTAAATTGTCAACTGAAATTACAACAAGCAAAGATATTTTTGGTAATAACTCTGAACTTAAAGCAGAGTATGAGGAAAAGTTTTCTGATGAAGAAAAGAAAAAAACAGAACCATGGCAGAAAGAACTAGGCTCTATTGCCGGCAAGAAAAGTGACCAAATTGTTGATGATTATAAAAATGGCAAAATAACAAAAGAAGATTTTATCAATAAGATGCAGAAATTTCAGAAAGAAAATGGTATTGAAAAAGGAAAATTAAGACCTCTTACTGCACAGGCATCGTATGATACAGGATGGAAACTTACTGGTTCAATAAAGCTTGATATGTCAGTAGCGGCGTCTGTTGATGTGAAATTGAGATGGTTTAAGTTGCCTAAAATTCAAAGCTATTCTGTTGATATAACCAAATCAGTTGAATCATCATTATCGTTTGAAGGCGATTTGGAAGGAAAAGTTAAGTTAGGAAAATTTAATATACCTATTGGAGCCACAGGAGCATCTGTTGATGTGTATGTATTCGCAGAGATAGATGCTAATGGAAAAATCGCAATTACGGCACAACTTGAAGAGGAACAAAAGACAGAGTATGAAGATGGCAAAACAACCAAGACATACAAATCTACAGAAAGTCAAAATGTTGAAGTTGAAGTGACAGCAACAGGAACGGTTGGAATTACAGCTGAAATTCGTATGTTATGTTTTGATATTGTTGATATTGAACTTTCTGCAGCCATTAAATTGGAAGCAAAAGCTAAGGGTGGCCGCGAAATTCTGGTGGAGCCAAGTATATCTGATGATGGAACAGGAATGTTGAAATGCGAAGACTCATTAATATTGAGTAACGAAGAGTCAATCAAGTTTCCTATTGTCAAGCTAACGGTTGGGACATCGGAAAGTCTTGTTGGAAAACTAGGATTATCATATACAATTAATTTTATTAGTGAAGATGAAATAGAAGATGGAGAAAAAGGTGTATACAGACATCACGAATCGGAAATTAAATTTTTAATTGATTCATGGGTGATTGAATTAGGACCTGATGATGAAAAAGAGACAACCAGTGCAGATGAAGAAGAAACAACTACTATAGATGAAAAAGATGCCGGTGTTCTTTTACTCAGCCAGTACGCTGTTGATATTAAAGTTGGAGACCAATACAAAATAGAAGCTAAAGATGTACCTAAAGAGTATGATAAGAAACCTATTATATGGGAAAGCGAAGATACATCGGTTGCAACAATATCATCAAAAGGTGTTATAGATGCGAAAAAAGCAGGTAAGACTACCATTTATGGAAGGACAGAAGACGGAAAATATATAGGTAAATGTATTGTTTTAGTAAGAGACTAAGGAGACTGGTAAAGTAATGAATACAACAAAGGATATCAGTAACACTGTAAAAGATTTAACAAAAACAGAAAATTCGATAACAGAATTGAAAAGAAAAATTAAAGATTATCAAAGTAATATTAATTCGCTATGGGTATCCAATGAAATGAAATATCTGAATGAGGAATTGGACTCAATATGCAGAGAATTAACCGATGTTGGCATGAAAATTGCCGACATCGGTGATGATGTTCTTAAGGTTGTTTCAATATCAAAATAGAATCACGGAGGACAAATAATTGACAGCAATAAAAATTAATATGAATTTGTTAAGAGAGGAAAATATAAAAATGTCCCTCTGTGTAGAAAAAGCGGGCAAAATAATAGATGATATTGCCACGATGAGAAGAAAGATACCAATTAATATAAGGCAGGAACAAAACATTGAATTCAGGATAAATGAAATAGTTAATAAGATGAGTTCAGTTGAAAGCCGGCTTAAAGGAATTAGAAAATTTGTTGATGAATCAGCAGATGCCTATAGCAATTTAGAAACACATCTCAATGGCGAGATTGAAAAGAAATTAAGACAATAGCTTATGATAAAAGGAGATACAGCAGGATGAGTAAAATAGTTTTCACTAAAAAAAGAAAAGAAGCGTATGTGGAAATAAAGTTGACATCCAGACAGGTACTGAATAATAGGGAATATGAAATTCTCAGAGAAGGAAGATACGATTATCTGCTGGTACCCGAGGCGGGTAAAAAGTCTATTAAATATAATGTCAATGAATACATTTCGTTGGAAGAATATTTTACTTCAGTAACATCAAAAGATCGATTTTTATCGGTAATCCAATATATTCTGACAGGAATAAGTGAGTCAGTAAATCTGATGTTTGAAATAAAACAGTTTGTATTTGATAAAAAATATATCTTTGTAAATAGGCAGGATAAAAGCGTCAGGTTTGTGTATGTTCCAATAATAAATGAAGATAATGAATATGAATTAAAAGCATTTTTCAGGGATTTGGCATTTTCTACTGTATTTAATCAGATGGAGGATTGCTCATATGTGTCAAAGTATATTCAGTATTTTAATCAGCATATAGATTTTTCGTTATATGATTTTCATAATTTTATTAATGGATTAAGAGGAAATACTAAGAATGGTGCAGAATTCCTAAGTGAGAAACTCACAATATCTGATAGAAACAGTAAGAAACCTGAAAAAATAAAATGTACAGGTATATATACACCCAACTTTTCGGCAGAAGATACAACAACTGTTGCACATCCTTCAAAGTTATTAAGCGGTAGAAACCAATCGGAAGATATCTGTGTAAAACCCAAAACAGGGGGAACAACAATGTTGGGGTTGGATGAGAACAATGGAGGAACAACTATTTTATCCGAAGCGGAAATGAGAATGTGTTACCCTAAAATTATAAGAATAAAAACCGGTGAAGAAGCAGATATATATAAAGATGATTTTGTAATAGGGCAGGCGGAAGGAAATGCAGATTTTTGTATAAGTGATAATTCAGCAATAAGCCGTGAACATGTACATATTATAAAAGATGGCAATAAATATTATTTAATTGATTATAAATCAACTAACGGAACATATATACAAAACAGAAAGATAGAAAAAAACAAGTATGCTGAACTAACGGATGGAATAGTTTTCAGGCTTGCTAACGAAGAATTTAGATTTAAGATATAGGTGGATAAATAAATGAATTATATAACTGGTGTTGTAAATGATATTGGAATAGAAAAAGAAACTAATCAGGATAGTGTTCTGCTTAAGACAGGTAATTATAAAAATTATAATATAGCATTTTCAGTTGTGTGTGATGGTATGGGAGGATTGTCAGACGGGGAACTGGCAAGTGCACATGTAGTAACAAAACTATCAGATTGGTTTGATAACAAATTGATAGATTTTCTTGACGATGAAGTACGATGGGATGAAATAAGAAAAAATCTGGAGTCAATTATTGTTGAATTAAATAGGCAACTATTTAGTTATGGCAAAAGAAATCATTCGAACCTCGGAACGACAATAACAGGAATTTTGATAATAAATAATCACTATATGGTTATAAATGTTGGAGATTCAAGAACATATCTTGTTAATAAAGGGATTAGGCAGATAACAGAAGACCAGTCCTTGGTTGCAAGAGAAGTTAAAATGGGGAAAATGACATGGGAGGAAGCAGAATATGATAAAAGACGAAATGTTTTATTACAATGTATAGGTGCTACCCAGAATGTAGAAATAGAAGTGTATGAAGGCGAAACAGGCAGTGAAGATGGCTTTTTGCTATGTTCAGATGGATTCCGACATGAGATATCAGCACGGGAGATATTTGAAGGGTTAGAGTTGGACAAGTGTGAAACTGATGGTGATATAGAAGAAAAGTTAAAATATCTCGTAGAGGTAAATAAACAACGAAAAGAAAGTGACAATATTACGGCTGTAGTAATTAAGCCGGGTAAATAGTAGGTTCGATTATGGCAGGAAAAGGAAATATTATTGATAATAAATATGAAATTCTTAAGGAAATAGGGCATGGAGGTATGTCAGTGGTATACCTTGCAATGGACTTAAGACTTAATAAACAGTGGGCTGTAAAGGAAATAGAAAAAAGATCCAATGATAAAAATAATCAGGTAGTGGTTCAAAGCCTTCTTGTAGAAGCCGAGATGATGAAAAAGTTGGACCATCCGGCATTACCAAGAATTGTTGATATCATAGATAGTGGAAGAACCATATATGTTGTTATGGATTATATTGAAGGAGAATCACTTGACAGAATTCTGGAGCAGAATGGTGCACAACCTCAGGAACTTGTAATAGATTGGGCAAAGCAGTTATGCGATGTTCTAAGATATCTACATTCACAAAATCCACCTATAATATACAGAGATATGAAACCGGCGAATGTTATGTTGAAACCGGAAGGAAATCTGAAAGTAATTGATTTTGGTATTGCAAGGGAATATAAGGAACATAATCTGAAAGATACAGTAAATCTTGGAACAAGAGGATATGCAGCACCCGAACAATTTGGAGGAATGGGTCAGACAGATGCGAGAACAGATATATATTGTCTGGGAGCGACATTATATCACCTGGTTACAGGACAGAGTCCGGGAGAACCGCCGTATGAAATAAAACCAATCAGGCAGTGGAATCCCACATTGTCATCAGGGTTAGAAGCCATAATAAATAAATGTACACAGGCAAATCCGGATGACAGATATCAGACGTGTGATGAACTAATGTATGCCTTAGAACATTACACTGAGGCAGATGAAAGTTATAAGAAAAAACAGTGGAAAAAAATGAGACTGTTTATTATCGCAGTATCACTTTTCGTGATATTTCTGGGTGGAGGATTTGTATTCAGATCATTAGCATCAAAAACCAATAACCAGACATATGATAATTTGATATCGGTAGTAGATTCAACAAGTTATGAAGATAAGATTGACAGTTATATCAATGCGATTAAGTTATATCCGAAGCGTCCGGAGGCATATATCAAAATGTTGGAGGTATATACGGAACATGGTTTTGGAATAGAAGAGAGCAAACAATTTATGAATTATTATAATCAGAATTTCTCTGAAAATAATGACAACACGTATGATAAAACAAGCGGACAGATTGCCGAAATGAATTATCAGGCAGGAATAATCTATCTGTATATGTATGACAGTGATGAGAATAGCCAGGAAACATTCAGAAGCAGAGCACTAAAGGCATATCCATTTTTTAAGGAGGTATGTGAAAATAATGATGGTTCATATGCAAATTATTCGTTGGCTCAAAGCTACTATGTGGTGTGCGATTTTTACAAAAATTATGTAGATAATTCAACAAGTGTAAAAGAACCGACAAAGGAATTATATGCAGAGCTTATTACGGCTGTTGAAACTTGCATAACCAATCTTGAAGACTATGATAATCCGGATATTGCGTATATTAAATTAACGATGTATGAAGCAATATTAAATCTTATTCATGAACAGCGACGGGCATTTATGAGAGCGGACATAGAAGCAAAAGAAATATTAAGTTTGTTTGAAATGATTTATCGAAATACAGATAATCTTGATGTATTACAGGAAAAATCAATTCAGAAAAAGGCGAGCATATTAGAACAGAAAGATTTATTTATAAGTGATATAGAGAGCATATATAACGAGGAATAGAAAAATGGGTAGTACATACAAAATAATATCAATAATATGTTTTGCACTTGCCGGACTTATGCTTACTGTGGGAATAATACTGTTTTTTACTTTAAAGATACGTGTAGTAATCGGTTATCTTACAGGAAAAACAGAGAAAAAGTCTATTGCCATGATGCAGAACTCAAATAAAAATACGGAGATGAGGTTTTCATATGCAGAACAGGTGAAACGTGATGGAATCAGAAATATAACATCAGAAATTACTGATGGATTGAGTTCAGGTACGGTATCACTCAATGAATCAAAAGTGACAGAGGTACTGTCATCTGTTGATACTGATTCAGGAACCACAATTTTATCTAAAAGTGAAATTGGAATAGAAAAGATAACTTTATTTAAAGATGTCTTAATTATACATACAGATAAGGAAATAGTATAGAAATAAGGTGTAAAAGGAGCAAAAAATGAACTGGATTAAGGAAAATAAAATCAGAATAATCATGATAGCAGTAGCATTACTTGCAGTGATAGGTACAGTAATCGTAGTAACAAGGAGGTCAGGAAAGGCACAGACAACGGATAATAATCAGTCAGATGTTGTAATAAATGAAAGTTCAAAGGAAGATGTCACAACGAAGAAAGATGATGTTATAAAAGAATCGGAGAGCACAACAGAGGCGGATAAGGAAGAAGAGACTACCTCAAAGGATGATAAGAATGTAGAAGAAGAGACAACTCCGGCGGCAGCAGAACCAACAACACCGTATGTAGCACCGACAACGAAACCACAGGCAAAGCCAACAACACCATATGTAGCACCGGCAACGAAACCACAGGCAAAGCCAACAACACCATATGTAGCACCGACAACAAAACCACAGGCAAAGCCAACAAAACCACAGGCAAAACCAACAACACCACAGCCAACCCGTCCAACAGAGCCGGCAACAACAGCACCGGTTATACATGGAAAGGATGGGGTGATTCTGGATACGCTGTATTTTAACTTTAACAGTGGGTTAGAAAAATTGCCGGAATCACAGGCAGAGCTTGGTGGACCGGATAGAGGGACATCAGTATGGACTGAGGATGCAGGTAATATAGATATATTTGGAGTTGGTCTAATAATGGGAAAGTCGACTAAGGAAGATGTAGAAGCGTATTTTGGGAAACCATTATATGAAAAAGATACAGAAAATGGTATGGTCATACAATATGCATATAAAAATGTATATCTTAACTTTAATTTTTATAAAGATACAGGAAAAATCAGGGTTATACTCATAGATGGAGTGAAAGGACTTGATGACGTTTAAAAGCAGGGTTAAGTTCAATTATCGACAGATATAGAAATGAGGATAAAACAATGAGAGCAAAGAAATACATAGCGTGGATTATCACAGCAGCAATGCTTGTTACATCCATTCCATTTTCAGAAAAACGAGTAAAAGCAGATGTACTTCCTGAGGGTACGCAGATGAAGTTTGTTGTTAAAGACCTTGATGGGACTGTAATCAAGAACTCAGAGAATCCCGATGATGACAGAATTCTTAAATTCAAAATCGGTGATGAAGAAACAGAGGCAGTATTTAGCAATGATGAATACACCATTGATATAGGAAACCGTGAGTCAGCAGGGCTTGAAGTAAGCATAATAATGGGTGATGTCATTAAAACTGAATCCTACAGTACGGATAAGGCGGAGTATGATGTTACCATGAGTATGGATACGCCTATAGACATCACAGGTGCGGTATATGATGAAGCTACGTCCACTTACACAGTACATATTCCGTATGACCCGGAAGGAAAGTATGAACTGCCTGAAGGTGTTGTCATGGATACAACAGACATTGAATCCAATGAAACAGAAGACGGTATATACAACTACGCGGGTTATGAAGATGACATAATTAATTACCGGACACCGGGATATGTTAAGGTCAGGCTGACAGCTGTCCGTGATGATGGGTACAAGGTATATACTCCTGTATATCTGATGATTGACATTGACAACACTCCTGAATTCAGAGCGGATAATAACAAATTTTATGACAATAACGTTATCGTTGAGAAAAGCGGAGACCTTGTTGCGGGTGTAACGCTTAAGAACAAGAAGTCATGGAACGGGCTGAATCTAAGCTGTAAGTATGATAACAGCATTATATATGAAAGTTCTGATGCGAAAGTAAGTGTTGACGGCACAGGCAGAATAGCAATAAATAAAGACTCCGGATATGATTTGGTAGAAGCAGTAATAACAGCAAGGGACAGATATACAGGAGAAAAGGCTTCATACAGTCTTACGGCATATCCTGAAACAAGTAATGACATAATACTTAGTGTTAATAAAGAATCCCTCCCTTATGATAATAAGGTAAGCATTAATGCAGCGGATTACAGGACGGATACCATTCCTGTAAACATTGAGAATCAGGATGATTATACAGATATAGTATATTCACCGGATAATGAAAACATCGCAACAATTGATACAAACGGAAGCATACACATACTTGAAGTAGGAACAGCACACATATCCGTGATAGCGGCTAAGAAAGGTGAATGGAAGAAATATGAAAAGACATTCACTATTGAATCAAAAGCTGTTGATTCGTATATTAAGGTATATGTGGATGGCATAGAAAAAGACATTACAGAGACAATAGAAATCTCTGAGGATGACATACGGAATGAAAGTGTAAAATTGCCTGTATCACTTGATATGCATAATAAATATGGCAGAAAATTAGATTATGTGTCATATACTGTGACATCAAAACCACAGGGAATCAGTGTTAATATCAGTGATTCGGGAATTACCATATCACAGACTGACAGCATTGAAAGAAATGTACCTTTTGAAATCACAATAAAAGGTTATGGATGGGCATATAAAGAATCACAGGTCACATTATCCTTTATAATTAATGGAAATGAAATAAATAACAGTTCAATATATTCTGTAAGTTACATAGAAAACGGTACAGAAAAATCTCTTGTGAGTGGTAAAGTGATTAACGGAATAAGAACAAGATGGGCACTTACCAATGAGGTTAAAATTGGTGTGTTAGATAGTGAGAGTTACAAGCTCAGCAATGGAAAGTACACTGAAAGAAAACCAAATATCACTTTTTCAATAATAGATTCGCAGAAATATAACAAAGACCATGCGTTTTACTTGTGGGAGAAAACTGGCGAAAATAAATATGACTCATCTTTCACCCACGAATATTTCGGAACAGACCTTGAAGCCCCTAAACTTACCCTTGTAAATCACGAAAAAATCAATATAACCGGTAAAGGACTTTACACAAGCGGCAATGCATCCATAAATGTCAGGGCTGCAGACAAAGACGGACACCTCTACGCAGTGGAACTGGTGGATTCACTCACAGGAGATGTGATTAAAAGTGTGGGAATGGAAGAACTGGCAAAGAATGATGCATCACTTAAAGAAACAAATGTCAGGTTTGACATCCCGTTTGAAAATAACACGGCAGTACATTATGCCGTTGTGGTATGGGACCAGGCAGGAAGAAAAACCGTCAGGTCACTTGCAGGACTATTAAGAAATGCTGAATACGGTGAAGACACCAACGTGCTTATATCAGACAATACACCTGCAAATGACAGGCTCTCCGTGGAAAACGGACCGGATGTCAATAAATATGTCACAGAAACCGGAAACATATATGTTTCAGGGGAATCAGAAATAGTAATCGTATCCGAGGATGCCGGAGATGTTTATTCAGGAATCAGCAGGATAACAGTGACAGTCAACGGAGAAGAAAAGACATTCAATGCAGACGGCACAGGCAGTTTTACAGCCGCAGACAATACCGCCAAGGCAGTGCTTGATACCGTAGATTTCATGACAGGTGTCATTGACGAGAAAGGAAGCAGGCATCTATCGGTAACCGTTTCATCAGAAGATTTTGCCGGCAATGTTTCCACACCAAAGCATTACGACATCTATGTGGACAGAAAAGCACCACAGGCAGAAGGAATGACAATAACCTTTGGAAACACGGGAAGAAATAAAGAAACAATGACATCCTACGGGACTTTTTATAACGGTAGGTTTACCATGACTTCAGACATAAGTGACGGATTATCAGGACTTAAAAGTGCCGTGTTAAAAGTGGGAAACAGGACGATACAGGGATATGTTACCGGAAACGGAATCTCCTTTGATGTAGGGGACAATGTAAGCGGAAATGCGGAACTTGTACTTGAAGATTCAGTGGGAAATAAAAATACTGTCCAATATACAGTAATAGGTGCGGGCAGAGGCGTTAAAAACAGCTATATAGACGTGGACACACTGCCTGTTGACATAATGGTTGCGGCAGACAGCAAGCCGGGAAAGCACGGCTGGTATAACGGAAAAGTGACATTCACCGTAAAAGCTGCCGACAGGTCGTTATCCGAAAAATCGGGAATCAGAAACGTAACAATTACCGTCAACGGCGTCAGGTATAATGCAGAAGCATACGATAACAGGACGACATCTGACAAAGAGTATAAAGTCACTGTTGATGACAGGTTAATTATGGAAACCATGAATGAAGAAGGAATGTATACTGTCAGGGCAGAAGCAGTTGATAATGCCGGAAATACCTCGGTAAAAGAAGCAAGTGTATATATAGATACAGTGGCACCGGTAATAGGAGAAATCACAGGCGTGGAACCGGGAAGCGACAATGCGGGAAACGTGACCATAAATATTCCCGTAACGGAAAAACATTTCAGTGCAGAAGGCAACGGCACAGTAATAACCGTCAGGAAAGAACTTGACGGGAAGACAACGGAAAACGTGATAACGGCTGATAGGTCTGACAGGATGGAAACTGTCGGAAGATATACATTCACGGAAGACGGCACATACAGTGTTTCCGCAGTATCGACAGACGCTGCAGGAAATAAATCAGACGAAAGAAAAATATCTTTCATCATTGACAATACTAACCCGGTAGTAAGGATTTCAGGAGTAACGGACGGCAGTTATGTAAAAGATTCCGCAACCCTTGAATTTTCAGCCGTCGAGGTTAATTACAGGAATAATGACGTTAAGATAAGCGGAACAAGGAACCTTAACGGAATAACCGAGGTACTTGACATGGGAGGCTTTGTAAGCAGTACAAAAGAGTCCGTGATGAAAAAAGTATTTACAGATGAAGGTGAATATGAAATCACGATTATGGCAGAAGACGGGGCAGGCAACAGCTCCAAAACAGAAAGAATACACTTTACGGTGGATACAGCCAATCCGGAAATAACACTTGCGGGACTTGACAGGACTTCATATACGGACACAGTATCTGGAAAAATAAATATAAAAGATAATTATTACAGGACAGGCACAGTAAAGCTTGTAAGAAGCTCTGTCACATATGATGAAACAGCAGACAGGCTTAACATAACCGATAAAGAAGACGTTACGGACCTTTTTGTAAAGACGGGAAAAGAAAGCAGCAGCCGTGAAAGAGACATGGTTATCGAAATACCTAAGGAACGCGGCAATGACGGACTTTATGTTCTCAGTGTGACGGCAGAGGACATGGCAGGAAAAACATCGGAAAGTATAACTGAATTTACCGTCAACGGATACGGGTCAGTATTTACCTTTAATGAGAGCCTGTTAAATCTTTTAAATAATCCGTATGTAAAAAATGTGCAGGAAGATTTTACCGTAAGTGAATACAATGCCGGTAGCATAGACCATGATAAGGTATCCGTCCAGATAACAAGGGACGGCGCCATGATGCAGAATCCGGAGTACAGTGTCAATGACCTGTCGGAGAAAAACGGATGGCATAAATACGAATATGTGATAAGCAGGGACAACTTTAGCAGTGACGGAATCTACAGGATTGTCATATCCACCGTGGACAGTGACGGCAACAAGTCGGAGACACTGAAAGAGGACAGGCTTGCCGCAGTATTTTATGTAGACACGACCAAACCGGAACTTGTATCGGTGACAGGTCTTGGAAAGAAGAATTATAACGCTTCGGAAATAGATGTAAAGTATGAACTGTTTGATGCCATGGGAATAGCAAAAGTGGAAGTCTACATAGACGGAGTTAGGACAAA
>OLNF01002944.1_pt1 | contig 12788 bp, 9 predicted proteins | sample 1673061 | NCBI WGS metagenome assembly OLNF01 (sample SAMEA3136751, study PRJEB25190) | human gut metagenome | reverse complement strand
TTGTCAATGACGGACAACTTGCTATTTTTTGATTTTATTTCGAACTCACGTTAAAATAACATCTGAGTTATGATTTGATATTGAAGAAAAAGAGGATGCAAATTAAACTGTGTCAGCAAACAGTAGAATATAATAATATTAAGTTTTGCTGACACAGTTTTTTTAAAAGAACTCTCTAACCTACATAAAAATGCTTTTATTTTTCATTTTTACTTCAATTAAATTTACCATTTCTATGAGACTCAATCACATCGCATGGTCTGTGAGTCTCAGCCGCAGACCTTGGCAGCAACCTACTCTCCGGCTATTGCAGTATCATCAGCGCATACAGCCTTAACTTCTCTGTTCGGAATGGGAAGAGGTGATTTCTGTATGCTATAACCGCCGTTGCTCTATTTGTTATCGAATGAACGTTCTAATTCAAGTTCTGGACGTGTAAGATAAATTTCTGTTTTAGAAATATCTTCTTGAGTATATTCAATAGAGGCGTTTTTAGCTCTGGTTTTTGCCCATCGCCTCAAAGCAGATATCTGCTCTTTCATTGTGGTAGACAACGGCACTGTTTTTGAAATCGCATTCATTAGATGCGTTGTCTTAAGTTGGGGATTCTCTGGATTTTCAACATAAGCATCAAACATCGCTTCTTTAATACACTCTTCAATTTCTGCACCATTAAAACCTTCAGTATTATTGGCGAGAGACTCCATAGGGTAATTATTCTTTATCGGGTTTTGACCTTTCTTGTTAAGATGAATGGTAAAGATGTTTTTGCGCTCCTCCTTTGATGGAAGATCAACAAAAAAAATCTCATCAAAACGCCCTTTGCGCAATAATTTTGGAGGAAGTTGATTGATATTGTTGGCTGTAGCAACGACAAAAACAGGAGAAGTCTTTTCTTGCATCCATGTCAGAATAGTTGAAAAGATACGCGAAGTCACACCGCCATCAGTAGATCCACTTGATTGAATACCGCTAAGTCCTTTTTCTATTTCGTCAATCCATAACACACATGGCGCGACTGCTTCTGCAGTTGCTATTGCTTTCCTAATATTATCTTCGCTACTTCCAACTAATCCTTGGAATACTTTGCCAACATCCAAACGTAGTAATGGCATATTCCAGAAAGAGGCTATACTTTTTGCTGTCAAACTCTTGCCGCAACCAGGGACACCAAGCAATAATAAACCTTTAGGCTCTTGCAATCCCCAATCTCTTGCTCTCTTTTGATAAGCTATTTGGCGTTTGAATAGCCAATCCTTCAGAACATCCATACCACCAACATCTTTCAAACTTTCATTTTTGGGAAAGAAATCCAAGATGCCTGATTTGCGAATGATTTGCTCCTTTTCTGCTGAAACTGTATAGGGGGCATTTTCTCCAAGGCTATCTTTAACAGCCGCTAAACAAAATGCAAGGTCTGCTTCCATCGAGGTCATGCCTAATGCTGCATCTACCATTTTGTTTCTCATCTCAACAGAAAGATTCTTCTTAGTTTGTCGTTCTACAACAGCCAAGGTTCGCTCCATGTCTGTTCTATCTGGTAGAGGTATATTAAGAACAGTTACATATTTCTCCAGTTTTGTTGGTAACTTATAAACAGCAGACAAAATAATTGCATGAGTGTTCGTGAATTTTGCATGCTCAGCTATCTTACGGATGTAATACTTGATTTTGTCCTCTTCAATGTAATTGCTCAGATCTTCAAGAATAAAGATATCTTTAATTTCTCTATTCTCATTCTTATAGATATACTTCAAAGTCATTTCTGGCTCATCGTATTCTTCTCCTTTATACAAAGAGCCTTCTGGGGTCTTCTCCATCAAGCCCTCTACGCAATTCCAAGTATAGATACGCACCTTCTTATTATCTGTGCGTAAAAGGTCTGCAATTCCCTCTATTTTCTGTTTTGTCCTGTCATATTCAAAACTATTCAGATAAAACACGGGGTAATATGCAGATAGCATATCCTTGATTTTTGTATAAATTGATTCCATGGCTATTTCTGTTCAATAGTTTGAATATTTACTCGGCGAGGCTTAAACTTTCCTGCATACTTCGCAGGTATAGGTTTCTTTGTCATCACACGCTTGTTTCCTAACAGCTGTTCCAAAACATCCATTGCGTCATGAGCACGCTCATTGACATCGTTAGGCAAATAGTCGGAATCTGTTACTATCGTGCCATCTTTAAGGATGGTGAACTTTATTTGCGCAACAGGTTCCGTCTCATTTTTATCTTTAGAGCGTCCAACCATATAGAAGCTATATACTTCTTCTGAGTTTGGTGTGAAATGTTCATTCTCCTTGTAATTAAACCCTTTCTTCTTAAACTCTTGAATTAATGAGTTCTTTGCATATGTGGCATTTAATGCGTAGAATTGCTCTTGAAGTTCTAATACCTTTTGGGTGGCATTAGGCATATAATACGTGTTGTAAGTGACTTCATTTGTTGTAAGGTTCAACTTTAATGCAAACTCACCATATAGGCGAGATTTCTGCTTAGCATCTGAAACTGTTAGTATGTTATCGTGGATGGTGTATTGCCACCCCAAAGCATCGCATGCGGACTTTAATACGTCCACATGCATTACCTGAGGGTTACGCACAAATCTTGATGATTCGAATCTTGACATGTTATGATAACTTCTTTACTATTTCTTGTATATTGTTTTGATTCACTTGAGTTAAGCGTTGCTGTGTTCGCTTTTGCTTTGCAGTAAATTCTTCCTTGTGATTGAAAAGTGTAGGATACCTAAACAAATAACTGCTAATACCAATTGATAAATCAAAAGCATTATCTCTGTTACGTGAAGGCATGACTGTAAGCATTTCCATTAGTTTGACGAGTTCATCATCTTGAATTATAGCAAGCAGTTTGTCATTCATAGGAGTCTTCTTTATCTCCTGATTAATGAATGCCTGACTAAGTCTTGCTAAATACAAAGATAGACCGTTTTTAGTTGCTTCTGGATCTTCACTAAGAATATCACTTTGCTGCACAGCACCTATTGTTCTTGGACTTGTTTGTCTTTGCTGAGGATTATTTCCCTTAAAGCCTTCCTTTCTTCCTGGGAAAATTTTCTGTTCTTTGACGTGTTCAAGCAACTGTTTGTTGTTGGAAAGAAGCTCAGCCAGTGACGGATCATCAACGGAATTTGTGTTCATGTCCTTCTCAATGATATCCAACTCTTTCTTTAGCTCTATCTTTTTCTTGCTATTAACACCTATGGTATTGGCAAGAGCTACGAGTTGCTGTCCAATTGTAGTCAAACGCTTACGTATAGATGAAACAATACCTTGATACTTCTTTTCTTCTAACAGTTCAACTATAGGGAGGTAGTATCTGTTGCGGACTGAACTACATTCTGCTTTTTTTGTCCGTAGTTAGTTGACGGTGTTGAAGAAAGTAAAGAAATGCTGGGATTTCCGTGATTAGTTTTTGAAGAAAACTCGTATCGTCATTTTTTGAGAGGATTAATTTTTCGCACCCAATAACGTGTTTCTCCCGGTTCTATAAGAACAGGAGTATCTTCATTATTGGAACACATAATGAATTTACCAAAAAATTGCACTTCACAGAGGTCTTTACCCTTTGCTTCAATCTTGTATACACTTGCCGATGCAGCATATTTACATCACTGATTATTAGTGACCATTCATTTTAATCGGTACAACCTCTGTTTTGATAAATACACAGAATGTAGGGACAAATGCTAATCGTTGTATTTCACAGCTTTGCATATATGTGTTGTACCGCTTCTTTTCAACTCTTTTGTGGAATGTCCGCTATCAGATACAATGTATTGAGTGATAGGATATTTCAGCAGGTATGTTACAGAACGCTTGTTGAATACAAAGGTAGTGGTTTTCTTGGGATTTCGGTGGTTTGCGGTATGGTTTTTGTTTCTTGAAGGGTGTTGGATGGCCGAAAATTGTTCATAAGACCAGAAAACTTTTGTAGGATTTACATTTGATTCGCTTGAAAAAGTGTAGCGAATCAGATTTATTCGCTTGGAAAAGTGTAAAACTATATGCGTTGTACTTGTTTTTAGCCTTAATAATAATGCCTCAATCCTCCTTGTATTATACCCTGTCTGATATAATTGCAGTAGCGAAACGATAAATTATACCCATACTGATATAATATCGAATATTTGTGCTAACTTTGTACCCGAAAAGGTATAAAGTATGAAACTATGAATAATCTTTCTACTACGGTCAAAATGTTGCGAAAGCAATATAATCTGACGCAAGAAGAACTCTCGTTGAAGTCGGGTGTGGGGTTGCGCTTTGTGCGAGACCTTGAACAAGGAAAGGAAACGCTACGTCTCGATAAAGTGAACCTGCTCCTTGACTTTTTTAATTATGAAATGGTAGCAACTTCTAAAATTGATAATCAATGAGACAAGCTGAATTAGAGGAAATTATTGAAGGAACGGCTTGCGAGGCTTTCACAAAAGCTATAAAATGGTAAAAATACACAATGCTATGGATATATTAAATCTCACCCAAATAACATCATTGTTCATCCTAACTTTAATAGAAAGAGACGATGGACAAAAGAAACAAATTTTGGAGACGCCAACAAATGGCTCGTGTGTTTAAGGCTCGCATGATTCTTTATGCCGCTTATGGTCATTGCATCATTCGTGAGGATGGAAGCTATTATGAGCATCCCCGTTGGTTTGAATTGGCAAAAGAGAAATGGGCACAAGTTTACAAAACAACAGGTACTCCGTGTAGCTGTTGGATGTGCAGGGGATTCGAATATGACCGCAAGGAGTATAAGAAAGAGACTCGGCGGATTATTCGGGAATCAATGGAGTGAGCTAAATGATAAGGAACTGAATCTGTGTATTAATTGCATAGGTTCAGTTTTTATTATGCGGCATATAGGCAAAAGGTTACGTGGATTTTCTCAGAAAGCGATGTGTGATATGGAATTTATTTGCTAATTTTGCGCTGAGTTTGAAACGATATAAAAACTAACAATGCAAAGAAATAGCATGAACATATTATCGAAGGTCACAATTTGGGGTAACAAACGCCCTGAATCTGTACTGTGTGTTCATGTCTTTGGCATTGAACCTTGTATTATAAATACTTTCCAACGAAGAACATAGCATGGTGTAGTTTATTCTACCCCTGATTGAAAATATAAACTGAATAGTTGGAGAGTCTTTACCGAACTTTCCAACTATTTTGTTTTTATACCCATTTGTGACAGTTATCTTACGATGCTTTTCTGTCATTTCCGTCTGATGGGTGATTGACAAACAGATTATTAACGTGCAGCGATGCACATAAATTGAGAAGAAATGAATTATAAATTTGATGGCAGTAAGGTATTTTTTACATCTGATACCCACTTTTATCACGGAAATATCATTCGTTTCTGCAACAGACCTTTTGAGGATGTGGAAATGATGAATGAAACGATTATCTCCAATTGGAATAATACAGTTGGCTTGGATGATACTGTTTTTCACTTGGGTGATTTCTGTCTGGGCGGTTCAGCTGAATGGACTAAAATTCTTGATAGATTGAATGGCAAGATATATCTGATTCTCGGCAACCATGATTTAAAGAACTTGAGGCAGGGGTATGTCGATAGGTTTGAGCATGTGACCATGCAGATGCATATAGAAGTGGATAAACAGAAGATATATTTGAATCACTATCCGTTTCTGTGCTTTGATGGCGGCTATAAAGATGTATGGCAACTGTTCGGCCATGTGCATACGAGGAAGAATAACACTGGAATTGATGCAGCCCGGCTTCAGTATCTCTATCCTACACAATATGACGTAGGTGTTGATAACAACAACTTTATGCCGGTTTCATTTGCACAGATGAAGATAATTATTGAAAAACAAGTTGAACAATTAAAAATGAAAGAGCAATGAAGATACAATACATGAGCGATTTACATCTGGAGTTCAGGGAGAACAGCAGATATTTAAAGCATAATGAATTACCTGTTACCGGTGACGTGCTGGTTTTGGCTGGAGATATATTCTATCTTAGGGATAGAATAGCTCCTATGATGAAATTCTGGAAATGGGCTTCGGATAATTACAGGCAGGTTCTGATTGTTCCCGGCAATCACGAATACTATAATTATTCGGACGTGATGGAACGAGGGCTACAATGGAAGTGGATGTTCCGTGAGAATGTAGGGTTCTATCAGAATCAGGTAATCCGTATCGATGATACCGATTTTGTCCTGAGTACGCTATGGTCACGGATTAACCCGAATGACGAGTATTTCGTGTGGAAAGGTATGAATGACTTTCGCCAAATCAAATTTGACGGAAAATTGCTACAGGTAGAGGAATTCAATCGGATGCATGAGACCTGTATTGATTTTATCCGGAAAAGTGTCGAAGAGAGCACGGCTGGTCATATTGTGGTGGTTACTCATCATTTGCCTACTTTGGAGGTGATTGATCCACAGCACAAGAACTCCGTACTGAATAGTGCATTTGCTAGCGAATATGGTGATTGGATTGCCAACAGTCGGATAGATATTTGGATTTATGGACATTCACATACCAATATAGACACAGAGATTGGTAGTACAAAAGTAATCTGTAATCAGATGGGATATATTTTTGCGAATGAGCACATTGTGAATGGGTTTGATCCGAAAAAGCATGTTGAAATTTAATGAGCATTAAGCAATGGATGAAAGAATAATAGATAGAAAACTCTTTATTGATTTGGCAAATGAGGTTGGCTTGAACGCTTCGCATATAGAAGCAATGGGTGAAATGCGTCATTGTGAAATCACAGTTAGCGGCAATATGCTGGAACGTCTAGTTGAAATTCAGCATCAGTTCGAGCAACTTACCGTAATGGGGGATGATGAATACCGTGGCTTCTACATTGTGGTACCGCGACCCACTCCAGAGGAATGGGGTGATGTCGAGGAACTGATTGCTTCGGGAGAGTATCAAAGCAAAGAAGCCTTCCTTGCGGACTGGCTTGCGTTCAATCCAACGGAAACGCAGTGGTTTCATGTTACCTCTTATAAATACGAAGAGTTCCGGTCGATTCGCATTACAGACCGAAAACATGCGCATTTCGTCATAACAAATCGCTCCTCTTGTGCCGACGGAGAATCAGATGACGGATGGTATCAGGATTCCCTTGCCCGACTTTTCTGCTATTTGCAGAGGCTGGTTGATGTTATTGTTGCAAATCCTGATGGGTTCAACGACTATGTGGCGCACAATCTGCCGTGCCAGCAACGGATTGGGCGGATTGCACGAAAGGAACTCAATAGGATAGCTCCGAGCTTTAAGATTAATGTGGAAGATCGGGAAACAGCGATAAAGGCTTTGGAGGATTCTGCGAAGGAACATTCCGCACTTCATCTGAAGACTATGACCATTCGGCAATATTGCACATATTATCGTATCGCTAACGAGGCTTATGAGGCATACTACCGGAAGCGAAGTATTGGAAACCGTCTCTACGAAGAACAACCGAATATCCCGGAAGAACTGCGAGATGTAGTCTATTACAAACGAGTGAAATTCGTAGATGTAGATAAACTCTATGACATTGACAGCCCGGAGGATTTTATACGGTTTGCAACAGACCACTATGGCGAGTTGGGGTTTTCGCGCTTGAACATCATTGCATCGAAGGTGCCACAGCAGGGTTGGATGATAGTTGTTTCTAATAGCTACTCGGCAAATGTCGAGCTGGCCATTGAGGTTGCCACTGCTCTATATAAGGTCGGAGTGCCATTATTGATTCGTGATGCCGAGAAACTTTTGAGGATTCTGCGCGAAGAAGATTATGTGCGGTTAATTCCTAATACGTACCATAACTATATGGGTTATCAGGAAGAAGGTACTGTTTACGAACTGCCGTGGGAATACGAATGCTCAGACGATAGTGAATCGGATTTGACTTTGGAGCAATACAATGCGATTGTTTCTCTTGCGGAATGGCAGGATGAAGAATTGGTGAAGCCCATCGAGTGATGCTTAAATTGAAGAAGCTGGCTTTTATCTTGGAAATAATCATAGATAAAGGTAGAAGTCTGCTTCTTTGAAATCTCTATTTTGGTAGCAAAATCAGTATTTAATAGTCGTATCTTTTGAATTTGTGATTTTTGCGTCCGCAATACATCATTAAATAGATATAAAGTAGTATCTTTGCATATTATATGATGAGTTAATATGACAAAGAATACAATGGGAACCAAGTTGCCCCGAAAGTTGGAGCAGAAAATGTCAGTTGTGGGAGAGCAGATTAAACTGGCTCGCTTGCGCAGGAATTTGAGCGTAGCTCAGGTGGCAGAACGTGCCACCTGTTCTCCGTTGACTGTGTCCCGAATAGAGAAAGGTGCGCCGACTGTGGCAATCGGAATTTATTTGCGAGTGCTCTATGCTCTGCAACTGGACGATGATATTCTGTGGCTAGCCAAAGAAGATAAATTGGGAAAAGCCTTGCAGGATTTGAGTTTGAAGACAAGGGAACGTGCCTCAAAAAAGGAGTAAACGATGAAGATGTTATATGTTTATGCCGATTTTGACTGGCTCAACGAGACAGAACTCGTTGGCGAGTTAGGCTATGAATCTCTTCGTGGCTCGGACAGCTATTGCTTTACCTTCAGCGATGAATGGCTGAAGAAACACGGAGATTTATTTCTGAGTGATGACCTCAATAATTATCCGGGACAGCAATATACGCAACCGGAGAAAGATATATTCGGATGTTTCTCGGATGCTTTGCCGGATCGTTGGGGACGAACGCTGTTGTTGCGACGTGAGCAGATTGCTGCGATGGAAGAGGGGCGACCGGTACGGAGACTATCTTCTTTCGATTTTTTGACTGGTATCGATGACTTTTCCCGAATGGGTGCTTTCCGTTTCAAGGAGTTAAAAGACGGAGGATTTATAAATGTAAGTGAGTTGTTGAAAATCCCACCTCTGGCGGATATAAGGGAGTTGATTGCGGCCAGTGCGGAAATTGAGAAAAGTGAAGAGGGGAATGTCCTGCCTGACAGGAAATGGGTTGCCCAACTCGTGCAGCCCGGTTCTTCATTGGGAGGTGCAAGACCTAAAGCCAGTGTGATAGACACGGATAAAACGCTTTATATAGCCAAGTTCCCTTCTCGCAAGGATGATTATGATGCCGGACTTTGGGAGCATTTCAGTCACCTTCTTGCTGCAAAAGCCGGTATAAATGCCGCAAAGACCAAAGTGCTGGCAACAGGAAAGAAATATCACACGTTGCTTTCTCAACGCTTCGACAGAACCCAAGAGGGGAAACGGATTCACTTTGCTTCTGCAATGACTTTATTGGGACTCAATGACGGTGACAATGCAACTACAGGGCATGGTTATCTGGATATAGTCGATTTCATAATCCAGAACTGCACGAATGTGGAAGAGAATCTGCAGGAACTCTATCGCCGTGTGGCTTTCAATATCTGCATTGGTAATAGCGATGATCATTTCCGTAATCATGGTTTTCTTTTGACTGCAAAAGGTTGGACGCTTTCTCCTGCATATGACATGAACCCTACTTTGAATGAGTATCAGAGTCTGCTTGTCTCATCAACCTCCAATAAGGCAGAACTGGGTATTTTGCTGGATGCTTGCGAAGACTATATGCTAAACCGTACAACAGCAGAAAAGATTGTTGTTGAGGTAACTGAAGCTATAAAAGGATGGCGAGAATTGGCAACACGATTGGGGATTTCCAAGAGAGAGATGGATATGTTTGCCGGAGTGTTGGATGAGCGATGTAAGATGGAGTAGTTTCAGTTAGATGAGTTTATAATTGTAATAATGATTTTGCATAACAATAATTTAACATTGTAAAAAGATTAAAAAATGAAACATATATCTGTTCGAGTACCTTGGCACGACAATGGTTGGAATTCGCATGTATGTGCAAATCCTCGTTGTAATACATTCTGTAAACAACTACCTAATATTGTCAACTCAAAAGTAGATTGTGAGCAGTTGTCGTGTGGAATCGACTGGTCTAAATTAACTACAAAAGAACGTCCTGCTTGTGCTGGAGAGAATGGGGGATTCATGAATTACAAGGCTTATGAGCGTGAATTTATTCACATATATGCTTGGAATTCAGACAATCCACATTCTAAGTTATTACCTACAAAAGTAATGATACCAGCTTATTCAGCTCTTGGAATACCATTCCGTTACTTGAATATGGATGCACAGAAAGACCTTAGCAAGGAGCATCCTGAATTTCGCCCTGCCGAAAGTGCACCTTTCGGTTCGGCTTGGGTTTATAATCCTGAGCGATTGTATGATGTGCTTAAATGGTTCAGCTCAGAGATAACCGAGGAATCGATATGCGTCTTTTATTGTAAGAAAGGCAATCCGATTGACGATGAAGGTTTACGAATGATTGTGGGAATGGGGGATATAGTAAAAAATTGTGGTGTTCAAGACTACGAAACAACTGCCGATTATACATATCCCTTATGGGAGATAATGTTCTCTCATTCCATTCGCCCAGACCTGAAAGAATCTCGCGGCTTCATTCTCCCCTATAAAGAATATCTGGAGTTGGATGAGAATATATTCCAAGGGAAGGGTCTGTCAAAGATACAGGCTCTTGATGAGATCAAATTATCGCTGGATAAATTTGACAGTAGCGGAAAGATATTTGATGAACTATCATATGGTTGTGATTTTATAAGCAATCATTCAATGCTATTGATTCTTGAAGCTGCTCGGCGTTCGTTGGAGGCAGTAATTCGACATGGCTTGGCTGGCTCAATCGAGGGATGGCAATGTCAACTCAGGTGGATTGATGCCCGTATTGAGCATGTCAAGAAACAAATCACTCCCTTCCCTTCATTCGCTTCAGCACTTAAAGCGCTGGGAATAGATTATGGCAATCTGATTGAAAGCGACCTGCGAAAAAAAGGATGTGGACCGAAAGACAATCCCTGGGGGCATTTTGAAAAGTTGCTAAATAAGGAAATCAAAGTTGATAGTGCTGTTTACAACTCGTCTCTTCCTACGTATCGAATAAGTTGGGAGGGCCAAACAAGTAATGTACGTGAGCGTCTTATCACTTTATCCAGATTTGAACTTGAATCCGATGTTATTGAGCATTTTATAGATGATGTAGAGTCTGATATACTAAGCAATCCATACCTCATCAGCGAATGGTGTGCTCGGAATTTTATAGAGAAAGTTTCAACGCGTACAATTGATCTTGGAGCCTTCCCCGACCCAACAATTCAGGGTGATAATGTTCCAGTGCCTCCGTTCGCAGCGGAGTCCATTTTGGATACTCGACGCCTTAGATCATTAGTCGTTGAAAGGCTTTATTCCGTTCTAACAGATGGTGATACCCTTGTGTCAATAAAAGAGATGGAGGACTATCTGCGCGACATAATGACGGAAGAAGACAAAGCTCGCCTCCCGAAAAACATACTTCTCACACATCGCCAGTTTTTTGAAGTATCCTTCGATTATGTTCCTGATGAGAACCCTACTGCTATCCAACTCAAGGAATATTATCAAATGGAGGAGTTTCTTCGGAAAGTGCTACGAGAAAGAGCAAAGAGAGATGTTAAGAAGCCTACCGGTGAGGACTGGCTATCCCTCGCTATGTCAGACAAGAATTATGATCCTACAAACGAGCGCAGTCAACAGGCTACTGAGCAGCAGGCCAAAGCTCTTGAAATGATGGACAAAAAGCGCCTTTCAGTTCTCACGGGAGGCGCAGGTACCGGTAAGACTACCGTAGTGAGATCCTTTCTCTGTTCTGACAAGATAAAAGCAGAAGGCGTTCTGCTGCTGGCTCCCACTGGAAAGGCGAGAGTAAGGCTCAGTAATATGGCCGAAAATGTGAGTTCAAAAACCGTAGCTCAGTTTCTTGCCAGTCTCGGCGCCTTCGATTTTGAAAACATGAAACCGCGTCTAACTGAAGACTCGCGCAAATACTCACGTGCTAAGAATATAATCATTGATGAATGTTCGATGCTAACTACCGACACGTTTCATGCGCTTATTATGTCGCTTGACCTGAAGTTCATAAACCGAATAATACTTATCGGAGACCCCTATCAGCTACCTCCGATAGGTCCGGGCAGGGCTTTCTCGGATTTATGCCATTATCTTAATTGTGATGACGCGGACGCCAATCTGAAATCTGCCATTACCTATCTCCGCACCGTTGTGCGCACAATAGCCAGTGGAGATTCAGATGTCTTGACTTTGGCCTCTTGGTTCAGTGGAAACAAACCGGAGAAATTTGCCGATGAAATATTTTGGAAAATCGAAAGCAAGAATCTCAAAGGCGATCTTTCAGTTTATTACTGGAACGATGAAAAGGATCTGCCTCAAATCCTTAGGGATGCAATTTGCAAGGAACTCGCTTGTTCCGATGTCGAACTGCCAGAATCCTTGAAGCAAAAAATAGGTATTGACGACTTAAAATCGCTTGAGTCAGATCCGGCAGCGCTCGAAAATCTTCAGATTCTTGCTCCAGTAATAAATCCCGCATGGGGTACATATCAACTGAATTCCTATCTTCAGTCATGGGTTGGAAATAATATCAATCGCAAAGGGGATTATCAGGAAATCGGAACCCAGAAGATATATAAGAATGATAAAGTCATTCAACTTCAAAATATATTACGAGAATCCTATCCATCAAAAGAAAAATATCCTCTCTCCAATGGCCAGATAGGCTTTGTTAAGTCTATAAATAAAGGACATATCAATGTTATGTATGTTGGCATACCTCATGAAACCTTCGGCTTCAGGGGAGATA
>OLNF01002936.1_pt1 | contig 12811 bp, 10 predicted proteins | sample 1673061 | NCBI WGS metagenome assembly OLNF01 (sample SAMEA3136751, study PRJEB25190) | human gut metagenome | reverse complement strand
CGCGCCAATATGATCTTTGAGCGCATCCGATATACCGGGCAGCCGGAGCAGGCGCGGCAGGATGCCCCCTCTAAGGAGCAGGAAGCCCGTGTGGGACAGGAGGCGCCGCAGCGCGAACAGCAACGCCCCCGGCAGGGGGAAACGCCTGTGACACCGCCTGTGGGCAAGCGTCAGGAGGTGACACCAAAAAAAGGATCTCGGTCGGGAACAGACTTGCCAGATACCAAAGGCAGATCGACCTCATCCAGCGGCAGGGAAACGGCTGCCGGGACGATGACGAATGAGCGGCCTTCGGTTCTGGAACGGCTGAAAGGCTATCAGGCGCAGCTGGATACCCGGCAGAAGTCTGCCCCGGCCAAGGAAAAGGTCCGTCAAAAAGTACGACCGGACAGGACAAAGTAAGAAAGCCGTTTCGTCAGCGAGGCCGGCAGAGCATTCTACTCTGCCGGCCTCGTATTTTTTATGCAGGAGGTGATGCGGCTGAAAAAGACATCCCAAACAACGGATCTGGTACTTGCGTTGTTCTTCTATATCCCTGTGATATGGGCGGCGCTGCTGATCGCCCAGTCCCTTGGCGGCGGTCTGCCGGAGCTGCTATCAAACTTAACTGCTGCGCTGGAACAGCCCTTCCAGATCCAATGGACAGACAAGAGTCTGTTGTCCATTCTCGTCTGCACCGGCGCATATCTCATGGGGCTGTGTCTCTATGCTTCCGGACAGGGCAGGACACGGGACGGAGAGGAACACGGCTCCGCCGCATGGGGCTCTCCCCGGCAGCTCAACGCGCAGTTCCGGCAGAAGCAGAACAAGATCCTCACCCGCCATGTGCGGCTGGGGCTGGATACCCACAAGCACCGGCGCTCACTGAATGTGCTGGTCATTGGCGGCAGCGGCGCCGCCAAGACGCGCGGCTATGTCAAGCCCAACATTCTGGAAGCAAACAGCAACTATGTGATCACGGACCCGAAGATGGAGGTGCTGACCGCCACCGGAGGGTATCTGAAACGGCAGGGATACGACATCCGAGTGCTGAATCTGGTGGATCTGTCGCAGTCAGACGGCTATAACCCGTTCCGCTACCTGCGGGATGAAAAGGACGCGCTGAAGCTGGTGAACACGCTGATCCAGGCAACGACGCCCAAGGGCAGTCATGAGTCCGATCCGTTCTGGTCGAAGTCCGAGACAGCACTGCTGCAGGCCATCATCCTCATGCTGTTCCAGGAAGCGCCGGAATATGAGCAGAATTTTTCAATGGTGCTGCGTGTGCTGGAATATGCCGAAGTGAAGGAGGACGATGACGAGTATGTCTCCCCGCTGGATCTGCTGTTCCGGGCAATGGAGTATGAGAACCCGGAAAGTGTTGCCCTGCGGCAATATAAGGTTTTCAAGCAGGCGGCGGGCAAGACAGCGAAAAGTATTTTGGTAAGCGCCGCCGTGCGGCTGGCCCCATTCAATCTGCCGCAAATCAAGGCCATCACCGACCATGATGACATGGATTTGTATACTTTAGGCGAGAGGAAATGTGCCCTCTATGCCGTGATTCCGGATAATGATACGACCTTCAATTTCCTCGTCAGCCTGCTGTACTCCCAGATATTCCAAACGCTGTACTACTGTGCCGACCAGATCCATCACGGAGCCTTGCCCTGCCACGTGCATTTCATCTTGGATGAAGCGCCATCGGTCAATCTGCCGGGGCTGCCGCGGGAGCTTGCGACCATGCGCTCACGCAACATCTCCTGCAGCACCATCATCCAGAACATGGCGCAGATCAAGGAGCTGTATAAGGACTCATGGGAAACCATCCCCGGCAACTCGGACACGCTGCTCTATCTGGGCGGCAACGAGGCAAGCACCCACAAGTACATTTCCGAGGCGTTGGGCAAGTCCACCATCGACACCAAGACCCACGGGCAGACCAAAGGGCGGTCCGGGTCTTACTCCACCAACTTCCAGATGAGCGGACGAGAACTGCTGACGCCGGACGAGGTGCGGATGCTGGATAACCGGTATTGTATTCTGTTCATCCGCGGCACACGGCCGGTGATGGACGAAAAGTATGAGCTCATGGAGCATCCCGCCATCCGCTATACGATGGATGGCGGCGGACCGCCCTACATCCACCACGGAACGGTGGAGCCTCCCATTCCGGGAAAGCCGCTGTTCCAAACTGATTTTGACAATGAAAAGGAGAATGCTGCAGCATGAAACATGATTTGAACAACAAAAATTTCGAGAGAAAGGCAAAGCGCGTCTATTCCGTGTTTGCCTGCGTTGCCCTGCTTCTGGTCGCCACCGCAGTGCCTGCGCTGGCGGCAGATGACCCGCTGACGGTGGTCAACAACCTGTCTGATTTCATTTTCTCGCTGATCCGCGCCATTGGCCTCATCCTGCTGGGCTTCGGTATTTTGCAGGTGGGCCTGTCTCTCAAGAGCCATGACCCCTCCCAGCGCGCCAACGGTATGCTGACGGTGGCAGGCGGCATCGTCATTACCTTCACCAAGGAGATTCTCTCCCTCATCACCGGCTGAAAAACGCGGCAGGGTGAACGGCATGATACCGTTCACCCTGTTCTTCCCGTAGGAGGTGATTTTGAATGGGAAGTGGAAACTGGATCGTAGACAATTTGAACTCTGCGCTGGAAATGTGGAACGGAAGGCTGGCAGAGATCTGGCAGCTCATCAGCACCTCGCCGGAGTCCTTTAAGGGCGGCGGTGTCTGGAATGTCATCGTGAACATCAACGATGGATTAAAAGCTGTGGGGTATGCGCTGTTGGTGCTGTTTTTCGTAATGGGCGTGGTCAAGACCTGCGGCAGCTTTACCGAGATGAAGAAGCCGGAAGTGGCCTTCAAATGCTTCATCCGCTTTGTGCTGGCGCAGGCGGCGGTATCGTGGGGCATGGAGCTGATGACTGGCGCGTTTCGCGTTGCCCAGGGCATGGTGACGACCATCATGGATTCCTCCGGACTGACAGCCATGTCTGCCACCACATTGCCGGACGAACTGGTGAGTGTCATCGAGGATGTGGGCTTTATTGACTCCATCCCCCTTTGGGCGGTGACGCTGCTGGGCTCGCTCTTTATCTGGGTACTCTCCCTTGTCATGATACTGACGGTATATAGCCGTTTTTTTAAGCTCTACATCGCCACAGCCATCGCACCCATCCCGCTGGCCAGCTTTGCGGGACAGCCCTCCAGCAGTATCGGCGTAGCCTTTTTGAAAAGCTATGCTGCCATCTGTCTGGAGGGCTGTGTCATCGTATTGGCCTGTGTGATCTTCTCTGCCTTTGCCTCGTCCCCGCCCGCCATCGCGGACGATACGCTGGCGGCAGCCACCATCGTATGGAACTATGTGGGCGAGCTGATCTTCAATATGCTGGTGCTGGTGGGCGCGATCAAGATGAGCGACCGCATCATCCGGGAGCTGATGGGCCTTGGCTGATTCAGCGCTACAGACCCTCTGTGCTGACGGTGTCTTCGCCGTTCTCCCGTGCTTTGCGAACACGGTAGGAGAAATACTCCATAGCGGCAGCGTCATCCCGTGCCTGCATAACAAGATCGCAGACAAAGCGGATCAGCGAAAGCAGCCAGGACAGCACCACCAGCCCTACAAGAGCGAACAGGATGCGGTCTGCCAGCACGGTATGGGCGCGATACCAGCCGTGGAACACCGTCAGCATGGACACGGTGTACAAAAGCGGGATGGTCATCCGTGTCAGCGCGGCGAACCGGGAGAGAAGCGCCAGGACGCCAAGCCCGGCGATCATCAGAAAAGCGATCATGTGTCACGACCTCCTTCATCGGGTTTGTGGCATAGTACCATGACTGCACAGACAAAGCAAGAGTCTGTTCAGCAAAACTCAGAAAAAACTCGGAGGTGATCCATTGGAGGTCCGCATCAACAAAGAAGTACGAAATTACCAGGAGAGTCTATTCTTCGGCCTGTCCCTGCGGCAGTTGCTGTTCGCACTGCTGGCGGTCGCCGTGGCAGTGGGCGTATATTTCGGCCTGCGCCCTGTGCTGGGGAATGGGGAGATCGGCTGGGTCTGCGTGCTTGCAGCCTTTCCCTTTGCCCTGGGCGGCTTTTTTCAGTATAACGGCATGACGCTGGAACGCTTTCTGCTCGCGTATATCCGCTCGGAATTCCTGTTTCCCCGCAGGCTCGTGTTCAAATCGGACAACATATACGCCAAAGCTCTGGAAAATTCAACGATAAAGGAGGCTCTCAAACTTGATTAAAACTCTGCAAAATACACTGAAGCAGGACAAAGAAAGATTTACGGTTCCGAAATCTGTACAGGACATCATCCCCATCCGCCGCATCTGGCCGGATGGGGTCTTTCAATTTGGCAGCAAGTATTCTAAAACACTGCGTTTTAGCGACATCAACTACGCCATCGCCTCGAAAGAGGATAAGACAGCCATGTTTCTCAGCTATTCCGAGCTGCTGAACGCACTGGACACCGGCTCCACCACGAAGATCACCATCAACAATAAGCGCCTGGACCGGCGCAATTTTGAGCAGGAGATCCTCATCCCGCCCAAGGGAGATGATCTGGACGGCGGACGCAAGGAATACAACGCCATGCTGCTGGATAAGGTGACGGACTCATCCAACAGCGTGGTGCAGGAGCGCTACATCACCCTGTCCGTCCACAAGAAAAATGTAGAGGAGGCCCGCGCATTTTTTGACCGCACGGTCCATGACGCCTCTTCCCGTCTGAACCACATGGACTCCCACTGCGAGGAGATGGATGCGGCAGACCGACTCCACATCCTGCATGATTTCTACCGTGTGGGAGAGGAAAGCGAGTTCCGCTTTGACCTCCGGGAGAACATGAAGAACGGGCGCTCCTTCAAGGACGCCATCTGCCCGGACAGCATGGAATTCAAAAAGGATCATTTTATCATGGGCGGTAAATATGGCCGGGTGCTTTTTTTGAAGGAGTATGCCAGCTACATCAAGGATTCCATGATCAATGAGCTTACCAGCCTGAACCGCAGTCTCATGCTGTCCATTGACATCATCCCTGTCCCTACCGATGAGGCGGTGCGGGAGATGCAGAACCGCCTGCTGGGTGTGGAGACCAATGTGACCAACTGGCAGCGCCGGCAGAACGCCAACAATAACTTTTCTGCCGTTGTCCCCTACGATCTGGAGCAGCAGCGCAAGGAGACCCGCGAGATGCTGGACGATCTCACCACCCGCGACCAGCGGATGATGTTTGCCGTGGTGACGCTGGTGCATCTGGCAGACAGCAAGGAAGAACTGGACAGTGATACGGAAACGCTCCAGTCCATTGCCCGCAAGCACCTCTGTCAGCTCACGACACTGAACTGGCAGCAGGCGGACGGGCTGGTGACGGCGCTGCCGCTGGGCCTGCGCCGCATCGATGCCCTGCGCACACTGACCACGGAAGCGCTGGCTGTCCTCATGCCCTTTAAGGCCCAGGAGATCTGGGATCGTGGCGGTGTGTACTACGGGCAGAACGCCATCAGCAAAAATCTCATCGTGGCGGACCGCAGGCAGCTTCTCAACGGCAACGCATTCATTCTGGGCGTCTCCGGCTCCGGCAAATCCTTCAGCGCCAAGAAGGAGATGGTGTCACTGGCGCTGTCCACGCAGGACGATATCATCGTCATCGATCCGGAGTCGGAGTACCGCCCCCTCATCGAAGGACTGGGCGGCCAGGTCATCAACATCTCCGCCACCTCACCCAACCATATCAACGCCATGGATATGGAGCAGGGCTATGGGGACGGAGAGAACCCCGTGGTGCTGAAATCCGAGTTCCTGCTCTCCCTCTGTGAACAGCTCATTGGGGCAGGCAAGCTGTCTGCCAAGGAAAAATCCGTCATCGACCGCTGTACCGCGCAGGTGTACCGGGACTATATCCGCAGCGGCTATCACGGCGCGGTCCCCACCTTGCAGGACTTCCACGCGGAGCTGCTCCGCCAGCCGGAAAAGGAAGCACAGGATGTGGCGCTGGCCATCGAACTGTTTACAGACGGCAGTCTCAACACCTTTGCCAAGCCCACCAATGTGGACACCAATGCCCGTATCCTCTGCTACGATATCCGGGACCTTGGCAAGCAGCTTCTGCCGGTAGGAATGCTGGTGGTGCTGGACAGCATCTTCAACCGCATCATCCGCAACCGTGGGCTGAAGCGCAACACCTGGATCTATATTGATGAGATCTATCTGCTGTTCCAGCATGAGTACAGCGCCAATTTCCTGTTCACCCTGTGGAAACGAATGCGAAAATACCAAGCTTGCGGCACGGGGATCAGCCAGAATATCGAGGATCTGCTGCAGTCCCATACGGCCCGCACCATGCTGGCAAACAGTGAGTTCCTCATCATGCTGAATCAGGCGGCCACAGATCGGGAGGAACTGGCGCACCTGCTGAATATCTCAGACAACCAGCTTTCCTACATCACCAACGTGGACTCCGGCCGGGGGCTCATCAAGTGCGGAAGCGCTATCGTGCCTTTTGTGGATCATTTCCCCAAGAACAAGCTCTACCGCTTAATGACCACAAAGCCCTCGGACCTGGCTGCGTGATAGCCCATGGAGAAAATTAAAGAAAAACCGGCGCTGGGTGAGCGTGTCAAAGAGAAAGCTGTATCCGCGCCAAAGGAACTTTTGCGCAAGGGGCTGGATGACGGCTCGGAGCGTCTGCGGACGCAGCTCCGGGATACCGCCCAGCAGGGGCGGCGGGATGAATATGGCGGCGACGCCATTGAGGACACCGCCGCCAGCGGCCTGCGCCGCGCTGAAAAGGAACTGCTGAAGCAGCGCAAGAAGAAAAACGCAGAGCAGAGCGCGTCACCCCAGGGTGACGCCTCTGCCCCCAGCTCCAACAGCGACGTGCCGCCTGCCATCCGCACCAGAGAGACTGACGCGGCGAGGGCAAGAGCGCCCTCACCGCCAGTGCGAGAGCAGGCACGGCAGGCGGCTATGAAGCAGGCAGTCAAGACGAAGAATGCCTATATCAGTACACAGCGGAAAACGGTCATGACGGCAGCACTGGAGCCGCAGCGGCAGGGCCAGCAGGCGTTCATTCAGGAGCAGGGCCGCAAAGCGTCCCGCCAGCAGGCGCAGTGCAGGCGGGCAGAGCAGCGGTTCCGACACCAGGTTGATCTGCGCGGTGATCCGCTGCGTTCGGAATATCCCACATCCCGTGGGAGAGAGCTACCCAGCAGGGAGAGGATCAAGGAGCGCGGCAGCATCCAGCCGCCGAAGAAGCATCGGATCCCCGAACCGAAAGCACCGGAGCACGCCGCAGGGATCATGCCGAAAGTCCGTGAAGGTGGCAAATCTGCCGTGCAGTCCGCCGAACAGGCTGTGCGCTCCTCCACCGCCCATGCGGCTACGGTTGGGAATTATGTTGCCAGAGAAGCAGCCATGCAGATGGCCCTGCGGCAACAGACGACAAAAATGGCAGAAACCGCGGTGCAGAAAACCGCACAGGCGGCGGGCTGCGCGCTGCGCTCCATCATTGCCGCTGCCCAGAGCTTACTTGCGGCAATAGCGGCTGGTGGGAGCACAGTTGTAGCCATGGTGCTGGTGATTTGTCTGATTGGACTTCTGATCGTGTCGCCTTTTGGGATCTTTTTCTCCGGAGAGGACAGCGGTACCGGCTACACCATGCCAGAAGCTGTCAGCGTATTGAACGGCGAGTTCGCCGCTCGGATCGAGCAGATCAAGGCGGAGAACCCCTACGACGAACTGGACATGGACAACGCTGGCAGCGCCGCCATGATCTCCAACTGGCGGGATGTGCTGGCTGTTTATGCTGTGCGGACCACCACGGACAACGCTTCGCCGGATGAGGTCGCTACGCTGACCGAAGAAAAAATGGAGATCCTTCGTGAAATCTTCTGGGACATGAACACCATTACTTATTGGACGGAAATAGTACCAGGCGGCAAAGATGAAGCGGATACGGTCATTTTGCATATCACCGTCACAATAAAAACGCATCTGCAAATGGCGGATGAGCACCAATTCAACACGGAACAGCGCAGATTGTTAGAGGAACTCATGCAGCCGAAATATCAGGAACTGTTCATGGTTTTGACGGGAAGTTATCAGGACATTGAACTGAGTCCCGACGAGGTGGCAAAGATCATAGAAAATCTCCCCGCCGATCTCAGCGAGAATCGCAAGCAAGTAGTTCTGACGGCGTATCAACTCTTGGGCAAAGTCCATTATTTCTGGGGAGGAAAGTCATTGATTATTGGCTGGGACAGCCGCTGGGGAATGCCGATGAAAGTTACAGCCGAGGGTAGCTCCACCACCGGCACTGTGCGGCCCTTCGGACTGGATTGCTCGGGAATGGTGGATTGGGTATTCTACAACCAGAGCGGTGGACAATACGTCATTGGGCATGGCGGCGGGGCCACTGCGCAGCACAGCTACTGTACGCCTATTGCTTGGAGTGACGCCCAGCCGGGAGACCTTGTCTTTTATCCGGGTGACAGTCATGTCGGCATCGTCTGCGGCTTTGACAGCAGCGGCAATATTATGATCATCCACTGCGCCAGCGGATACAACAATGTGGTGGTCACAGGGAAAGCTGGATTTACCACTGTCGCAAGACCGGAGTTTTATCAGGAGTAAACAGCAGAGGACCTCTGTCCTTAGAACGGCGTCCGCAGGCAAAGGTCCTCATGATGTGATTTTCGCATTCCGGAAGAAGCATGTGCGAACTGCCTGACAATCTACGCCCGGACAGCTCATCCGCGCTTCAGTTCCAGCCGGACATTCCCGCTTTCATCGACCTGCAGGGTCATATGCTTGATATGCCGCTCAAAGAACTGCTTTCGCTCAGAGGGCGACATTTCGATCCGGGTATTTCTCAGGGCGGCATCAAACATATCATTGACATTCAGGTGGACGGTGCTGTCGATCCAGCGGTACATCTCCTGAAACAGCGCCTTCTTCTTAATGTCTTCACTGTTGCCGGAATAGAAATCATCCAGATAGCAGTAGAAAATACCGGCGTCTGCGAGGGCAGCCTTCATGTCCGGCCCGCACTTCTCATGCTCGATCATCACAAGGAAATCGGCATCTGGCAAAGATGAGATCAGTCCCCAGTAGTCTGAGTCGCTGGAAACGATCACAAAGGAATCCACATGGTTCTGGTAATGCTCCTGGCAGGCGCGTGCAGTCAGCTTGATGTCCACAAGGGACTTGTTCTGCTTGATCCGCTCAGTCATGATGTGCTCGACAGGGATATCCGTATAGCTTTCGAGGATCCGCCATGCGGTCACGGTGTGGATGTCATCGAAAAGAAGGATCGTCGTGATTTTCTGCATGATCTCGCGGTCAAGATTCCTGAGCGTCGCACACAGCTTGTACGGGTCGGAATTCTCGCAGTCCACAACGATGACCGTCTTTTCGCTGGCATTGACGAAATCGTAGATGTTGTTCTTCACAAAGGCGCCGGCATCCGAAACCTTGCTGTACTCGGTAAAGGCATCGCAATGCCACTGGTAAAGCAAGTCCGCAAACTTCCTGTCGCTGTACAGGATGTTGCCCTCGTCTGCCGGCGCCCAGTTGATATACATCTGGTAGGGATAATAGGACAGATTCGCGTAGTAAAGGCCGGCCGCAGCTTTGGTCCCGCTCTCAGTCAGGCCGTCCGGCATGAGGAACAGCTCCTTGAGATACGCCCAGTTGATCCAGACGGGAAACAGGCTCTTGCAGTTATTGATGCGGTCGGAGATCAGCCGGTTGACCTCTATCACATGATGGCAGAGTTTCGTGCTGAATTTTGTGATGAAGTTGACGCCGTCATCCGAAAGCTGCTGGAGGCTGGCGGAAGGGATGAGCTCCGGCATGGAGAGCAGCCCACGGCACTCCATGCGCATTGCGTCGTTGATCCTTTTATAATTGCGCTCAATAGCGGTTCGGATGATACAGAGATTGCGGATGATCCGGGCATTTTTATCCCGCTCCAGCTGATCGTACAGCTCCAGCTTCGGCGGCTCATGCTCATTTTCAAAAATGCGCAGAGGAACGCCGATCAGATAGGCAACTTTTGATACAAGCTCATAGGTATGATCTTTGTGCAGCGCCCTTGCGGGCGCAAGCGTCTTTTCGCCCGGTGCGGTGGTACAGCCCATCATTGGTTCCTCCTGTGCAGTTAGTCGCCCAGCCTGTTCGTAGGGAATGGCTATGGTGTCATAAGCGATTTAACAGATCCATTATACCATAGATAGCAGCGTCGTTCCTATCTGTGTTTCAAAAAAATCATTTTTTGTGATGCCGCGCATCACGAGAAAAGGGGCGGCGCGCTCGCAGTGCCGTCCCTTGCGGAATGAAGCGATTTTATGGCAAGCGGGAGATCTCGGCGATCTCCCGCTTGTACTCAAAAACCTTTTGCGAACCACTCCGCATCGCTGCTGCTTACTTCATGCAGCGGTACAGGAACGTCACGATCTGCGCTCTGGTGCAGTTTGCATCGGGAGAGAAGGTCGTGGGGGTCGAGCCGTTGGTAATGTTCTCCTTGACGGCCCACAGCACCGCGTCAGCATAGTAAGCGCCAGCGGCAACATCCGTGAACGGGTTGCTGCTGCCCGCTGCGGGGGACTTCTCAGCGCGCCACAGGAACGTCACAATCTGCGCTCTCGTGCAGTCCGCGTCAGGAGAGAACGTCGTGTCGCTGGTACCCTTGGTGATCCCGTTCTCGATTGCCCACAGGACGGCGCTGTGATAATAGCTACCTGCGGGAACGTCGGTGAACGGCATGGCCGTGCTCTTGGGCGCGGGGCTACCCGCCGCGCGCCAGAGGAAGGTCACGGCCTGGGCGCGGGTGCAGATGCCATCGGGGGAGAAGGTCGTGGTGCTGGTGCCGGTGGTGATGCCCTTACCGACCGCCCAAATCACTGCATCCTCATAGTAGCTACCTGCGGGAACGTCCACGAAGGATGTCTGTGCATTACTTTTTTTCGCAAAGACGGCCTTGATCTCGACCTTGCTGGCAGGCTGCGTAAAGGTGAACGTTCCGTCGCCGTTGTCTGTGAGCTCCAGTTCATTGCCCTCCGCATCAATGACGGACAGCAAACTCAGCACATAACCGCTGTTCGCCGTAACCGTAATGGTCACGCGCTCACCGGGCTTGGCATAACGCCGGCTCGGCGTCACTCCACCGTTTCGAACAGAATTGTCTACGCTGACCGGATAGGTAGACTCGTTGCCACCGCTTCCGCCTGAGCCGCTGGAACCGCCTGTGCTGTCGGCACTGCGGGTCGTGATGTTCAAAGCTGCTGCATGATAGGAATCAGGCTTTGCGGGGTCCTGAAAAATCTCCACGCCGCTTTGCGTCAATGTGCTATTGCCCTGCGCTTTGACGCGCAGCTGGAACTGCATTACCTGAACGCCGGAAGAAACCTTTTCTGCGTTGGTGCTGGCGCGATTGACATAGACACGGTCGATCACGCCATCCTCATCAAAGTCGAGCGGTGAAGCGGAAAATACCGCCCGTTCCTGCTCACCGTTTTTCACGGTATATACCGAGAGACTCTGATCCACATAAGTAAAGTATGTGGGATCAAAGCGCACATAATCCTGCATTGCGTAGAGGTCAAATTCCTCTGCGCCGCTTTTAGAAAGACTCAGCGTCACTGTGATCGTATCTCCGACTGCCGGAGAGCCTTCCGTCTGTACGCTGAACGTATAATCGCCCGACGCGGCAAAGGCTGTGCTCACGAGGGAGCAGCAGAGAACAGCCGCGACAAGCAAAGAGAGTATTTTTCTCATATCTTCCTCCGTATGGGGCAGGCAGGCGCAGATGCGCCTGCCTGCTGATCATTTGTCATTCCAAACCGACATACTTTCTCAGGATGCTCATAATGTCCTCTGTCGAAACTTTTTTGTTGCCATTGACATCCATTTCAAGGCGTTCCTTCTCCGTCAGCGTATACTCGCACTTGACACTGTGCAGCTCATCGTTGATCATGCCGCCGTCCGCGGGCGTTACCGTATTGCTTCCGTTGATGTCGCCGGTGTAGGAAAGCGTCTGCGCAGCCACGCTTGCATTGAACGCAAGCTTCGCCGTCAGGCTCGCAGCAGTTTCTTTGATGTTAACGATCTTGACGTAGGCTTTGTACTGGGAAGACCAGTACATGCCCTGGTTGTCCAGCAGGTAATTGCCGCTTGCCAGCTGACCAGTTGTCAGCAAAGCGATCTGGGTGTCAGCACTCAGCGCTTTATAACCTTCCTTGCTAATGAAGCTCCAGCTGCCGGTCACAGTCTGCGCCGTGATGGTCAGATTACCGGTAATGGCATCGCCTGCGATGGTGTAACTGCCGTCGGTGTTCTTCGTCACGGGCACAGATGTCTCACCGATTTTCACCGTGATGCCGATGACGATCTCGCCGTTAACCGTCGGCGTAAAGGTGAGATTTGTGCCGTGGGTGGCGGTAGTGGGCACGCCGCTGGTTCCCTCTGCCGCAACGCTGTAAGTGGCGTGGTCAAAAATCGCGGTGACGGTGGTATTGGCATCAAACGTAGTGCCGAGGATATCACCCTCCGTCTTGGTTGCGCCGTCGATCTGCCACTCCTTGAAGGTGTAGCCCGCAGCGCCGGTCTTTGTCACGGCCTTCAGCTGATCCGCGGTCAGTTTGCCGCCCTTGTCCAGAGTGAAAGCAAACGTTCCGCCCACAGAGCCGTTCTCGCCTGCCGCAAAGGTGACCGTCACGGTTTCATTGCTGGTCAGCTGCAATGTCACAGGGCCGGTAATGGCATCGCCGGTCACCTATTTCGCAAGCCTTGCGCTCGAGGGCATTCTTTCTTCCGCGC
>OLNF01002932.1_pt1 | contig 12820 bp, 22 predicted proteins | sample 1673061 | NCBI WGS metagenome assembly OLNF01 (sample SAMEA3136751, study PRJEB25190) | human gut metagenome | reverse complement strand
TTTTATGAGTCCTTTTTCTTGACGTAGTACCAATCTATCAGAAGTAAACAGATTAAAAAACTCGAAGAAGGTAAAGGTTGGAGATAAAATTTATAACTCGGTTATAGAGTGTGCAAATAAGAATTTTATCTCTGTGCCTTATATGTATCAGATGTTGGAAGGGGTCAAACCCAATTTGATAGGTGTCGAATTAGTGTGAAAAGGAGTCAAAAAGAAATGAACAGAGTAATTTTATCAGGCGAAATCGGCAGTGATATCACTTTAAAGAAAACCGCTACAGGACAAAGCCTATGTAACTTCTCAATTGAAGTTAAAGAAAAAGGGAAGGACGGACAAGAACGTAAATATTTCTTCGATTGCACCGCTTGGGGAGAAAATGCAGAACATATTAATCAATATGGATTCAGAGGACAACACATTGCAGTTGACGGAAAGCTTCAGAAAAGCTCATACACGAACAAAGAGAATCAGAAAGTGTATAAGACTAGCGTTTATGTTATGGACGTAGAATTGAGCGTAAACAATGCGACAATGCCACAAACGCAAGCTTATCAACAACAAGCAAGTCAACAATCGTATCAACCACAAACTGTACCATTTACAAATCAAGTAAATTACCAATCATATCCTGAACATTATGATAATGACGAAGGGATGCCATTCTAGATGATTGCGAAAAGATATGGAGAGTATGATTTGCTATCAACTCAACTTAGTGGAATGTGTAGCGATGTCGAAATTACGAAAATAGAAGATGAACGGAGATAAACAATGAGCAAATGTAATAAATGCAAATATGAATATTCATCAAAGTTAGATGAGCCTTGTAAATACTGTAGAGAGAAATGTGGCGTAGTTACTTTAGGTTATCAAATGTCAGAAGATAAATTCGTGCCAAAAGAAGTAATTGAACATGATGGATGTATGGGATGTGTATATGAAGATTTTGAAGAGCTTGAAGAACCTTGTGCAAATTGTAAAGGAACATATAAATACGATACTATGGCATATTTAAAAGCAAGAGATTGTTTCAAGCCAAAAGAAGAAAAAGCAGATGATGAAATCGACATGGTAAATCATCCGCCACATTATGTTGGACACGGCATTGAGCCAATCGAATTTATCGAATCTCACAACCTAAACTTCTGTCTTGGTAGTGCCGTCAAATACATTGCACGAGCACCTTATAAAGGCACTGAATTAGAGGACCTGAAGAAGGCGAAATGGTTCCTAGAAAGAGAGATTAAGAAACATGACAAATAATAAATACCCACCAAAAGCAATATTAATAAACTGCGTTAGAGGTTCTGATGTTGATGAAATCGATGAAAGACTTGAACATCTTCGTTCAAGTATGCGCAAAGGCATTGAATCTGCTTGCCAAGATGAAAACAAAAAATTTGCTTTATCTGTAATGTTAGATGATCTTGTCTGTACGGCAGTATCACTAGGTATTATGACCGCTACAAAAGGTTTAAATGATAGTAATAAGTAAAAGGAGAAACAAATGACAAGTAAAGATATTGAATTGATTAGAAAAATGTTAAAAATGCAAGCTAAATTAGATGAAGCTATCATGAAAGAATACGGATTATACACGATTGATGAAGAGAAGTTGAGCTTCGCAATCCTAGATGAAGTAGGCGAGCTAACTCATGAACTAAAAGGGAATTGGTGCTATTGGAAGAAAACGCAACCTCCTGTTGATGGAGAAAAGGTGTTAGGTGAATTAGTTGATATTTGGCATTTTGTATTAAGTTGGCAAAACAACTTTAATGGTGGTGAAGAAGGATTGTTAACAGATGATGAAATAATGGAAAAAGTTGACGATAATCGGTGGTCAATCGAAGAATATGGAAAAGGTATTGTTATAAAATTAGCGGATTTATCATATTCTTCGTTGTGGAAAGTAGAACCATTAATCGCGATTACAGAATACCTGGGCTTCACGATCGAACAGGTTTATGAAGCTTATTGCGGAAAGAATAAAATCAACTATCAACGCTTAGAAAGTGGGTATTAAGATGTGGATTAGAAGTCAAGATAATATGACATTAACAGAAATGAAGGAATTAGACATTGATGGTGCAAATCAAATATGGAGCGGTGTTTTATTAATCGGTAAGTACTCAACAGTAGAAAAAGCAATGGATGTTCTAAATCTGATAGAAAAATGTTTAACAGAATATCATAGCAATTATGTATTTTATATGCCACAAGATAAAGAGATTGATGAGTTTTAATTATGACAGAAAAAGATTTAGAAGAGATAAAACAAAAGTACGGATTCACATTACATCCAAGTGCATTTAATGGTAAGCCAATTAAGTATGTTTCAAGAAAAGAGTATGAAGAAAAAATAAATAAGGTTTGGAATCAAATATTTGAGGATGATTCAAAAAAAGAACAAGAAAAAATTGAAAAAGAGCTAAGAAAAAAGCAAAACACAAGTTTGAGAAAACTTAAAAGAATGGTACAAATCAAAAAAGAAGTTGATGAATTTGTTAAAAAGCTAAAGGAGCAAGAGCAATGATTGAAGAACGAATAGATGAATTAATTAAAGTATATCAGGGACTCATTTATGCGAATTGTCGTATAGTCGAAAATCACAAGGAAACATTAATCACCAAATTAGATGAAGGCCTTTATGATAACATTCAACCTGGAGCTAATAAAATCGAGGGATTAAGAAAAGAAAACGAGTATTTCAGAACATTTATTGAATTACTAAATTATGTAAAGGCAGGAGAAAGAGAATGAATAAATATCAATATGCGTTCGATAAACTGTTAACTCTAGATTCTCCTGATGTTGAACAAATTGAACAATTGGAAGTGCGTGGCGCAGACTATTATCACGAGTTACTTGATACTCTATATGATCTTGTCGAAAAAGAAACGGCAACAACACCTGATATTGAAGGTGATGGATATTACAAAGGAGAACTTGTGTATGATACATGGATTTGCCCTCGATGTGGTACTAGATATGAAATCGATTATGACGAATATGAGTATTGTCCGAAGTGTGGCCAACACATTGATTTAGATAGCTTAGAACAAGAATGTGAGGATACAGAGGATGAAGAATAAATGAAAGTTACAGTAAATGATATTCATGATGAAAATATAAGAGAATGTTTGCAAAACACTATTGATTACATTGTTAGATTGGAACGTGAGAATCTAGGATTAAAAGAATATAAGAAACATCAGGAACGAGCAAACGAACGCAGATATCGTAGTGGGGAAGAGTCCTGGCATAGAGGGTCAGTTGTCACAAAGAAGAAGTAGGTGGACGAAATGAACAAATTAAAAGTAAATCAAATGTTGAATGACTTGAAGTCGGCTAATTATTGCTGCCATAGAATCATTGAATTGAACGAGGAACTTGAGGTTCTGAATCATAAAATGTTAGGGCTTAGTCATAATCCAATTAGGTTGACAAAGGAGCAGGAAAAATCCAATGCTCCTATGCCGACCTTTCATGGTTCTTATACAAGTCCTTTAGGGATGATGGAAGAAGAAACTTTAAAAGTGGAAGAAATAAATTATTATCGAAGACGTTTAAATGAATGCAGAGCAATCGAGCTTTTATCTTTGCAAGACCAGAATATATTATTTGATCTATACTTCTGGAATCTAAATGCATGGGATGTAGCAGAAAAATATGGTTATACCAAGAATGGAATGTACAAACATATCCGCAGAGAAATTGGTAAATTAGTTTAATTGACGTTGATAATGTTCATATAGGTATTAGTGTTTAAAAGAAGAGGTGGTACAATAATGTTGATTAAAAGAGGGTATGTCATGAAAAAAGAAACACTTACATTAAGGTTTAAAGGCGAAAATGACATTGATATAGAAACATTATCTAAGTCGCTAGACTGTGTTGTTGCGGTTTTAGGTAAAATTGCTGATTCGTCATTAAGCGAAAATGATTTTTGCAAATTTAAAGTAAAGAATATCGAAAAAGGTAGCTTTATGATAACGATAGAGCAGATTGTTGAAATGGCTACTGTATTATTTCCATTGATGCCACCTATCCTAGAATCGTTTAATAGTATTGTTGAGCTGAAGAAAAATCTTGGTGGACAAATGCCTGCAGAAGTAATTCATGAAGGGAATAATACTATAGTCAAGTCTTGTGTTGGTAATGTAACCTATATTGATAACAGAACATATAATCTTTACACAAGAGATTCCTCAATAGAAAAGTGCTTATCAGAATTATCAAAAACTATTTCAGAAGATGGTGAGCGGACAGGCTTCTCTATCGCAGTTACTGATGATAAAACAGTAAAGACCGTTGAAATGGATAAAGAAGATTTAATGAGAACTAGGAATCCTATCGATGTTGAATCACTAAATGGTGATATCACCGAAGAAGAAGCTACAGGAGTATTAACTGTTCGGAAGCCTGATTTATTAGGAAACAGTAAATGGCAGTTTAAATTCCTTGGAAAAACAATCAACGCAGATATTGAGGATGAGAATTTTTTGAAAAAAGTAAAGGAAAAAGAGATTAGCTTTCCACTAGTATCAAAATTGAATGCGAAAATGCGAGTAAGATTAAAGAATGGAGATCCAATCAGTTATACAGTTATTGAGGTAAAAAGTTACGAATAATGCATTTTGTCCCCTAGTGGACAAGAATTACGTGGTAAACTAATATCATAAGAAATTATGTCAAGACAGAGGTCTTGGCTTTTTTTATGCAAGAAAGGAGGTGTTCCATGCCAGGAAGAGAATTAACAATCAAAAAATACAATCTAGATTTATATGATCCATATGAAACAGACGGTCCATTTGAAATGCCAGTAATCAAAAAGACACTTCATATTCCTAAGGAGTTGATTGGATTCAACGAAGCAATCTCTTCAAAGGATTATCAATCTGGAATTCATATGTTTATTGATGATTATCAGTTTGAGCGCATTTGGAACACTCCTGAACGATATGTGAATGTCTTAAAACAGTATGACTGTGTTCTTACACCAGATTTTTCTCTTTACATGGATATGCCTAGAGCTATGAAAGTATGGAATATCTATAGAAGTAGATTAATTGGGCAATATCTTCAAAATTTAGGGATATGTGTAATTCCAACAGTTTCCTGGGCAGAAAGAGAAACATACACATTCTGTTTTGATGGTATAGAACCACGAGGAGTTGTAGCAATCTCAACTATTGGATGTATCAAGGATGAATTTGCTAGATCCATTTGGGAAGATGGTGTAGATTACATGATTGATAAACTTAAACCCACTGCAATTCTAATTTATGGGCAACCTATTGAACATGATTTCAAAGGCACAAAAGTTATTTATTATAAAAATAAAGTTATAGAGAGGGCAAGAAAACATGGGCGGTAGAGGAGCGAGCAGTGGTGTCAGTGACAGTGGAAAGCCTTATGGGAGCGAATACAATACAGTTTATCAGAGTGGAAATATTAAATTTGTGAAGCAAGTCAATGCTAGTAATGCAAAAGCTCCGATGGAAACGATGACCAGAGGGAGAGTATATGCCACAGTAAATGATAAAGATGAAATTTCATCAATTTCATATTATGACAATTCGAATAAACGTACAAAACAGATTGATTTAACACATGATCATCAAAATATGAAGCCACATACTCATCATGGCTATTATCATTCTGAACATGACGGGAAAAAAGGTGCTACAAACTTGACTGCAGAGGAAAGGAAAATGGTTGACCGTGTAAAACGGTTATGGTTAAATAAAAATAAGAAAAGGTAGTCGTATAGGGGTGATTACACTTTGATGTATGCATATCACAAAACGATATGCACTGAGGAAACCTCCGTTCGAATCGGAGCGCCTTTTCGATTTGTTAAAAAATATCAGTTTAAATTTTAAACGCTATCTAAGCATCTTGTTAATTCAAGGTGCTTTTTTTATACATGAATAAGGAGGAAATTTACTTATGGGTGGAAGAGGACAATATGTAAATCGGGGGGGACAGTTGGTTTAACTGTTACCACAGGAGATGGAACTGTATTTGAGTATAGGCAAAAAGGGAAGAAAGTATTTTCTTTTTCTAGTGCATCATTTGCTGATAGTGGAAGCAGGGAAATTCCTAGGACCTTATCCGATATAGCTTCTAGGGCAAAATCTATGGGTTATAAAGTACAAAAGCTTACAAGCCGAGATTTAGCTAATAAAGATTCAGAACAACGTCGTCGAAAAAGACAAATAGCAAAAGAAGTAGATCAATTGTGGGTAAGAGGAGCTGGCTCACCAAGAAAAGGATGGAAAGGGCATTAAGACAGATATTTAATTTCAAAATAATGAAAGGAGGAATTCTATGGCTAAATTGACAGAAAAGCAGAAATTATTTGTTGACGAGTATTTGATTGATCTGAATGCAACAAGGGCATATAAAGTTGCGTATCCTCATGTAAAGTCAGATGGCGCTGCAATGTCTGCTGCTTCGAGATTGTTAAGAAATGTTAAGGTCAAAGCTTATATTGATGAACAACTTGAAAAAGTCAGTTCGGGAAAGATAGCAGATGTTCAAGAAGTCATGGAATACCTCACAAAAGTAATGCGACGAGAAATGAAAGAATCTGTTGTTGTTACTGTGACAAAAGAACGCTCAGAGTATGTCGATACAGGAGATGGAAAGCCGAGAAAGAAAACAGTCAAAGAAGAAGTTCCTCAAATTGTTGAGATTCCTGTAAAGCTTTCTGATGCAAATAAAGCTGCAGAATTACTTGGAAAAAGATATTCACTGTTTACGGATAAAGTTCAATCAGAAATCGTAGTACCTAAGTTTGAAGGAGAGGATGAGCTTGAAGACTAAATCTATCAATTTACCTAAAATAGTTGGAAAAGGATATAAATCCTATTGGAACTTTAGGGGACGTTATGCAGCATGCAAAGGTTCTCGTGCTTCTAAGAAGTCGAAAACAACTGCATTGCGTATCATATACAACATGATGAAATACGATAAATCGAATACATTAGTTGTACGTAAGACTTATCGAACACTTAAAGATTCGTGCTTCACGGATTTAAAATGGGCCACAAAAAGGTTGGAAGTTGAAAACTTATGGGAATTTAAATATTCTCCCTTAGAAGCAACTTATCTTCCGACTGGACAAAAGATTCTCTTTAGAGGACTTGATGATCCATTAAAAATAACATCCATCACTGTAGATTATGGGTTTCTATGTTGGGTATGGCTCGAAGAGGCTTATGAAATAACGAGCGAAAAAGACTTTGATACATTGGATGAGTCGATTCGTGGTGAGTTACCGCCTTATCTTTGGAAACAGTGGATGATTACATTCAACCCGTAGATTTTGCGGCATATAAAAGTGATTTTATATGAAAACCCCTTTAATTTTTGGAAAACCCTACTCGAAAGAGAGGGCAATCAAAAGCTAAGTTTTATTTTCGTTTGTTGCTTGGAATGGAATATAATGGTAAAATATAGATATGAAACAAACACCATTTTATTACATATATCTATTTAGAGAAATTAAAACACAAAAGATTATTTATGTAGGAAGCACACGGACAATCGGTGCTCGTATCAATGAGCATAGAAGAGGCTTTAGAGATAAAACACGTCAACAGCCAATACATAAATACATGATTGCAAACAATCTTGAATTGTTCAAAGATGTTGAAATAGCAATCGTTGATACTGCAAGCACAAAAAAAGATGCAATAGATAAAGAAATCGCTTATACAGAAAAGCACAAAAAGACCATAGCAAATGTATGGACTGGTGAACAAAAAGAAGATCTAAACAATTCAATAAGAAAGCCTGTTTCTACACCAGATGGAAAACAATGTTTTTCATCAATGAGAGAAGCTGCTGATTGTTTAGGTGTTACAAGGCATAAGGTTTATAAAATGGTTGAATCTGGAGAGCTTATAGAAATCGAACTAACTGGAAAGTATATAAACGAGACAACAGGTGAAGTATTTATAAGCGGATATCAATTACAAAAGAGATATAATTTATCAACTAAATTAATAAATAAATTATCTAAATCAAACGAATGTGTTATTAACGGAATGAAAATAAAAAAAGTTTAACGACTATCCTAACCGCAGTTAATGCGGTTTTTTTAATGGAGTACGCTCAAGTGAGCGGAAATGGGGGGCATCTTGAAAATTCAAGATGGTGATATAGTCTGATCTCATTGGTAACAATGAGCTGCGAAAGCGGTGTAAGATTAACGACCTTACATGAACACAAATGGGAATGAACATCACTGGCTTAAAAAACGTTTCTTTGATGCAGGGAATGACCCTGATATATTGGCTATCACAACCAATTATAAGTGTAATGAATGGTTGGATGATGCCGATTTAAGGTTGTTTGAAAACATGAAGAAGAACAATCCTAGACGATATCAAGTTGCTGGATTAGGGAATTGGGGTATTGTTGATGGATTGGTTTATGAGAATTGGAAAGAAGAAGAATTTACACTGGATCAAGTTATTGACTGTGATTCTGTAAATGGTATTGACTTCGGTTATACAAATGATCCTGCTGCAGTTTTTATAGGTTTCATTGATACAGAACATAAAAAGCTCTATGTTTGGGATGAAATTTATAAAAAAGGTCTTTCAAATAAAAGGCTTTATGAGGAGATTGAAAGCTCACATTATCAAAAGAAGTCTTTCACGGCGGACTGTGCAGAGCCTAAGTCGATTGATGAGCTTAGAGGGTATGGACTTCGTGTTGAAAAGTCACAAAAGGGAAAGGATTCCATCACACATGGAATTCAGTATATTCAAGACTTTGAAATTATCATTCATCCAAGATGTGTTAATTTCATAACTGAAATAGGAAACTACACATGGGATGAAGACAGATTAGGAAATAAAATAAATCGTCCAATTGATGATTTCAACCACTTGATGGATGCAATGCGATATGCAGTTGAAAAATATGCATTTGGCCGAGTTAAAGTAAGGACATTTAAAGGAGGTATTTAATGAACGCATACATTATTAAACCGGATACGATATTTAAATTATCTGACGACAAAGATATTCTTAATATTGAAGTGTTGAATGGATTGATAACAAAGCATAAATCATTAATCACAGACAGATATAAAAAGTTATATGATGCCTATATTGGAGATTATCCAATCTTGCATCAAGCCGATAAAGAAACTTATAAACCCGATAACCGTGTTGTGGTCAACTTTGCGAAATACATTGTTGACACATTCAACGGTTTTTTTATTGGTGTTCCAATCAAAGTATCTTCTAAGAAAAAAGAAATTGACGATTACATTAACATGCTAGATAAATACAATGATCAGGACGACAACAATGCAGAACTATCTAAGATTTGTAGTGTTTTTGGAAAAGGATATGAATTGTATTTCAATGATGATTATGGAAATTTAGGGATTACCTATTTAGATCCAAGAGAAGGCTTCATGGTTTATGATGAATCAACAGTTCAGAAACCTAGATATTTCGTAACATATCAGATTGTAGACGAGGTTATGCGTGGGTATATCTATGATAAAACATATAAGTATGAGTTCAACGATAAAGGCGGTATTCATATATTTAATGGCGTAGAGCATGGATTCAACGATATTCCAGCTACGGAGTTTATTGAAAATGAAGAACGTATGTCTATTTTTGAATCAACATACAGTTTGATTAATGCCTATAACAAAGCAATGTCAGAAAAAGCAAATGATGTTGATTACTTTGCAGATGCCTATTTAAAAATCTTAGGTCCTAAATTAGAAGAGTCAGATTTGGTACACATTCGTGATAATCGAACGATTAACTTTGAATCAATGGACGGAAGTGGTGATGGAATTGTAGTTGATTTCATGTCAAAGCCAAATGCAGATGCAACACAGGAAAATCTGATCAACAGATTAGAGCGTTTAATCTTCCAAAACTCAATGGTAGCCAATATCAACGACGAGAACTTTGGAACGTCATCAGGTATTGCATTGAGATATAAGCTTCTTTCTATGTCAAACCTGGCAAAAGCGAAAGAGCGTAAGTTCACGTCTGGAATGAATCGTAGATATCGTGTCTTATTTAGTAATGCGATTACACATCGTTCTGAGAATGACTGGCTTGAGGTTGAATACAAGTTTACACAAAATTATCCTGCAAACTTATTAGAAGAAGCACAGACTGCTGCACAATTATCAGGAATCGTGTCTCACGAAACCCAGTTGTCGTTTATCTCGGCAGTTGAGGATACAAATGCCGAAATGGAACGTATCAAAAAGGAAGATGAGAATGATATGGTAGAAACTGAAAACCGAATCTTCCAGAATAACGAGGATTCACAAAACGATGAGCAGTAAAACATATTGGCGAGATCGTGAGCTTGAATGGAAAAAGAAACGCTTAAAAGATGAAAAGCAATATGCGGATGAGATACAAGAAATATATGCAAATATGATGGATTCGGTTGAAAAGGAAATCGAATCCTTTTTTAGTCGCTATGCAAATAAAGAAAACATCACTATGGCAGAAGCTAAAAAAAGAGTTTCAAACATAGATATCAAAGCATTTCAAAGAAAAGCTAAGAAGTATGTAAAGGAAAAGAACTTTTCAGATGAAGCCAATGAACAGATGCGCCTTTATAATCTTGCAATGAAAGTCAACCGATTGGAGCTTTTAAAAGCAAACATCGGATTAGAACTTGTGGCAGGACATGACGAATTGAAATCGTATACTGGTCAAAAGCTAGAAGGCGCATATTTGGATGAAATCAAACGCAATGCTTCTATCTTAGGTGATACAGTGATTGACAATGCGAAGATGGCAAAAACAGTAGCAGATTCATCTTTTAAGAATGCAACCTTTTCAGAACGAATTTGGGTCAATCAAGACCAGCTAAAAAACAGTTTATCCAGTGTTCTATCCAATGCATTGATTCAAGGCAAGAATCCTAGAGAATTTATTCCGCTCATTCGTAAAAAGTTCGATGTATCAAGATGCAATGCAGAAAGATTGTTGCGAACAGAAATTGCACGAGTTCAAACACAAGCACAGATTGAATCCTACGAAGCAAACGGAATAGATGAGTATGAATATGTGGCGTGCGGATTAAAAGACGTGTGTCCATTATGTAAAGAAATGGACGGCAAAACATTCAAGCTTAAAGACATGGAAATAGGAGAAAACGCTCCACCTATGCATCCAAATTGTCATTGTGCGCTCGCACCTTATTCAGATAAAGGGGTATATTACGAATGGCTAAATGGATTAGCAAATGGAGAGCATAGTTTAAGGTTTGATGAGTGGAAGGAACAAGCATCATTTAAGGAGTCTGGGTTGAGAACAAAGGATAAGGGAAATTACGGAGTAAAATGGAATGTCATAAAGGGTAAAAATTATACTCGACGTTTTGATGCATTATCAGACAACCCAAAGGCAAATCAATTAGCAGCAACAAGAGCTAGAAATATGCTAAAGCACAGAGACGGTCGTAACACAGAAGAGCTGTATGCTATAAGTCTAACATCCGCAAAAGATGTATCAAATATACTAGATCAACATAACCCTTTTGGCGTAACACGAACAGAAAAATTTAATAAGGACATGGAACGAGCAGAAAAAGCGAATAACATAGTATTATTGATGCATAATCACCCAAATGGGTATACACCAAGTATTGATGACCTAAATGAACTGTTAAATCATACGAATGCCGTTGGCTTAACAGTAGGACATAACGGAACTTTATTCTTTTATTCAAAGCCTAAGGCAAGGTTGACCGAATCAGATTTAACTGTTGTCCTTATGAAATGTAAGGGATATAATAGCCTTGAAGAAAGATATATCAAAGCTATGGAAATGTTATCTAAGGATGAAAAATTCTTATTCGAGTTTAAAGTGCTCTAAAAGGAGAGGCAATATATGAAAAAAGATTATGTTACTAATGACCAATTAGACTTAAAAAAATTATGTGCTAAGATAGATGCTATGTCAGAAGAAGAAGTGGCTCAATACATTAAAGACTATGAAGAAAAACGCTCTTCAAAGAAAGAATAAAACAGAAAGATTAGGTAATTAAGATGTCAAATAATGATATGCAGGTATTGATGTACAAGATTTTAAAATATTTATATGAATGCATGAAACTTGGTAAAGAAGCAAGGCTAGAAGACTTTTCATATAATTCCAAACTATTTGATATTCCTAAAAACTATTGGTTGGAAATTATTTACACATTAGTAACCCATGGCTACATCAAAGGATTTAATGTATATGAGAACAAGTATAAGGATGTTAAACTTTATATAGAAAACGATCCGCCATTCAATATTACCTATGAAGGTGTTATCTTTTTGGAAGAAAACAGTGGCATGAAAAAAGCATCTGAATTTGTAAAAGATTCTTTTAATGTCGTGCTATCTTCTTTGTTGGGTGTTATTCTATAGAAAAAAGGGGGCATACCATGGCAAGAGATGATTATTTTGTAATTGTATATCAGGTACTTAAGTACTTATATGATTGCTTGAAAAAAGGTGAAAAACCGGATAGAAGATATTTAACAAAAGATGAATACTCGATACCGGAAAATTATTGGCAATATATAATTATTGGATTATTAAAAGAAGGGTACATTGAAGGTATAAATCCTCAAAATACAAAAGACGGCATTATTTGGGGTGATTTAACAAATATGATTATCACTCCGAAGGGAATTGAATATTTATTTGAAAATTCTATGCTTCAAAAAGTTAAGAATACTCTAAAGGATGTCAAAGACATTATTCCAGGATTCTAAATATTTAGGTCACTCAAACGAGTGGCCTTTTATTATGCAA
>OLNF01002930.1_pt1 | contig 12822 bp, 10 predicted proteins | sample 1673061 | NCBI WGS metagenome assembly OLNF01 (sample SAMEA3136751, study PRJEB25190) | human gut metagenome | reverse complement strand
GACAGGGGCACGAAGGTCTTTTCGCCGGTGTCGCGGCGGGCGATGCAGCACTGCTGCTTTTCCATATCCTTGGGGCCGATCTCCACACGCAGGGGCACGCCCTTCATCTCGTACTGGGCGAACTTCCAGCCAGGGGACTGCTCACTATCGTCCATTTTCACCCGCAGGCCCAGCTTCTCCAGCCGGTCACGCAGCGCCGCAGCGGCATCCAATACGCCGGGCTTGTGCTGGGCGATGGGCAGAACGATCACCTGAATGGGTGCCACCGCCGGGGGCAGGACCAGACCGTTATTGTCGGAATGGGTCATGATGCAGGCGCCGATGAGGCGGGTGGTGGTGCCCCAGGAGGTCTGGAAGGGGTACTGCAGCTTATTGTCCCGGCCCGTAAAGGTCACATCGTAGGCCCGGGAGAACTTGTCGCCAAAATAGTGGCTGGTGCCGGATTGAAGGGCCTTGTGGTCCTTCATCATGGCCTCAATGGTGTAGGTCGCCTCGGCCCCGGCGAACTTTTCCTTATCGGTCTTGCGGCCCTTTACCACGGGCATAGCCAGGGCATCCCGGCAGAAATCGGCGTAGCAGTTCAGCTGCTGCTCAGTCTCGGCAATGGCCTCCTGGGCGGTCTCGTGGATGGTGTGGCCCTCCTGCCACCAGAACTCACGGGAGCGCAGGAAGGGACGGGTGGTCTTTTCCCACCGGATGACGGAGCACCACTGGTTATAGAGCATGGGCAGCTCCCGGTAGCTCTGGAGCACATTGTGCCAGTGGTCGCAGAACATGGTCTCGGAGGTGGGCCGGAAGGCCAGGCGCTCCTCCAGCTTCTCGCTGCCGCCGTGGGTGACCCAGGCCACCTCCGGGGCAAAGCCCTCTACCAGTTCCCCTTCCTTTTTCAGCAGGCTCTCCGGGATCAGCACGGGCATAGCCACATTCACATGGCCGGTTTTCTTAAACATTCCGTCCATGATGCGCTGAATATTTTCCCAAATGGCATAGCCGTAGGGCCGAAGGATCATAAAGCCCTTGACGGAGGCGTAATCCACCAGCTCCGCTTTCAGGCAAATATCGGTGTACCACTTGGCGAAGTCCACCTCCATGGGGGTGATGGCTTCCACATTTCTCTGGTCTTTAGCCATGATGTATCTCCTAACTTTTTCTATAAAATAATTTTCAAAAAGATGTATTCTAACTAAATATTGTATCGCGCAGGGCGCGGATTGTCAAGGCCGCAGCCAGCCCCGGTTTTCAGCTTTGGGTGAGAATATCCCAGGCCACCGGGCGGTTAAACAGCGCCCGTACCTGCTCAAATTCCCGGGTCTGCCCCAGGATCCACATGAGCTTGGCCACTGCCGACTCCGTGGTCATGTCGTAGGCCTCCAGCAGGCGCAGGGTGCTTTTCAGCCGTCCGCCCACATGGTAGACCGTCAGGTCACTGCCCTCGTTGGGCACCTGGGTGGTCATGACCACGATCTTGCCCCGCTCCACGCCGCGGCGCACCGCATCGTAGAACTCGCTGCCATGATACTCCGGCAGGCCGCCCACGCCGAAGGACTCGATGATGAGGCCGTCGCTGCGGTCCAGCATGAAGTCGATCAGCTGGCTGGATGTGCCGGGGATCAGCTTCAGCAGGCTGACGCGGTCGTCCAGCGTGTTGTAGAACACCGGTCGGGGATAGCAGGTGCAGCGCATGTATTGCAGCAGGCGGCCGTCCTGCACCACCGCCAGATCAGGGTAGTTGACGCTGGAGAAGGCGTGGTAGCTCTTGGAGCAGGTCTTGCGGGCGCGGGTGCCCAGAATGACCTTGCCGTTGAACACGATCTGCACACCGCCGCAGCCCCGGCAGGCGTAGAGAAAGGCGTCGGTCAGGTTGCGCTTGGAGTCCGTGCCGTCGAACCAGATGGGCTTCTGGGCGCCGGTGAGCACGATGGGCTTGGGACTGCCCTGCACCAGATAGCTGAGGGCGGCGGCGGTATACGCCATGGTGTCGGTGCCGTGGGCGATAACGAAGCCGTCATAGTCATCGTAGCGGTCGCGGATGGCGGCGGCCAGCCCCAGCCAGTGGCGGGGACAGATATTGGTGCTGTCCAGAGAGTAGAGCTGCAGGCAGTCCACATGGCAGAGGTCCGCGATGCCGGGGATGAAGGACAGCAGCTGCTCCGTGTTCAGCTCCGGCGTCAGGCCGGAGGGGGTCTTTTCCGAGGCAATGGTACCGCCGGTGCCGATCATCAGAATGTGTTTCACGGTCATACCTCCCGATCATCGATGGCGGCCAGGCCGAAGGCCGCGGCCTGCTCCATCAGGCGCTGGGACTGGGGATCCGCGCCGCAGGTGCTGCGCAGCTGCTGGAGAAACAGGCCCCGCAGGGTATCCTCGCCGCACTTGTCCCACAGCTCCTGCCGGGCGGTGGTCTTGTCCCGCACCTGCAGGGCGCAGCACCGGCCGGACAGGGCCGACTGCACCCGCTCCGGTGACACCGGTGCGGCGGGGCTGCCGGTGAGGACCACGCGGTAGATATCCTCCTCCGCACCGGCGGGCAGGGCGGCGGACACCAGCGCCGCCGGGTCGCCGTCGGTGACGTCCACCTCCATGATGCGGTAGCGGCGGCGGGCGAAGGGCACGAATTGCAGCTCTGCGCCCTCCGGCGACACCTGACCGGCGAGGAAGCCCTTGTCCCCCAGCTCGTCAAAGCCCCGTCCCTCGGGGCAGCCGCAGTAGGCGTAGGGAACGCTCCCCATCCGCAGGACGCCGGTGCAGCCGTGGACATGGCCAAGGGCCAGATAGTGCAGGCCGGAGGCGGCCACGGCGGCGGTGGTCAGGGGCCGGTAGCGGCTGTCAGAGCCGGTCAGCTCTCCGTGGAGCAGGCCGATGTGTACCAGCCCGTCGTCGGGGGCGGTGAAGCCGGACAGCACGCGGTCAGCCGTCTCCTCCGGCGCGGTAAAGGCGGCGCCGTGGACGGCACAGCCATACTGGGGGAACGGGATGGTCTGCATCCGGTCCTCCGTGAAGATATGCACGTTGTCGGGCCACAGCGTGCGGGCGTAGGCACTGCGGGCCGTGTAGGGGTCGTGGTTGCCGGGGGCGATGACCACCTGCCCCTGAAAGCCGCCCAGAGCGCGGGCCAGCAGCTTGGCGGTGTCGCCGCTGAGGTCGTCGCCATCGAACAGGTCGCCTGCCAGCAGCAGGAGCTGCACGCCGTGGTCATTGGCCCAGTCCACCATGCGCTCCGGCATGCGGCGGCTCTCGGCACGGCGCTGGCGGGCCGAAACATAATCAAGGACCATGAATATCAAAAGTGTTGCAATTCCCGCATCCCAGCCACCAAAAAAGGAAGCGATTACGCTTCCTATAAATCCAATTATTGTACATAATATTTCCTTCATTTTTCTATACCTCCTCGTATGTATCGCCAGTAATTTCTTTATACTGCTCTGCTGTAATCTTTCCTGCTCTTACGAATGTTGCTACATTTTCTTTTGAGTAGATTCCTTTGTCGTAATATCTTTTTACAATTTTAAACATTTTCATTACCTCCTACCTGTGCTTGATTTAATAAAATTTCTGCCAATACTTCATCTTGTGACTGCTGATTTTCTAAAATAGTCGCTTGATTTAGTAATAGTTCTGCGTTTAATTGGTCCTGTTCTGATATGACTTCTTCTTCAATAACCGTTTCATTTTGAACTACACTTGTTACTTTTGCGGTAATGTGGTCTTTATCTTTGCCGTAGTATTCTCGTAAACGTTCAATACCGTTTTCATCTACAAATTTTTCTTCTTTTATTAGCATTTATACTCAACTCCTTTTTATTCATCATCTAGCGAATACACTATTCCATAATTTCCATACCTGTAAATTTCTAACTTCAATCCTTCTGTAAATTCGATCGGTTCACTATTGAACAACGCTAACATTTGATCCTGACCTGGTTTAGTTATTTCAGAAGGAGTTACTGCATTATTTTTATCTAATAATGTAAAACTTGTTCCGGCCGCGGCACCATTACATATAAGCGTTCTTAATGGCGTTGAATCTGTAGCACTTCCTCTCTGTGGCAGAAAATCTTTTGTATAAAATCCTACGCTTGCGTACATACCTGAATTAGCTGAACTATTATTTATTATTTTTTCCATTATTACTTCACTAGAATTACTGTTTGGATTTTTTGTAATTCTTATTCCGCAACGATTGCTTGCATGTACCTGGGCTCTGCATGCTGCAAAATATAGTTTTCCTTTTCCTTCTATATTTACTAATTCTCTATACTCGTTTGTGCCGGGTGGATCTCAGATATTCCAGCAGCGTCCGGCTCACCACCGAGCTGGCAGTTTTGGAAAACGCCAGCCCCAGCGTCCGGCAACAAGCAGGCTCCAGCGGACGGGACACCACACCGGGGCAGCCGAATGCCTGCATCACCAGCTCCTGTGAGATGGTCACGCCCAGCCCGCTGCGCACGAACGCCATGATGAGGGTATCGTCCCGGAAGCTGTATGAAATATTCGGCTTCACCAGGCATTTGAGCATCAGGTGCTGGATGTCATTATCACAGCCGGGCGTTTCAATGATGAGCGGATACTGAAACAGCTGCGACAGCGTTACGCTGGGTCGTGCAGCCAGTGGATGCCCCTCCGGGAACACGGCACACAACGGGTCGTCCCAGAGCGGGTAGAATTTCAGGTCGTCTGCCACAATGGATGAGAGGAAACCGCAATCCACCTGCCCATGGATGATCCATTCCCGGATCTCATCATAGTTGCCGTCCAGGATCTCTATACTCACCTTCGGGTAGTTCTCCTTGAAATAATGCACCACTTCCGGCATCCAGAGCGTTGTGATGCTGGAAAAGCTGCCCACCCGCAGCTTGCCCTCCACCTTGTGATTGATATTGAACGCAGCCTGCCGCAGCCGGTTCTTTTGGTTGGCCAGTTCCCGGACGTAGGGCAAAAGACGTGTCCCGTTGTCGGTCAGGGTCACACCCCGGTTGATGCGGGCGAACAGCTTCACGCCCAGTTCTTCTTCCAACCCCGCCATCATCTGGCTGATGCCGGATTGGGTATAGTTCAGTGCCTCCGCTGCTTTGGAAAAGCTGCCCGTTTCGCACACTTTCAAGAATATCTCGTATCGGTCTTCTGTTCCCGCATCTCAAATACTCCATAAGTAAAATTTATAGGTCGCAGTAATTTTATTCGGTTTACTGATATGATACTTCATGTTATACTATATTACAATAGGAAATATGGATAGGAGTTTCAGAATCATGGAAAAGAAAGCAAGCAGTTTCTCCGGACAAATCGGATTTGTCCTTGCTGCCGCCGGAAGTGCGGTGGGTGTCGGCAACCTGTGGCGGTTCCCGTACCTTGCCGCAAAAGATGGCGGCGGTTTGTTTTTGCTGGTGTATCTGGTGCTGGTGCTGACCTTCGGTTTCACGCTGCTCACCTCGGATATCGCCATTGGCCGCCGCACCAAGCAGAGTGCCATCCGCGCCTACGAGACGATGCGCCCCAAGTGGAAATTCCTCGGCATCCTGACCTTTCTGGTGCCAGTTCTGATTATGACCTACTATGCCGTCATCGGCGGGTGGATCACGAAATATGCGGCAGTCTACCTGACCGGACAGTCTGCTGCCGCTGCTGAGGACGGTTATTTTACCAGCTTCATCACCTCGCCAGTCTCCCCTGTGGTGTTCGCTCTGCTGTTCATGGGCGTGACTGCTTTCATCGTGTACAACGGCGTGGAGGGAGGCATTGAGCGGGTGTCCCGCTACATGATGCCCATTCTGCTGGTACTGGTGGTGGTGATTGCGGGCTACGCCCTCACCCTGCGCCACGAGGACGCTTCCGGCCAGATGCGCACCGGTCTGGAAGGTCTGCGCTACTACCTGACCCCGCACATGGAAGGGCTGACTGTCAGCCGCTTTTTGCAGATTTTGCTGGATGCCATGAGCCAGCTGTTCTTCTCCCTCAGCGTGTCCATGGGCATTATGATCACCTACGGTTCCTACGTCAAACCGGAAGTAGACCTGAACAAAGCGGTGAATCAGATTGAGATCTTCGATACCGGCGTAGCCCTGCTGGCCGGTGCCATGATCATCCCCGCCGTGTATGTTTTCTCTGGCACCGAGGGCATGAGCGCAGGCCCCAGCCTGATGTTCGTCTCGCTGCCCAAGGTATTCAACGCCATGGGCAAGGCGGGCGTGTTCGTTGGCATCCTGTTCTTTGTCACTGCCATTTTTGCCACCCTGACTTCCTGCATCTCGGTGCTGGAATCCATCACCGCCAACTGCATGGAGATCTTCCACTCGGGCCGCAAAAAGACGGTGCTTGTGCTGGCGGTCATCTATCTGGCCGCTTCCGCCATCATTGCGCTGGGTTACAGCATCTTCTATTTTGAAGTACAGCTCCCCAACGGATCGGTGGCTCAGCTGTTGGATATCATGGACTATGTCAGCAACAGTGTTATGATGCCTTTCATTGCCCTGCTGTCCACCATCCTGATCGGCTGGGTCATGACACCGGATTACGTCATTGACGAGATGCAGCGCAACGGCGAGACCTTCCGCCGCAAGAAACTCTACCGGGTGATGATCCGATACGTTGCCCCGGTGATGATGCTGGTGCTGTTTTTGCAGTCCACCGGGATCCTTGCTTAAGCCGAAAAGCCCCCGCTGGCTTTTGGGAAACCGGACGAGCAGAAAGGGATTTACCCCCGACACGCTCGGTTCCGTTATCATCTGATCCACGCCATTGAGGGTGCGTATAAGTATCGGAAAGACTGATGATACCAGTTTTATCGGATGGTTCTGCGGAGCCATCCGTTTTTTTTTGCTCAAATCGCATTTTTTAGAGGTTTAAACGCATCTGAATTATCGCAAGAAATTCAAAATAAGCTTGAAACGGTTTTAACAGAATGCTAGAATATAATGTCACTGCTTTTATAGGAGAATCCACACAAGATCCAGTGCGGACAGGCCGCAAGCGTTGACCGCAAACGCCTTCCTTGAGGATGTGAAAAAGAGCAAGGAGGCCGGCATGGACGAGCATCTGTCCAAGCCCGTGGACATCGACGCGCTGGAACAGACGGTGAAGCTCTTCCGCGTTATCCCCCCGATAATAAATAGCGGACTAGCGCGTTTTCGCAGATGACCGACACCCACGACCTAGCAGGGCCGCCCATTTGCGGCCCAGCTCTTTTTTTGTGAGAGAGTAATCATAATGAATCAAAGGATTGGATGGTATTGCGTATGGAACAACAGCCAAATAAAATCCGGCCTATGTTGCTATCGGCACTTGCCCAATTGAGCGCCTGCCTGATCGTCTGGAATTTTCATATTCCAAATCCAAATATCCTGCTTTTTGTTGTTCTTTCTGCTGTGCTCGTGAAATGCGGCTATGCAGCAGGAATCGTAAGCGGCCTCATCGCATTCCTATACTCCGCGTTTTTCTTTTCTACTGACCACAGCTTTTTTCTTTACACCTCTTTGAACCTTCAAAAGCTCATCGTGATCGGCCTTGGTATCGCTGCGAACATTCTGCTGATCGGTCACCTGCAAAGGCAGTTCGATCGCTCCAACATGGAAAAGATGCAGGCCGAAGCTGAGGAAAAGCTTCAAGAAACAACAGAGAGCTACCGTGCAAAACTTTACCACGATGTCTTGACTGGCACGTACAACCGCCGCTACTATGAGGATATCGCATCCCGTATCGTCGGCCCCGCAGGCATCGCGCTGATAGATGTGGACGATTTCAAAATCTGCAACGACACCTATGGACATTACGCCGGAGATATGGCACTGGAAACAGCGGCAAATGCCATCCGCTCCTGCATCCGGGAGTCGGACCTGCTCATCCGCTATGGCGGAGACGAATTTCTGCTGGTCTTACCCGGCATTCCGGGAGATATTTTGCAGACCAAACTGGAACAGATCCGCACGGCTGCACAGATGGCATCCGTACCCGGCTATTCGCATTTCCGCCTCTCACTGAGCATCGGCGGAACGATGCAGGCCATCACCGACCCGATGGAGAATGCGGTTCGCCGGGCAGACCGGCTGATGTATCAGGCAAAGTGCCGCAAGAATGCCGTCACGGTGGAGGTTCCGGGGTGCAGCCTGGCCGCACCGGAAAAGTTTTTGCAGGAAAAATCCCAGATCCTGCTTGTGGACGACTCCAAAATGAACCGCATGATCCTGGCAGAGATCTTAGGAGACGGCTACCATATTCTGGAGGCAGAAAATGGACAGAAATGCCTGGAAAAATTGCGGGCAGAAGCCGGAAACATCGCACTGGTGCTGCTGGACATCAACATGCCCGTTATGGACGGCTTTGAAGTGCTGAAAGCCATGAATGCCAACCACACCATCGAGGACATCCCGGTCATTATGATCTCCAGCGAGGACTCTGATGCGGCGATCCGGCGTTCCTATGAGCTGGGGGCGAGTGATTATGTCAATCGTCCCTTTGATGCACGCATCGTATACCGCCGCGTGACCAACACCATCAAGCTGTACGCCAAGCAGCGGCGGCTGGTGCAGATGGTCTCTGACCAGATCCGTGCCCGTGAAAACAATACGGATATGTTGGTAGGTGTACTGAGCCATATCGTAGAATTCCGCAACGGCGAAAGCGGTCTCCATGTGCGACATATCCGCATGATCACGGAACTGCTGCTCCACCGTCTGCTGGAAATCAGCAGCAGATACTCTATTACTGCGGAACAGCAGGATATGATCCCGCTGGCCTCTGCCCTGCACGACATCGGCAAGATCGGCATTGATGAAAAAATTCTCAACAAACCTGGCAAACTGACCCCGGAGGAATTTGAGGTCATGAAGACCCACAGTATGCTGGGAGCCCAGATACTGTACGATCTGAATAATTTTTCCGAGCAGCCGCTGCTGCAAACGGCCTACGAGATCGCCCGCTGGCATCACGAACGCTGGGATGGGCGCGGCTACCCGGATGGACTGAAGGGCGACGAGATCCCCATCAGCGCACAACTGGTCTCGCTGGCCGACGTATACGATGCACTGACCAGCGAACGCTGCTATAAAAAAGCCTTTTCCCACGAAAAAGCCATGCAGATGATCCTGAACGGCGAGTGTGGAGCGTTCAACCCGCTGCTGCTGCAATGTCTGACGAATATCCAGTCCGACCTGAAAGAAGAATTGAAGCAGCACAACTGAACAGCGGATGCAATAAGAACAGGAGAAAAAAAAGCCCGAATGAAACACAGAATCTCACGCCGTGCATTTCTGCACGGCTGCACGCTGCTGGCGGCATCGGCTGCCGTTGGCAGTCTGACTTCCTGCGGCGGAACAGACGTGAAGGAAAGTGGTCTTCCGCAAATCATTGTGGGGAGCGATACTTATCCGCCCTATATCTATCTGAACAATGACGGTGTTCCCGCCGGGATCGACGTGGAGATTGCCACCGAAGCATTCCGCCGCATGGGATATGCTGCCCGGTTTGAATCGATCGATTGGGAGCAAAAAACAAATCTGGTGGAAAGCGGCACCATCGACTGCATCTGGGGCTGCTTTTCCATGGATGGACGCGAGGAAGCCTACCGCTGGGCGGGGCCTTACATGGTGAGCCGTCAGGTGGTTGCGGTGGATGCCGACAGCAGCATCCAGACATTCGGAGACCTTGCCGGAAAGACCATTGCCGTGCAGAGCACCGGCAAGCCGGAGGAGCTTTTTCTCAGCGGCTCCGATCCGCGGATCCCGCAGACGGTGGAGGTGTTCAGCATCGAAGACCGCAACGTGCAGTACGCGATGATGGCCTGCGGCTATGTGGATGCCATCGCTGCCCATGAGACAGGCATCCTGCAATACATGAAGGACAATTCCGTGGAGTTCCTCATCCTTGAAGAGCCGCTGCTGGTCACCGGGCTGGGCATTGCCTTTGCCAAAAACGACAGCCGCGGGCTGGACACCCAGCTGAACGCGGTTCTTGCGCAGATGCGCACAGACGGTACACTGGAGCGGATCATTGGCCGATACCTTGAAAATGCTTCGCAGTATCTGGAGGTGGACACCATTGGCGCATAAAAACAGAACCCTTTCAGATGCAGGGAGATGGGGGATCTATCTGATCGTCGGTGTGCTTTTTATGACCGGCATCGTTTTTCTCTCGGATTGGCGGGCACTGCGCACAGCGGAGGGACGTTTCTGCCAGACCCTTGATTTTGTCAAATCGCAGTCCACCAGCTTTGAAAAGTACAACGATATCGTTGCTGCCAAAGCGCTCCGCCGCACGGCGGTATCGGTGCATCAGCTGGCACAGGACCCTGCGCTGGACCTCTCCGATCCGCAGTGCCTGAAAAAGCAAACGGAGAAGCTCTGGCTCACAGGGATCTCGGTTCTGGCCCCGGACGGTACGCTCCTGTGCGAATCCACAACAAACGGCATCGGCTATGCTCGGTTTGGAGAGCTGCTCAAAAATGATACCGTTCTGGACGTTTCTTCTCACCCGCAAAAAACCTACCTGAAGCGGGTCCTGCTGGAAGATGGGTCTGCTGTGGATGTTGCGGCACACAGGGCAAAAGGCAAAGATGTGATCCTGCTTGCCTACCGCTATACCCCGGCAGAATTTATAGAAGGAACGGCCTTGTCCATCCAGAGCGTACTGGACGGCTACTCGGCAGAAACCAGCGGCACATTGTTCATCGTGCAGAACAATCAGGTCATTGCCTCCAACCGCCCGGAGCTGATCGGGCAGGATGTTACGGACAGCCCGCTGGTACAGGAGATCCGCAAAGTCGGAACCGCCGAAACGCTGACCCATACCCATGATTGGAACGGCTCCGGCTGCTATTTTGGAATGTACTGTCATGGAAGATCCTTTGATCTCTATGCGTATACAGATGAAAGATCGGTCTTTCGTGAATCACTTCCGTTGATCCTGATGGCGCTGGTCGGTTACATCCTGCTTGTAATGATCCTTCAGGTACTGCGCCGCCGTTCTGTGCAGGAGATGGAACAGCAGAAAAAAGAACAGGAGAAGAAGTATCAGGCCCAGTTGGAGGAACAGAACCGCAAGCTGGAGATCGCGCTCCAGCACGAGGGGGCGGCAAACCGTGCCAAGCGGGAGTTCCTGTTCAATATGAGCCACGATATCCGCACCCCCATGAATGCCATCATTGGCTTCACCTCGCTGGCTGCGACCCATATTGATCATAAGGAACAGGTGCTGGACTACCTGAAAAAGATCTCTACCTCCAGCCAACACCTGCTTTCCCTCATCAATGATGTGCTGGATATGAGCCGCATCGAGAGCGGAAAAGTAAAAATTGACGAAAAAGCGGTGCATCTGCCGGACCTCGTCCACGATGTGCGCTCCATCATCCAGCCCAATGTTTCGGCAAAGCGACTGTCTCTTTTCATTGATACCATGGATGTGGAGAACGAGGACATCATCACTGACCCGCTGCGGCTGAACCAGATCCTGCTGAACATTTTGTCCAACGCCATCAAGTTCACTCCCACAGGCGGCATGATCAGCATCCGCATTTCCGAGAAAAACGGTGCGCCCAAGGGCCGGGCCTGCTATGAGTTCCGCATCAAGGACAATGGCATCGGCATGAGCGAGGAATTCCAGAAGCACATCTTTGAGGAGTTCACCCGTGAGGAAAGCTCCACCGTCAGCGGCATTCAGGGCACCGGCCTGGGCATGTCCATCACCAAGAACATTGTGGACCTGATGGGCGGCACCATCGCCATTGAGAGCGAGCCGGGCAAGGGCAGCGAGTTCATCGTGGATCTCTGCTTCGCACTCAGCGGACAAAAGATAGAGCCCAGGCAGCTCCCGCAGCTGGAAGGGCTGCGGGCACTGGTGGCGGACGACGATACCGACACCTGCCTGAGCGTCAGCACCATGCTGTCCAAGATCGGGATGCGGCCGGAGTGGACGATCTCCGGCAGGGAGGCGGTGATCCGCACCCGGTACGCCATGGAACAGGGCGACGAATTCAGCGTCTACATCATCGACTGGCTGATCCCCGATATGAACGGCATCGAGGTCGTGCGGCAGATCCGCAAGGTGATCGGGAAAAACTGCCCCATCATCATTCTGACAGCCTACGACTGGGCAGATATCGAAGAGGAAGCCCGCGCTGCCGGAGTGACCGCTTTCTGCGAAAAGCCGTTGTTCCTTTCCGAGCTGCGCAGAGTGTTGGCAGAACCGTTCTGCGCAGAGCCTGCCCACAAGCCATCGCAGCCTAATGCCGCCAAGCTCAAGGGAAAGAAACTTTTGCTGGTGGAGGACAACGCGCTGAACCGTGAGCTTGCGCAGGAGATCTTGAAGGAAGCGGGTTTTGTGGTGGACACTGCCGAGGATGGTGAGATTGCCGTCCAGAAGATGAAGCAGGCGGACCCCGGGCAGTACGACCTGATCTTAATGGACATCCAGATGCCCAGGATGGACGGCTACGAGGCAACGCGGCAGATCCGTGCCCTGCCGGATGCTGCAAAGGCAGGCATTCCCATCTTTGCAATGACGGCAAATGCCTTTGAGGAAGACCGTCAGAATGCATTGAAGGCCGGGATGGACGGTCACATTGCAAAGCCGTTGGATATCCCGCACCTGCTGCAGGTCCTTACAGACGTACTGAAATAAACAGCGAAAAGCACCCACAGCAAGCGCCGCAGAGGTTTTGGACCTCCGGTGAGCAGCTTGCTGTGGGTGCTTTATTTTTGATGCCTGACAGGGCGGAAAACTGTGGGGGCAGCCTGCGTTACTGCACCGCACGGATAGCATCTATCGTGATGTTGTACTGCTCTGTCACACGGTCAAACCATTCCTTTGAGCCTTCCAGGGTGCCCGCACGCAGCA
>OLNF01002929.1_pt1 | contig 12823 bp, 5 predicted proteins | sample 1673061 | NCBI WGS metagenome assembly OLNF01 (sample SAMEA3136751, study PRJEB25190) | human gut metagenome | reverse complement strand
GTGCCGGTCCATATACAGCTCCCGGTTGCCCAGCAGCTCGATCCGCGCCACGTCCGCGGCGATATTCACCGGCAGCTCCAGCCGCTCCAGCGCGTCCTGCCCCACCTGCGACAGCTTCCTTTTCAGCCCGGCCACACCGTCACCTCCCGTGCGATACAGGAGCCTATGCGCCCGGCGGGGCAAACTTGCCTGTCCGGCGGCGCGGCATTTCGGCGGCATCGGGCGCATAGGCTGGGTGCGGTGATGGCGATGAGAGGACGATGGCTTTGGGCGCTGGCCGCCGGAGGGCTGGCCGTGGGGCTGCTGGTGCAGGCGCAGACGGCGGCGGACGCCGTGCGGGAGGGGATAGACCTGTGTCTGCGGGCGGTGATCCCGTCCCTGTTCCCGTTTTTCGCCGTGTCGTCGCTGCTGGTGTCCCTGGGCGCGGCGGATGGCGCGGGGCGCGTGCTGGCGCGTCCCTTCAGGCGGCTGTTCCGCTGCGGCGGCGCGGGCTGCGCCGCGCTGCTGCTGGGGCTGATCGGCGGCTACCCCGTGGGGGCGCGGACGGCGGCGGCGCTGGTGCGGCAGGGCGCGCTGACGCCCCAGGAGGGCGGGCGGCTGCTGACGTTCTGCAATAACGCGGGCCCCGCCTTCGCTGTGGGCGTGGCGGGGGTGACGGTGTTCTCCAGCGGCCGGATAGGGGTGTATCTCTACCTCATCCATGTGACGGCGGCGCTGGCGGCGGGGCTGCTGCTGTGCCGCCGGGGAAGCCCCTCCGCCGCTGCGCCGCCGCCCGCTCCGGTGCGGACGGGTCTGGCGCAGCGGTTCCTGTCGGCGGTGACGGACGCGGCGGCGGCCATGGGGCGGGTATGCGCCTTCGTGGTGTTCTTTCTGGTGCTGCTGCACCTGGCGGAGACAGCCACCGGCCCGTGGAGCGCCCCCGCCGCCGGCTTCATGGAGCTGACCAACGGCATCCTGCGGCTGACGCCCGACCGCCGGGGCTTCGTCACGGCGGCGGCGCTGCTGGGCTGGGGCGGGCTGAGCGTCCACTGCCAGACGGCGGCGGTGACGGCGGGCAGCGGCATCCCCATGGGGCGGTATCTGCCCGCCAAGGCGGTGCAGGCGGCGCTGTCGGCAGGGCTGGCGTGGCTGGCCGCGCCGCATCTGCTGCCGTAGGGCACCCAACGTCCCCCTCCTGCGTAGAATGAGGACGGAGAGAAGTCTCCCATCATTCCCGACAGGAGGTCACACAGGATATGAGCATTGAGCTCCGTCATGCCGCCGCCTGCTACCAATCCGCCGACGGCGAGGTAGAGGCGGTGCGGGACGTGTCCTTTGCCGTCACGGAGGGCGCGTTCGTCAGTCTGGTGGGTCCCTCCGGATGCGGCAAGTCCACACTGCTGAGCGCCATCGCCGGGCTGGAGCCCCTCAGCGGCGGCTCCATCCGGATCGACGGTCAGCCGGTGGAGGGCACGTCGCCCAAGGTGGGGTTCATGCCCCAGAGGGATCAGCTGTTTGAGTGGCGGAATATCTGGGACAACGTGACGCTGGGTCTGACCGTCCGCGGCGAGAAGGACGCGGCGGCCTATGCGCATGTGTCCGAGCTGCTGGAGCGGTACGGCCTTGCCGCCTTTGCCAAAAAGAAGCCGTGCCAGCTGTCCGGCGGCATGCGCCAGCGCTGCGCGCTGATCCGCACGCTGGCCACCCAGCCGGAGATCCTGCTGCTGGATGAGCCGTTTTCCGCGCTGGATTACCAGACACGGCTGGCGGTGTCGGCGGATATCTGGCGCATCCTGCGGCAGGAGGGCAAGACCGCTCTGCTGGTGACCCACGACATCGCCGAGGCGGTGAGCATGTCCGACCGGGTGATCGTGCTGTCCCGCCGTCCCGCCGTGGTGAAGGCGGAGCTGGACATGGGCGCTCTGCGGCCGCTGCCGCCCATGGAGCGGCGGGACACACCGGAGTTTCACCGGTACTTCAATACGATATGGAAGGAGCTGGACGTCCATGCCTGACAAGGCTCTTTCACCCCGGCGGGAGGCGTATCTCCTGCGCCTCCGGCGGGAGAACCGGCGGGTGCGGATATGGCAGATCGCGCTGGTGGCGGGGCTGTTCATTCTGTGGGAGCTCAGCTGCCGCGTGGGGTTGTCCGACGGCTTTCTGGTCAGCTGCCCCAGCCGCATGGCGCGGACGCTGTGGACGCTGTGCCGCTCCGGTGAGCTGTGGCGGCATATAGCCGTGTCCTGCGGCGAGACGGTGCTGGGCTTCACCGCCGGCACCCTGCTGGGCACCGCCGCGGCGGTGGGTATGTGGTGGTCGGACACTGCCGCCCGCATCCTCGACCCGTACCTGGTGGTGCTCAACGCCCTGCCCAAAACGGCGCTGGGGCCCATCTTCATCGTGTGGATGGGCGCGGGCATGGGAGCCATCGTCACCATGACGCTGGCCATCTCCCTGATCGTCACCATCCTGAGCATGTACGCCGGCTTTCGCACCACCGACCCGGAGAAGCTCCGGCTGATGCGGACACTGGGCGCCAGCAAACGGCAGATCCTGTGGCTGCTGGTGTTCCCGGCCAACTGTCCCACACTGTTCTCCACCCTGAAGGTGAACGTGGGGCTGTCGTGGGTGGGCGTTATCATGGGCGAGTTTCTGGTGTCCCGCGCCGGGCTGGGCTATCTCATCGTCTACGGCTCGCAGGTGTTCAACATGGATCTGGTCATGGCCAGCGTGCTGGCACTGGGCGCGGCGGCGGTGGGCATGTACCTGCTGGTGCTGCGGGCGGAAAAATTCCTGAATTCTGTATGGGGGGTTCGCGTATGAAAAAGCGTATTATCTGCATTTGTATGGCCGCGCTGCTGTCGCTGTCGCTTCTGGCAGGCTGCGGCGCGGAAGGAAACACGGACACGGAGCAGGACGCGGCGGCGCAGACCGTCACCGTCCGGCTCAGCGAGGTGACGCACTCGGTGTTCTATGCGCCGCAGTATGTGGCCATGAGCCAGGGCTTCTTTGCCGACGAGGGGCTGGACATCGACCTGAGCAACGGCGGCGGCGCCGACAAGGTCATGACCGCCGTCGTCTCCGGCGGCGCGGATATCGGACTGGCGGGGCCGGAGAGCTGCATCTATATCCACGGGCAGGGCAAGGACGATCTGCCGGTCATCTTTGCCCAGCTGACCAAGCGGGACGGCTCGTTCCTGGTGGGGCGGACGGACGAGGACTTCGACTGGTCGAACCTGAAGGGCAAGACCATCATCGGCGGACGCAAGGGCGGCGTGCCGGAGATGACGCTGGAGTACGTCATGCGGCACAACGGCGTGGAGCCGCAGGAGGACGCGGTGGTGGACACCTCCGTGCAGTTCAACATGATGGCCGGGGCGTTCACCGGCGGGCAGGGGGATTATGTGACACTGTTTGAGCCTACCGCCACCGAGGTGGAGCGCGCCGGGCACGGGTATATCCTCTGCTCCATCGGCGAGGAATCCGGCGAGATCCCCTACACCGCCTACTTTGCCGCCCGCAGCTATATGGACGCCCATCCGGAGGTGATCCAGGGCTTCGCCAATGCCATTGCCCGCGCCCAGCAGTGGATCGTGGAGCACACCGACCGGGAGGTGGCGCAGGCCATCATCGACCAGTTCCCGGACACCGATCTGGATACGCTGGAGGCCGTCACCGCCCGTCACCGGCAGATCGACGCGTGGAATGCCGCGCCCATGATGGCGCGCTCGGCGCTGGAGCGGCTGGAAACGGTGATGACCGAGGCCGGCGAGCTGACGAAGGCGCAGTGGGTGGACTTTGACGCGCTGGTGGACAACAGCTTCGCGGAAAAGGCCATGGAGAGCATGAAATAGCAAAAAAAGAAAGCCCGCAAGGGCTACTCCCGATAGCGGCGCAGCTTAAAATGTCATTGATTAGCTTCTTGCAGTGAAAAAGGAACAGCTCAGCTTCCAGGCAAATACCCGGAAGCTGAGCTGTTTGTTGGCCTTAAAGGTGTGATAAGACGATTACCGTGCACGTTTTCTCTTATAGTGGACGGCGCTGGCCAGCGTAATGGTGCTTGCCAGCAGGAGAGCGCTCCACAGCGGAAGATTGCTGCTGTCTCCGGTGCTGGCGCTGGCAGTGCCCTTGACGAAGATGACCTCGATGGTATGGGTTCTGCTGACATTCTCAAAGGTGTAGGACTTTACCGCGCCGATGCTCTTGCCGTCGATCTTGACATTGGAGACAGCATAGCCCTTATCCGGGGTGATGGTGAAGGTCTGATCTCCGCCCTCACGGACGCTGACGCTGCCGGAGGGAGAGATAGAGCCGCCAGCCCCGGCGGTTGCCTCGATGGTGTAGTAGCTGTAGCCGCTGCTGCCACCACCGTTGGACTTGTGATACAGCAGCTCGATCTCGCCGGTCAGGGTCGTGTAGTTGGTGTCCGTGGGCGTAAAGCGCCACTTGTAGGTCGTGTTGGCTTTGACCCTGGTATTATCAGGCAGGACATTGTCCTTGTCATCCACCCATTCCAGCTTGCCGTCATTGGGTTTCAGCGTGCTGCCCTCGATGGTCAGCGCCGCGTCCTTCAGCGTCTTGCCGCCGGTGGTGATCTTGGTGTAGTTCGGCTCGCCGGTGGGAGTGGCCGGTTTGATCATGAGCACGAAGGGGGCGCTGGTGACGTCGTTGTAGTCGTTGTCGCCCGCCTTGGCAGCGATGACACTGACAGAGCCGACCTTGACCGGAGTCAGAACGCCGGTGTTGGGATCAATGGCCGCTTCGCCGGTGCTGTGCGCAGTGTCAATGCGGTAGGTCACAGCGCCTGTGCCGTTGCCGCCGCTGGTGGTCAGCGTCAGCTTTTCACCATAGATTACGGAAGTGTTGCCGGTGATGGTCAACGGCTTCTGATCGTCCTTTTCTGTCAGGGTGATAGTCAGTGTGATGGTGTAGTCCCCATAATTGTCACAGGACGCCTTGAGGGTGATGGTGATCTTGTCACCGGCCTTGCCGCCGGAAATCGCGTAGGTCAGCAAACTGCCGTCCGCTGCGAAATCTTGCTTGGTAAGTGTGACATTCGAGCCGGTGCTGACGCTGTATTCGCTGTTATAGCGCCACGTTTGTCCGCCGGGAAGCCCTGACCAGTCTGGTTTGTAGGTGTGCTCCGAGGTGTCCGTGTACTTCTGCGCCAGCTCGACCGTTTTGAGGCTGCCGCCATCCGCCGGTCCGACGGTCACGTCAATGGCGACGTTGAGCACTTCGCTATAGGTCTCATTGTCGGGCTTGAAATCAGCATAGAAGATTCGGGCGCCCAGTTGATCCAGCACCGTCTCCGGTTCTTGCCAGCGCCATGTGCCGGGTGTATTTCCCTCCGGATTGGGCAGAGCGATCTGGTTGAGTTTCTGGCCGTATTTGGCTGTCAGGCCGGTGGGTTTCGTGCAGGTCGGTATCGCCTTCATTACCCAAAACTTCACACAATCCGTGGTGAACGACTCGTAGTTCTCCGTCTCGCCAAGCTCTGCGTACATATAGTAGCAGGTTCCGGCGCTCAGCGTGTCCGGCTGAATGTTCTTCCACTCTGTGCCGCCGCTGTTGGAATTGGTGGTGTTATAGTAGTAGGTCACGCTTCCGTCACCCGTCCGGTCTGTCAGGCTGGGCGTGCTGGGCGTCTCGCCGTAAATGTAGAATTTCATGCTGACCTTGCCGTACTGTTGGGCCTTGTCGACCTTGACCGTTGCGGTGCCGGTCGCTTCCGTATAGGCATTTCCATCCTTCGGGGTGAACTTCCATCCGATATCATGGCCAAGCGTACTCGCATCCAGGATCGTATCGTCCGGCAGCTGCCACGCGAAGGTGCCTTCAACGGCTGCGTCGGTGGTGGGATCCTTCATCGTGCCCGAAATCCGGCTCTCGCTCAACGTCTGACCGTAGGTGATTTTGCTTGCGGTGATGCTGCCATCCGCCACGGGCGTGATCCGGTTCACCGCGTTGAGGACGAGCGTCAGTCTAAAGTCCTTGTAGTTGGTGGTGGTGACCTTCACCGTGGCGGTGCCGATCTGGCCGGTCGCTGTTCCATCTTTCGCATAGAGACCTACCAAAGTCAGCTTGCTCCCCTCAAATTCCGCTATCTCCGGGTCGATATAATATCCATGAGCGGTGAAGTTGATAGCAGTCTGCCGATTCCCCAAATCGTAGCGCACGGTGCCGTAATCTCCATGGGGCGCGGCGGGCAGTAGCTGCTGGAAGTCATAGGTGTACGTCAGATATGTGCCGTTGATCACATTCAGTGTGCCGTTTTGGATATTCGTGGGCGCGTCGGCCTTGTTGATGGGGAAGTCCTGGGTGCTTCCCTGAATAACGTAGTTGCCGCCTTCAACGTCCTTGATGGTCACCCGGCCGGTACCGGCGTTGGTGTTGTTGGAATACTCTACCGTGTATTCGTCTGTCGGAATGACCTCATTTCCGTCCTTGAGGGTCACGGTCGGCTCCAGCGCATCGCCGGTGTAGGTGCAGGATGCGACTTCAATCGCGGGTGTCACTTCTCTTGGCGTAATCTTCCACTTGACCGCGGCCTTACCGGTGTAGTTGCCGGTACCCTCGATAGTCAGGGTGAGGCTGTCATTGACATTGGTGGCCGTGTTGCCGCTTACAATACGGTAGGTAATATTTTCAGTCCATTTTTCCAGTGCCACACCGGTGATCTTCGGCGATTGCTCCGCCGCGTTGTATTCGAGGTCGGCAGATTCCAGCGTAATCACTGCGCCCTCGATGGACTTGGGAGCGACCTCGACAGTTGCGGTGTCGGTTACGGTTGCGTATTCCTCGGAATCCGGAGTGAACGTCCATTCGACACTATGACCAAGCGTACTCGCGTCCAGAATCGTATTGTCCGGTTGCTGCCACGAGAAAGTGCCCTCGACCTTTGCGCCGGTATTGGGGTCTTTCATCTTGCCCGAAATTTCGCTCTTGCTCAGTGTGTCACCGTAGGTAATCGGCGTTGCGGTGATCTCGCCGTCCAGCACGGGAACGATCTTGTTCTTCGCGATGACTTCAACGGTCAGGAGCATGTCCTGATAGTTGTCCGTGGTGATCTTGACGCCTACGGTTCCGACGGAACCTTCGGTCTGAGATTCGACAGCCGGGACAGTCAACTGGAACTCATCGTTTGATGTGATCGTTGCCGTCGAATTTGCGTAGCCGCCCTCTCCAATCAGATCGAAGTTGCAGGCCTCATATTCGATGGAGCCGTACTTACAATTATCGCCCAGCGTCGGCAGCGCGGGAAGATTGACCAAGTAAGTCTTTGCCAGCCCGTTGATAACGGTCAGCTCTATGGGCTGCATCGTGGGTGCGGCCGCCTTGGTGATGGTGAACCGGTTCGCATCATCGGTCGCGAAAACGTCGCTGACCTCTGTGGTACCTTCCGACTCACCTTCAAACACATAGTTTTTGCTTGTGAGCGTCATGGTGAAGGAAAGCGCCTTTCCGTTTCCGACCTCCGGCGAGGGCAGATAGCTCCCGTCCTCCTGCTTACTGGTAAATTGGGCGTCAGAGAAGGAGAGCGCCGTATCGGGAAGTTTAATCTTCGCCGTTTTGCTGAGGAACGTCAGCTTGTCCGCAGTGAGCGTGACATCTGCACTGCCGTCGTAGATCTTGGAGATTGACGAAACAGAGAAAAGGCTGATCGGCAGCGGGTCGATGGTCACGGTGAACATACCGGTAGCTGGTTCGTGGTTCGCGGCTTCCGCCTTGTAGTAAACGGTGTATGTGCCCGCGTCGGTGAATGTCGGTACGCCCGAAGTATAGTTGCCGTCTTCCTTGTCGCTGTAGGTGAACGTCACGGGAGTGCTGTCTACGCTTTGTCCAGACGCGATGATCGATGCGATCTGTTCCTCGCCGGTGTAATACATGCTGGATGCTTTCACGGAAACGATCAGCTTCGCCGGTTTGACCTTGACGGTCACAGTTCCGGTCGCGGTCGCGTATTCCTCATAGCCCTCCGCCGGGGTGAATGTCCATTCGGCATCATAGCTGCCTGCATCGGGCTTGATTGTGCCGTCTGTCCATGTAAATGTACCGTTGACTGCATCACCCGTGTTGGGGTCTTTCATCTTGCCCGAAATTTCGCTCTTGCTCAGCGCGTCGCCGTAGGTGATCTCGCTTGCAGTGATTTCGCCGTCCGGCGTGGGCTTGATCTGGTTTATCGCGTTGAGGACGAGCGTCAGTTGAAAGTTCTCGTAGTTAGTGGTGGTGACCGTCACTTTGACGGTACCGATCCGGCCGGTCATTTCTCCATCTTTCGCATAGAACTGTGCCAAAATCAGCTTGCCTTTTTTAAACTCTACGATCGTCTCGTCGTAATAATACCCACTTTGAGAAACAAGGGAAATATCAGCCTGACCATAGCTTATCGTGCCATATTTGCCCTCGGACAGTCCGGGCAGTATATTATTGAAGTCATAGGTGTACGTCTGACATGTGCCGTTGATTACGTTCAATGTGTCGGTCGGGATATTCGTGGGCGCAGCGGCTTTGTTAATTTTGAAAGACTTATCATCCAGCTCCGCGCCGTTCAGCGTAAAGTCCTTTTGAGTCGTGCTGTCTTCAAAGACATAGCCCTTATTCTTCAACTTGACGGTAAAGGAGATGGTCTTTTCCTCGGTGCTGGCATCGGCGGAATCATAGCGGGCGTTGGACACCTCATAATCTGTACCCTTAGCCAGCCGAAGCGTAGTACCAGTATAATAGCTGTCCGCGCTCTTAAATGTGATTTTCGCATTTGCAGGCAGGTCTGTCGTTCCGTCGTATGTCTTAATGATGTCGCCGACCGAAGCCGCTACTTTGAGCGGTCGGACATTCCATTGGGCAGACTTACTTCCGGTATAATCGCCCTTGTCTGTTGCCTCGATGGTCAGCGTACAGGGGCCTACATCGTAGGTGCTAGCGCCGCGGGTGATGACGAAATCCACATTTTCTTTCAGCTCTGTGCCTTTGTATGTCACGACAAACGTCGGCACACCGGTCGCGGTCGCATAGTTAAAGGCCGCTTCATTGCCATAGGGGAATGTGATCTCGGCATTGCTGAGATTCGGCTTGGTGACGGTCAGCTTCCTTTCGGTGCTCTGCACCGTGTAGCCGTCCTTGGTGGCGGTGAAATAAACGCTGTATTTTCCAATCGTGTTACAAGGTAAGTCTACGACATAGTACCAGTTGGTGCCAATCTGTTTATATTCAGCTTTCTTCTGGCTGTATGTGGGCACGTTGTTTCCAACGATCTCCCCGGTGTAGATGTATACATCCGCACCACTTGTATTGCAGCTGGCGCAAAGCTGGACAGTCGTGCCGCGCTCCACCTTCGGCGAGTTGCCGGTCAGGTTCTTGCCATCGACCTTCAGATTCAGGGTCTTGGTGGTGATGGGCAGTCTATTGATGATAACATTGTTCAACTGCGAGCCGTTGACATCATCCCGGGCATACCACTTGTGGGTGCCGTCCGCGTTGAGCACCTTGTATCCAAGTGCTGTGTCATTCAGAATCGTTTTCCACGTCGCGCCCTCTGCCAACGTCAATGTGCCGATCACGGCGGGATATTTCGACCCGGCGAGTTTTGCTCCTCTGTAGGCAACGACCTTATCAATGCTGGCTGTGGTCGTGTTTTTCGTATTGCTCAAGGTGGTGGTGATAAAGTCGCCCTTGATGCCCTTGACCGTCACCGTGCCCTTGATGGAGTGGCCGTTCAGGTTAAGTCCCGTGTCCTGCGTGCCGTCGATGGTGTAATCGCCGGTCACGTCGGCCAGCAGCGTGAGTTCTGCGCCGCCGTCTCTGTCTGCGTCCAGGGCAGTCTGCAAATCAGCAAATCTTCGCTGCTGGCGGCTGCCCTCGCCATGGCTCAAGGCTGTTTCAGCCACCGCGGGCGCGCCGCAGTAGGGGCAGGTTGCGGCGTTTTTGTCAAAGCCGTTCTTGCCGCCGTGGCTGCACGACTTTACCACCAGGTCGCAGGTCTGGGCAGCGGCTTCCTCCTGCGTGAGCTGCGTGTCGCCACGGTAGTAAGCAAGCCCCGCTTTCTGGGGAAGCAGATCACCCAATGTGATGCCGTTATTCAGCCGCAGACCGCTTCTCGAAATCTTTCCGCCGTACAGCTCGACTGTGCCGCCCCAAACCTCCATCTGGAGCAGGGTAGTGCTGTCATTCCCCGGCTTGAATACCAGCGTACCGCCGTCCCGCACGGTCACTCCCACCGCGCCGTTGCCGCCGCTGCTGTCAATGACCGTCAGTTTACCGGTGCGAACCTGGCTCGTGGCCGTAAGACCGCCGACATTCAAGCTGTATCCGCTCAGACTGTGTCCGTCCAAATCCAGCGTGAGGGTCTTGCTGACATATATGCCGTCAGGCAGCATCTCGTTTGCCAGCAGCTTGACGGTCTGACCGTCAGCTGCCGCATTCAGCGCGGACGGCACATCGGTATAATAGGTTTCGCCGATGCCAGCCGCAAACTGCGTCCCGCAGGCCGTGCACTTGCCGTCTTTACCGATGGTGCTTGCACCCTCGGTGTTCGTGTGGGCGCAGGAAAAACCGCAGGCGCACTTGTTGTTCACCATGGCGTGGGTGTGCTCCTTGACGGTTACGTCGGCCAGCTCCGTTGCATTGCCGTCCTGCACGTCGTCGCCCTTGTAGAAAGCGTGCACCTTCTGCGTATCCAACAGGGACATGAGCGGCTGCAACTCTTCTGCGATGTAGCTCTTAATGCTTTGGAACGTGCCGCCGCTGATGGCGATGGTTCCGTTGCGCGTGAACTGCACATCGCCAAACGTGCCGTCCGTAATGTTCAGCGTGGCGCCGGAAGCGACAACCCATTCACCCGCGTGATTGGAGCCGCCATTGACGGTGACGGCTGCACCCTCTAATACGGCGAGGCCATACACCATGCCGTTGCTGACGGTCGCAGTGCCGCTGTTCACGTCGCAGACAAGTCCCGCGCCTTCTGAACCGCCGATCTCGCCGCTCCGGATGTCCAGTGCGCCGGCCATGAACATGAGATTTGAAATTCTGCCGTAAGCGGCCTCGCCTGTAACAGTCAGGTTGCCTGTCGCGAGAGTTTCTTTTTTCTGCGTTTCCTCGTTAGTCTCTGTGAATCCAACCTCGAGGTAGTCGACCGTCTTGTGGTTCAGATCGAGCGTCAGGGTTTTGGTGACAACGGGTACGATGGAAGCATACTGTTCGAACGTAAAATCTTCACCGAGCGCATTGAGGGCGTCTGCATCCGTCACATGGTTTGCCAGCAGCTTGACGGTGTCGCCGTTCTGTGCCGCATTCAGCGCCGCCGGGAGGGATTTGTATGTGCCGCCGTCCGTTCCGTCCGCTTTTGTTATCGAAGCGGCCTCAACGACAGCCTCGTTGACTGTGAGTTCCACGGTTGCTGACCGATCCTCTTCGTAGTTCGTGGTCTCGGCGGTCTTGGCGTAGACATAATATGTGCCGGGGTCGCTGATTGCGGTGTTTTCGTCAATCTTGGGCATGGCTTCGCTGCCCTCTACGTCAGAAGAGCCCGCCCAGCTTTTTAACGCGGAAGCCAGATAATAATATGTTACCTCAGCATCTTTCGGCGCACCGCTGACAGACAGCAGCGGCAGGAGCTTTTCGCCCGCCGTGCAAGCCGGCTTGGAAAGAGATACGGTCAGATCGGGATAGGCCTTGTTGATGTTGCCGCCGATCTCAAATTTTTCTTCGCCCGCCTTGAGCTTGTACTTCTTCGCAGTTTCGCCAGTCAGCGTGATTTCCACAGTGACGGTATGCCATCCCGCGTCCGCGGAATCGAACGTCTTCTTGGCGGTAAAGCCCGTTCCTTCTTTGAGTTTGATTTCATTTGTGCCGTCTGTAAACGTCAAGTCGATTGGAATCGTGCCGCCGTCCGTCGTGCCGTCATAGCCGCGGCCAATGGAATCGGGCTTGCTTACGCACCAGATCTCCGTCCGCGTGTCTTCTTCGGGGATATACGTGCCGCCGCCCCCTTCTGCCGGACCACTTGGGGGCGTATAGATCCCACCACCTTCGCCGGTCGAACCGCCGGGTGGTACAAGGACTCCACCGCCCTCGCCACCGGTCTCACCGCCGATGACACCGTCAGAAATGCTCACGTCCCCACCCTCGGCAAAAGCCGATGTCGGCAGGAGCGTCAGGCAGAGCGTGAGCGCCAAAAACAGACTCAAAATTCGTTTTTTCATAGGATCCTCCTGTGTGAAAAAAGTGCGGTTTTCTATCGTCAGCCCGGTAAAATCCGGGCGGGGGTTTACCGTTCTTCCGGGATAAGCCGCAGACGCTTCGCGGCGGTTTTCGCCTCGCTGCGGCGCCGGACGTCCAGCTTATCCAGAATGTGGCTTACATGGGTCTTTACCGTGGGCAGCTTGATGTCCATGATCTGCCCGATCTCCGCGTTGCTCTTGTCGGCGCAGATCAGGTGCAGAATTTGCAGCTCCGTGGGCGTCAGGGCTTCCCCCGGCGCGAGGCGCGGTTCCAGAAAGCGGGGGTAATACGCCGCCTGCAAGCGCACGTCGTCCATCAGCTGCTTTTTCCACCGGGCGCTGCCGCTCCAGTTAAGCTTTTCAAGCAATGGCAGCACCGCCGCGCCGTAGACGCTGACGGTTCGGATGAAGTGATATTCCGCCGCGGCGTTCAATGCGCCAATCAGGCGCTGCCGCCATGCTTCGTCCCTGCTTCGGTACAGGGCGATGGCGGCGAGGATGTTCAGATGGATGCCGTCGATGTGGCGCTGGCACACGGTGCAATACCGCTCCAGTGCCGCCAGCGTCAGCAGCGCCGCATCGCTGTCGCCCTGGGCCAGCTCCGCCATAGCCTGGGTGAAATACTG
>OLNF01002928.1_pt1 | contig 12833 bp, 9 predicted proteins | sample 1673061 | NCBI WGS metagenome assembly OLNF01 (sample SAMEA3136751, study PRJEB25190) | human gut metagenome | reverse complement strand
GGTGTTAGCTCAGTTGGTTAGAGCGCCGGCCTGTCACGTCGGAGGTCGCGAGTTCGAGTCTCGTACATCCCGCCATCCAAAATCTGAAGCCTGTTCGAAAGAGCAGGCTTTTTTATTCTCCGAAGCGTTGTGAAGTCCTCGTTAGCGCGGTGGGGTGCGTAAAGTGCATTATGTCGCATTCACGGCGGTATGAACTCGATCTCGCCGCCGTAGGCGCATTTGATTGCGCGGCGACTCATGCATGGCTGTGCAGCGGCGTGTTCCCGACTGTCACCTGGTGACGCATTTGCGATGCCGACACTTCTTCACGTCGCCGCCTCGGCTCGCTTGTTTTTGGACGCCTGGCATATATGGCCGTGCCTCGGCCTCATTTTGATTGCCTGGCGTGCATGGTTCGACCTAGCCGCATTTTGGATATCTGGCATACATGCCCGCGCCTTAGCGGCATTTGGGCGTCTGACGTTCGTTGGCTGCTTTGACGCTGGTTACCGTGCATTCCGATTGCGCTGTTTCTGCGCCCTGGTGTCAGAAAATGCCACAAGGGGGCCCGATTGCAGCCCGATATTCGTTGCGAAAGGAGCAATCGGGTGTTCGCGATGGGTCGCATCATGACAAAAGCGCAGGTCGTATCTGCGTCGTGGCTCAGGGATTCGACTTTATCCGTAGATGGCGAGGCCCCCTTCTCGCATTTTCTGCCAGCAAGGCCGTCATCTTCTGCAATCGGGCCCCATTGCGCCATTTTCCGACAAGTCCACATGTCACTCGATCCGCATGACCTTCGACCCACATGACGTTCGAGTCGTGTGACCTTCGATTCACGCGTCTCTCGGCCCATATTGCTTTCTTGCCACATGTCGCTCGGAGTGAATGCCGCTTGAGCGCTTAATGCGCGTTTTTGGATAGGTGGCTTTGGGCGAGCGTTTTTGCCAAGTGGGTTCCCGGCGGCATTCCTCGCTTCGCTGTACTCTCATTGTGCCTTCACGGCTAATTCCCCGTACCTTCGTGGGCCTTTGCGGCTCTGCCGCCGCACGCCGTCACGGGCCCAATTGTTGAATGCAGCCACGGCCTCAATCGACGCGCGCCGCAATGCTTGCAATCGCTGTATGCCGTTCGGGGCTTCGGCGCGGCGTGTGTCATGGAAAGCGGCCTCATCGCGTTCCGTAGAATCGTACTATGGCGATCATGGCGCATCGGGCTTTTCGTAGCGATTGTGACGGAATGGTTGTGTCATAGGAATCGTGCATAGCGACGGTGCTATAGCGGGTTGTCATGATAATTGCGCAGCGACCATATCGTAGCGATTGTGCCGTGGTGACCGTGGCAAAACGATCGCCTTGAAAAATTATGAATCATTTTCAGCGACTGTCTTCATTTAGGTAACGGCGCTTGAAATTCCTTTTAAGTTCGATATTGTTTAGAAGCTAAATATTTAGAAACTAAACAATCCGAGTTTCGAAAGGGGTTGATATGAGCGAATCTCTGGAAGCGTTGCGCAACGAAATGTTTGAAACGATGCAGCGCATGCGCCAACGCCGCTCAACGCCGCCGCTGCCGCCGGGCATCACGCGTGGCGAGATCAATGCGCTCATGATGCTTTCCATGATGGAGGCGCGTGACGAGATTGCGCGCCCCGGTATGCTCGCCGCGTGCTCCCATGCGACGCCGGGCGCGGTTTCGCAAACGCTCAAGTCGCTTGAGGAGAAGGGTCTTATCGTGCGCAGGCGTGGCGAGGGCGATTCTCGCTCCGTCACGATTTCCCTGACCAATGCGGGCCACGAGTTCGAAAAAGAGGGCCGCCGCCTGCATGACGAGCGTTTCATGCATATGCTCGAATTCTTGGGCGAAGACGACGCTCGCGAATTCGTACGCATCGTGAATCGCATGCTTGAATTTGAGGAATCGCATCCCTGGAAGGATGCCGCCGCCAGCAACGCCCTTTGCTGCGAAAAGGAAGGCGGCGAGCCATGCGCCTAATCAAGAATTTCGCGAATCATAAAATCGCGGTAGCGATCGTCGTGGTACTGCTCGCGGTTCAGGCGTTCTGCGACTTGTCGCTGCCGAATTACACATCCGACATCGTTGACGTGGGTATTCAGCAATCGGGCGTCGAGCATGCGTCGACCGATGCGCTCACCGAGCGCACGCACGACTTGGTCGCCATTATGGAAAGCGAGCAGAACGAAAGCCTGTTTGCCGATTCCTACTCCCAACGTTCCGATGGCGCCTACGAGCTCACCGACTTCGGCCGCGAGCATCGCGCGGAGCTCGACGATGCCATGTCCATGCCGCTTGTTGCAGTGCATTACGCCGATCAAATCGGCATGGACCTCGACCAGCTGAAAGCCGCTTATGATGCCGGCATGGTGCAGAAGCCTGACGTTCAAATTATGCTCGATGAAGCGAAGTCGCAGATGGGCGACATGGCCGATTCCATCGTGGGCCAGCAGGCACTTGCCGCCGCAAAAGCTGAGTATGAGCAACTCGGTTACGACCTGAACGCCATGCAGATGAATTACCTGCTCACCACGGGTGGCAAAATGCTCGGCCTTGCCGCGCTCGGCATGGTTATCGCCGTAATCGTGGGCTTCATCGCAAGCCGCACGGCGGCGAAAATCGGCGCCAGCCTGCGAAGCCGCCTGTTCGAGCGCGTGCTGTCGTTTTCGGACGCTGAAATCCAAAGCTTCTCGGCCGCCTCGCTTATCACGCGTGGCACCAACGACGTGCAGCAAGTGCAAATGGTGTCGGTCATGATGCTGCGCATGATTCTTTACGCTCCCATTTTGGCCATCGGCGGCATCATCATGATTGCCCGCACGAACCTCTCTATGGGCTGGATTATCGTGGCGGCCGTGCTTGCCATCGCCGTGGTGATGCTGTTCCTCATGAAAGTGGCAATGCCGAAGTTCAAAATCATGCAGAAGCTCATCGACCGCGTGAACCTCGTGTCACGTGAGATTCTTACAGGCATCCCCGTGGTTCGCGCGTTCGGCCGCGAGGCCCATGAGGAAGAGCGTTTCGACGAAGCAAACCTGCGCCTCATGAAAACGCAGCTGTTCACGAACCGCGTCATGACGTTCATGATGCCGCTCATGATGCTCATTATGAATTTGGTGTCGGTCGCCATCATTTGGTTCGGCGGCCACGCGGTTGATGCGGGCACGTTGCAAACGGGCGACCTCATCGCGTTCATCACCTATTCCATGGTTATTATCATGGGCTTTCTTATGATCGGCATGCTTTCTATCATGCTGCCGCGTGCCGATGTTGCTGCCCAGCGCATCGACGAGGTGCTTAAGACGGAAAGCTCGATCGCCGACCCTTCGACTGAAGTGTGTCGCGACGACGAACTCGCCGCGCGCACGGGTGGTGCCGAAATCGCTTTCAACGACGTGAGCTTCAGATATCCTGGCTCGCAAGATTGCGTGCTCGAGCATGTCGACTTCACCGCGAAGCCTGGTCAAACCACGGCCATCATCGGCTCGACCGGTTCGGGCAAGTCTACGGTGATCAAACTCGTGGAGCGTTTCGCTGACGTGTCGGAAGGCTCCATTACCATCGACGGCATCGATATTCGCGACCTGTCGCTGCACGCGCTGCGCGGCCAACTGGGCTACGTTCCGCAAAAGGCCTTCCTGTTCAGCGGCACAGTTGAAGAAAACGTCGACTACGCCGCCGACGAGCTGAATGCCGAACGCGTGCGCGCTGCGGCGGAAATCGCCCAGGCTGATTTTGTGGACGACATGGACGAGGGCTTCAAAACCGAAATTTCCCAAGGCGGCACGAACGTTTCGGGCGGCCAGCGCCAGCGCTTGGCTATCGCCCGCGCGCTTGCCACCGACGCCCGCGCGTTTTTGTTCGACGACAGCTTCAGCGCGCTCGACTACAAAACCGACGCCGCGCTGCGTCATGCGCTCGCCGAACAGCTTGGCGGCAAAACTCAGATCATCGTGGCCCAGCGCATTTCCACGGTGCTCCATGCCGACCAAATCGTTGTGCTCGACGAGGGGCGCGTCGTGGGTTGCGGCACGCATGCCGAACTCATGGACGCTTGTGAACCGTATCGCGAAATCGCGCTTTCGCAGCTATCGGAAGAAGAGCTGGAGGAAGGTGATGCGCAATGAGCCAGCAGGAGGAAATGGCAAAGCTGAAGGCGGCATCGCCGCGCCGCCGCGGCGGACGTGGCCCCATGGGTCGCATGATGCCCGGAGAAAAGGCGCAAGACTTCAAGGGCACTATTGGCAAACTCGTGCGCTTCATGGGGCAATTCAAAGTAGCTTTCATTGCGGCCATCGTGTTCGCCATGGCGTCGGCCGCCTTCAATATCGTGGGCCCGAAGGTGCTTTCGCAAGCGACCACCGAGCTGTTCGACGGCATCGTCGCCAAAATCGGCGGCACCGGTGGCATCGATTTCGACGCAGTTGGCGCCATTCTGCTCGCCACGCTGGCGTTGTATTGCGTGAGCGCGGCGTGCTCGTTCGTACAAGGCTGGATGATGACCTCGGTCTCGCAGCGCACGTGCTATGGCCTGCGCCGCCAAATCGCCGAGAAAATCGATCGCCTTCCCGTGGGCTATTTTGAGCGCACGAGCACCGGCGACGTGCTTTCGCGCATCACCAACGATGTCGATACGCTGGGGCAAAGCCTGAACCAAGGCGTGACGCAGCTCATTACGAGCGCCACTACCATGATCGGTGTGCTCGTTATGATGCTGTCCATCAATGTTGAGATGACGCTTATCGTGCTGCTTGTGATTCCACTGTCGCTCATTTTGGTGAAAGTCGTTGTGAAGCGCAGCCAGAGGTACTTCCGCGCTCAGCAGAAGAAGCTCGGTGAAATCAATGGCCAAATTGAGGAAACGTTCTCGGGCCAAGCCATCGTGCGCGCGTTCAACAAGGAAGACGCGGCACTCGCCGCTTTCCGCGAAACGAATGAGGCGCTCTATCAATCGGCGTGGCGCTCTCAGTTTCTTTCGGGTCTCATGATGCCCGTCATGAGCTTCGTGAGCAATTTGGGATATGTGGCTGTGGCTATTGCGGGCGCGGTTTTTGCCGTGCAGGGTCGAATCACGGTGGGCGACATTCAGGCGTTTATTCAATACGTGAAAAACTTCACGCAGCCTATTACGCAGCTCGCTCAGGTCGCCAACGTGCTGCAGCAAATGGCAGCGGCGGCGGAACGCATTTTCGAATTCCTTGAAGCTCCTGAAGAAGCGTCCGAGCAGCCGAAGGCGAAGGCCGCCGATGTTTCAAGCGACGTGGAGTTCGACCATGTGCGCTTTGGCTACGACCTCGAGCATCCGGTGATCAGCGATTTCTCGGCGCGCGTGGGCGAGGGGCAAACCGTGGCGCTTGTCGGTCCCACGGGAGCAGGCAAGACCACCATGGTGAAGTTGCTTATGCGTTTCTACGATGTGGATGGCGGCGCCATTTGCATCGGCGGCCATGATGTGCGCGAATTCTCGCGCGAAGACGTGCGCTCGCAATTCGGCATGGTGTTGCAAGATACCTGGCTGTATAACGCCACCGTGCGCGAGAACATTCGCTACGGCCGACTCGATGCGACCGATGCCGAGGTTGAGGCCGCCGCGAAAGCCGCATTCGCCGATCATTTCATTCGCACGCTGCCCGAAGGCTATGACACGGTGATCAACGAGGATGCGAGCAATATCAGCCAAGGCCAGCGCCAGCTGCTCACTATCGCCCGCGCTATTTTGGCTGATCGTCGCATGCTTATTTTGGACGAGGCAACAAGCTCGGTTGACACGCGTACCGAGGAGCGCATCCAGGCGGCCATGGATAACCTCATGCGCGGGCGCACGTCGTTCGTCATCGCCCATCGCTTGTCGACCATTCGCAATGCCGATTTAATTCTCGTTTTGCAAAAAGGTGACATTGTGGAACAAGGAACTCATGCGGAGCTGCTTGCGGCGAATGGGGCCTATGCTAAACTCTATAACTCACAGTTTGCTGAATAACCATTATTGGGGCGCGCCCTCGAAAGGTGCGCCCCGTGCCAGTCGGGCGATTGCCCGGCACACATGAGGGGCGAATTTCTGTATGGAAAAGAAGCTGCGCGAGGCACAGACGGGCATTGCGGGGGAATCGTGCGCGGTTGACGATGAGGTCGTGGCGGCGGCAGCGGCGGCAGCTCGACGCGCGAAGGCAACGGGCAAGCACGCCATTGCCGCGTTCGATTTCGACGGAACGTCCATCCAGGGCAATTCGCCCGTATTGCTCGTGCGCTATTTGCGTGGCGATGATTTGCTGCGCAAGCGCGTTTTAGCGAAGGTGGGCGCGTGGGGCGCTGCCTACAAGCTGCATCTTCCGCAAAGCGAGGCATGGGTTCGCGGCCAGGTGTTCACCGCGTTCGAGGGCGGCCCTAAAGAGCAGGTCGACGAATACCTGCGTGATTTCTACGACAAGGTTATCGCTGGCCAGAAGCGTTTTCGCCCCAAGGCGCGTGCGGCCATGAACGCGCTGCGCGATGCGGGCGTTGAGGTCGTCATCGTGTCGGCAACGTTTGGGCCTATCGTGCGCCGAGCCCAGGAATTCGAGCCGTTCGATGTGAGCCTGTGCACCGAAATGGAAGTCGACGCCAACGGCAATTACACTCGCCGGGTCGACGGCGAGTGCGTCGAGGGTGAAGCGAAGGTGCGCGCTATCACGAAATGGGCCAACGAGAAATACGGCGCAGGCAACTGGGAGCTTTCATGCGCGTTCGGCGATCACCATTCCGACATTCCCATGCTGAGCCGCGCCGCTGACGCGTTCGCTATCACGCCCGATTCCACGCTTTCGCGCACCGCCAGGGAAAACGATTGGCATGCGCTCGATTGGAATTGCAAGGCCGAGAAATAGCGCGCGAGCGAGGCATCCGGGCTCGCGATTTCGATGGGACGTTCGCGTTTGACTGCCGCTCGCTATGGCGTCGAGCTCCCCGTGCATGCCCATCACGCGTCCTCGGGGGTTTGCGCCTTCAATCGAGTCGTTTGAGCGGACGCATCTGCAAACGAGACGCCCGCTACCTATTCCATATTTGTGGAACTGTTTCTTTCTAAGTAACGTTTCGTGAAATTTTTGCACATCGCTAGGTGCTTGGTTACACTTACCTTTGTAGTATTGTCGTTTAATTCATTGAAGGGGGTGGGCGAAGTGCTCAACCAGAACAACGACGAGGCGAATATCGCCAACAATCAAGAGCCCGATCAAGCCCATCGGCCTCAGGGCGATTGCGCTGAATGCAGCTCGTCTGCAGAGGGCAACGCCTCTTTCGAACGTGACGAATATTCTGATCATGGCACCGCCATTGTGCATGGCGAGGCTTTGGCGGCTGACTTTATCGCACGTAACGATTACCTCGAGCGCGCCCAGGCGGCGGCGGAAGCGGGCGACCGCGAGCTCGCCATGCATCTGTTCCTTACGGCTTATGAGGAAGCATGCAAGCGTTCGCCAGTCGCGAACGATTCGGCCATCGCGGCGCTGCGCAGGGCGTGGGGCATTGCGTGCGATATGAAGGAGCGCTCGCTCGCCGAATACATTTTCGACAAGCTTGAGCCGCACCTGTCCACCGACGAGGCGCCTGAATACGCCAAGCGCCTGCAGAATTTGGCGCTCGACAAGCTTTCCGAATTCGGCATTTCGCGTGCCGATTTGGAAGGCGTGGCTGACATGATTTCCGAGGAAATCGGCCAAAACGCGCATATTACGGGCATTTCACCCATCATGTCGATGCATATTCCGGGCGATACTGGTGCCGATTCTGCCGACGATTCCGACGAGCCGCGCCCGACGACCGCTTCGGCCGACGTGCACAAGGCTGCGCCTTCGAAGGCCGTGCCTATGCTGCGCTATTCCGATTTGGTGGGCTTCGACAGCATTATCGAAGACGCTCGCTCGCTCGGGTTGGGCGTTGAAGACGATGAGGAATACCGTGCGCTCGTGGACACGTTGCGCGAACAGCACGGCCTCGACGGCCTTTCTGCCGTTGGCTCCGTCGTGTTCCGCACGTCGTCGCGTGAAGACGCGAACACATTCATGCAGGCCGTGGTGGGCGAGCTCGGCCTTCCCGCTATGCGCATTCAAATGCAGCAGGGCCCCATGGGCGTGCCCATGTTGTGCGTCACGGTGTCGGCGAAAAACCAGCCGCGCATGCTTGGCCGCGTTGCGCTTGAGGCTCCGAGCGTGCTCGTGCTCGAAGACATCGACATGTGGGGCGCGCCGCTCATCGACGCCGCCAGCTCCACCGAGGGCGAGGGCGCGATGTTCGCGAGCATGTCGCGTGCCGCGCGCGAAGCCGTTGCGCTTGTTACCGCGGCTGTCGAGAACCCGAACATCTACGTGCTTGCTTCCGTGGGAGGCGAAGCTCCTGACCAAGGATATTTGTACGACCTTATGGAACCCATGAGCGTGGTCGACATTTATTTGCCCGATGAGCTTGAGCGCCGTCAGATTTGGGAAACTATTGCGTCCGAGCATCCGTCGGTGCAATCGCTCGACATGGCGATGCTCACGAAGATGTCGCGCAACCTTTCGCGCACCGATATCGTGACCGCTGCCCGCGAGGCCGTGGAAGACGCTTACCGCGCAGGTCTGAAGGCGCGCTGCTATAAGCCCATCACGCAGGAGCTCATGTTCGAACACATTTCGAACTTCCAGCCGCTCGATTCCACCGAGTACCGTGCGCTCGAAGACGCCGTGATTGCTGATTTTCGCAAGCAGATTGCAGATATCGAATGCGATTTCGAAGAAGAAGCCGAAGCCGAAAGCCGGCGCTACGACGCGCTTGGTGACGATGACGAAAGTGTTGAATAGCCGTGGAACTTACTCGCCGAACCGATTACGCCTGCCGCATCATTCGTGCGGCGTATGCGAATAAAGACGCGTATGTGTCGGTGTCCGATGTGGCCGACGCTGAAAGCATTCCTTACGCGTTCGCCCGCTCCATTCAGCACGATTTGGTGCATGCGGGGCTTTTGAAAACTGTGCGCGGCGCGAAGGGCGGCCTTACACTCGCGTGCGATCCCGCGACAACCACGGTGCTCGATGTGCTCACTGCGCTTCAGGGGCCCATGAATATGTCGCCGTGTTCGGCCGACCCGGAGTATTGCGAACGTTGCGGCGGTTGCGAGTATCACGGCATTTGGAAACATGCCGATAGGCTTATGCAAGACTATTTCGAATCGATCACGCTTGAAAAGCTGTTTTCAGGAGAGGTTCGATGATCATTGAAGGGGCGCTTGAGGCGCCCCTTTTTACGAGTGAACCCAGCGATGCCGACATCGTGGAATTCCAAGCGTGGGTGCGCGAGGCGGGGCAGGCGCTCTATCGCGACCTTCCCTGGCGCAATACGCGCGACGCATATGCCATTTGGATTTCTGAAGCCATGCTGCAGCAAACGCAGGTGTCGCGTGTGCTTTCCCGATGGGAGCGGTTCTTGCGCCATTTTCCCACGGTTGACGCGCTCGCGTCGGCGAGCTCGGCCGATGTGGTTGAGGAGTGGCAGGGCTTGGGCTACAACCGCCGCGCGCTCGCGTTGAAGCGCGCTGCCGATATATGTTCCGCGGAATACGCCGGGCGCATGCCCGAAGGCGTCGATAAGCTCGTGAAGCTTCCCGGCATTGGTGACGCCACCGCGGCGGGTATCACGGCGTTCTCGCGCGATGTTCCCTGCCTGTATCTCGAGACGAACGTGCGCGCGGTGTTCATTCACTGCTTCTTCCGCGATGCCGAACGCGTGACCGACAAGGAGCTGCGCCCGCTTGTGGAACGCGCATGCTCCGCCGAAGATGTGCGAGGCTGGTATTACGCGTTGCTCGATGTGGGCGCCCGTTTGAAGAAAGACCACAAAAACCCGACTCGCAGGGCTGCGGCCTATACACGGCAAAGCAAATTTGAAGGTTCGCGCCGCCAAAAGCGCGCATGGCTCGTGCGCGAAGTCATGGCCGCGCCGGGGCTTCCGTCGGCTGAATTGCTGCGTCGATTGAATGTCGAGGAGCGTAAATCGGGCCGCGATGGGGTAGAGGGCGATGAATTCGAATCCATTATGGCTGATCTTGCGCGCGAAGGCTTCTTCCATCGCGAAGGCGACGGGTGGCTTGCGTAGTGTTTTCAAGCTTATGCATTACGGTGAATAGGACAGATTCGCGCGGCCGTCGTACTCAATTCGTAAGTACCCCGCTTTAGGGGATATCCTGTTAGTCACTTTTTGAGCCTGCCCTAATTCCGTAAGCCACAAATATTGAAAAGTGTCCAAATAACTAGAAGTATACCCTCACTATAAAAGGGTTATTCCCAGTTCAGCGATGCCCTATAAGGGAACACGACGGACAGAAACGCCCCATTTGGGCGAAAAAAAGATATCCAAGGTCAACATTCATGTTACGATTCGGCAACGGCGTAACATAGTTGTGCCATTTCCCGCATTGTCTTCACAACAGGCTACCGTTGGCGGGTTTTGCCACCTTGCGTGCATCATTTGCGCCATAATGCATAGCCGTCAGTGATTCCACCATGCATCTAATAGGAGGTGTACGAATGGACAAACAGTCCACTGCCTCAGAGTTTCAGGGAATGCTCGAAGCGCGCGGTGTTTCGCGTCGTAGCTTCATGAAACTGTGTGGCACGCTCGCGGTTATGGCTGGCTTGGGTGAAGCCGCCGCTCCGCGCGTGGCCCAGGCTCTGGAAGAGTCGGTTATCGGCGCAAGCCAGGGCGACCTGTACCCGGTCATCTGGATCGAGGGTGCTTCTTGCACGGGTTGCACCGAGGCTTTCGCTCAGATCGACGCTCCCGACGTTGCCGCTGTTGTGCTCGAGCTTATTTCGCTCAACTACAGCGAGACCCTGTCCGCTGCTGCGGGTCATTCGATGGAAAAGGCCAAGGAGCAGACCATCGAAGCCGGCAACTACATTTTGGTGTATGAAGGCGCCGTGCTCAACGGTTGGAACGGCAATGCGCTTCGCGTTGCTGGCAAAACCGGCAATGAGCACCTGATCGAGGCCGCCGAAAAGGCGACCGCGGTTGTCGCGCTCGGCTCTTGCGCCGTCAATGGCGGCTGGATGGCCGCCGCTCCCAACGCGTCTAACGCGACGGGCGTGCAGGCGTTCCTCAAGGAGCAGGGCATCAACGTGCCTATCATCAACATCCCGGGCTGCCCGCCGAACCCCGAGTGGCTCTGCGCGGTGCTCATCCAGTACCTGCTGTTGGGCGAGCTGCCCGAGCTCAACGCCGAGAACAAGCCCACGCAGATCTTCGGCCAGACCATTCACGACAATTGCCAGCGTCGTGGCCACTTCGAGAACGGCGAATTCGTTTACCAGTTCGGTTCTCCCGAAGAGGCTAAGGGCTACTGCCTGTACCCGCTGGGCTGCCGTGGTCCGCAAACCAAGGCCAACTGCGGCGTTGTTCGCTATAACCACCGTCGTTCTTGGTGCGTTGAAGCCGGCGCTCCCTGCATCGGCTGCTGCGAAGCCAACCCGAACAACCCGGGCCAGAACTGGATCGAGGTCAACACTCCGTTCTTCAAGCGTCATCGCGATCTGAACATCGGCGACTTCAAGTTCCAGCCTGGCACCATTGCCGCTGCCGTTCTCGGCATCGAAGCTGTCGCCCTGGTCATCCATGGCTTCGGCATGAAGGCCGCCGGCCGCGTGCCGAACGGCGCCGAGTTCGAGAAGAAGCGCGCTTGGGACGCTAAGCATCCCGAAAAGTCCATCGGCGTGTATGACGACGCCCCGAAATCTGACGCCAAGAAAGGAGGCGACGAGTAAATGACGCGTTCCGTTATCGATCCCATTACCCGTATCGAGGGTCACCTTCGCGCCGAGATGGAGGTTACCGACGGCGTCGTTACCGACGCTTGGATTTCCGGCGGCTGCTTCCGTGGCATGGAGCTCGTCGTGCGCGACCGTACCCCCGAAGATGCCGCTTACATCGTGCAGCGCATCTGCGGCGTGTGCCCCGTTTCGCACATGCATTCCGCTTCCATCGCGGCTGAGCAGGCTTTGGGTATTACCATTCCCAACAACGCTCGCATCATTCGCAACCTCATTGAGGGTGCGCAGTTCCTGCACAGCCACATTCTGTGGCTGTACAACCTGGCCGGCCTTGACTACGTGAACCCGTTGAACGCCCTCGGCGCCGATGCGGCTGACGCCTACGACTTGGCGGCTGAGCTGGGCACCCCGTCTGCCGACTTCGTTGGCCTGCAGGATCGCCTGAAGAAGTTCGCCGACAACGGCCAGCTCTCCATCTTCAGCGGCAACTGGTTCGACACCGGCGAGTACAACATGACTCCCGAGGCCGACCTTATCCTCACCGCTCATTATTTGGAAGCCCTGCAGATGCAGTCGAAGGCTTCCGAGATCGCGGCGCTGCTCGGTGGCAAGATGCCCCATATCATGACCATCGTTCCTGGCGGCACGGCATTCGTTCCCACCGCCGAGAAGCTTGACGACCTGAAGGGCCTCGTCGACGAGGTGTATCAGTGGGTCGCCGATACCATGATTCCCGACACGCTGGCCATCGCGAAGTTCTATCCCGAGGCCACCACGTTCGGCAAGGGCATTGGCCGTTATGCTGCTTGGGGCGTGTTCGAGAGCCCGTTCGACGAGGGCACTTCCTACGCCGATCGCATGCGCAACCGCTATCTGCCTGCTGGCGTTCTCGACGAGAACTTCAACATCTCCGACCCCGACGAGTCGAAGATCACCGAGTACGTTGGCCACTCTTGGTACGAGGGCGACGCCGACCTGCCGCCGTTCGAGCAGGACACCAAGCCCGCATTTACTGAGTACGACGTCAACGATCGCTACACCTGGGACAAGTGCCCGCTCTAC
>OLNF01002927.1_pt1 | contig 12834 bp, 10 predicted proteins | sample 1673061 | NCBI WGS metagenome assembly OLNF01 (sample SAMEA3136751, study PRJEB25190) | human gut metagenome | reverse complement strand
CCTGCTGACACAGCGGCTTTTTGCAGCCGAGGCAGCGGTTGGCTTCGTCCAGAACATGAAGTGCCATGCGTTCCTCCTTGGATCGGCGGGGCCGATCTTCCTTCTTCTTCTCACATGTTGTATCCAACATTGCATTGCTTTAATGATACACCCAATACGGCACGGTTACAAGAGCGGAATTGCTGATTTTTTGCCAGAATTTTTTGTCAATTCGTCAAAAAGGTATTTTTTTGACGATATATTCCGCCCATCGGGGCCGGGTTTGCCCGGCACAGGGCCCCAAAGTCGCTGGCCGCTGCCTGTGCCGCCGCCATCCGGGCACCGTCGGGGCCGGTCTGGGCCAGCTTTGCCAACGAGTGAGACACCGGAAGGGACACCTGTCCCAGCAGCGGCAGGGCGTCCTTCCGTGCTCCCAGCAGGTGCAGCGCCGGCGGCAGGGCCGGCACCGTGTCGGCCGTATAGCCCAATGCAGCATCCATGGCAAGGCGGCGCATCCGGGCCCGGGGGTAGCGCACCGTGGTCAGGGCATCCAGCAGCTGCGGCAGACTGGTGCTCTGTCGCACCGCGTGTTCCAACCGGTGTTCCAGCCCTTCGGACACTCCGCGCACCGCTGCAAAAGGCTCCGGCTTTGCGCAGGCTGCCCGCAGCAGTGTCAGCTCACACCGGCCTGCCGCGTCAAAATCCGTATACGCGCCGTCATTTTCCGCCGTTTTATACAGTTCAAACGCCTTTTCCGGCACAAACGGGGCCACGGCCTCGGCTCCGCCCTCGGCCCAGAGAGCCCGCAGAGCACTGGCACTGGCAAATTGCGCGTGGCCGCTCTCCTCCAGCGTCTGCCCGTGGTTGGCCCCCCTGCGGGGCAGCGGCACCGGGGTCATGCCTGCCCGCTGCTCTAGGATGGCGCGGCAGTATTCCACGGCCAGGTTGTTGTTCGGCTGGCTCAGCAACGCCGCCATGGCAGGGTCGGCCCCCACGGCCTGCACTGCCGCCTGCCGGGCTGCCGCAAAGCTGCGCGCCCCGGCGGCCAGCTGCTGCTTCAGTGCCGCGCGGTAGGCCGCACTGTTCAGCACCCGGGCGGTTTCCAGCAGCAGGGCAGCGTCCGGGGTCTCGGCCCCGAACACCAGGGCGTCGCACCCGGTGGCCGCCAGCAGATGCACCCCGGCCCGTGCAAAGGCCTCCGCCCCCGCGCAGGCCCAGGGGGCCGGCAAGGCAAACACGAGGTCGGCCCCGCACTCCAGCGCGGCGCGCACCCGCACGCTTTCCGGCAGCAGCGGCAGTGCTCCCCGCTGGGTCAGCCCGCAGCTCATGGCCACCGCCACCCGCTGCGCCCCCAGCGCCCGCGCCTGCGCCAGCTGCCAGGCGTGGCCGTTGTGGAAGGGGTCGTACTCGGCAATGATGCCTGCAAACTTCATCGTCATGCTCCTTTCCGGGCAAAAAGGGCCTCTCTCCGCCCCGGAAGATTGTTAAATTTATATCGCATATACAGAAAACCCACGGGTTTTTCTGCATTTGTGGGCAGGGTGTACAAAAACCTTGTACACAAGTTTTACCGCTTTGCCCGGTCTGCGGCTTGAAAAGCCATTGTTCCTATTATATAATAAACACAGGAATCTGTAAATTTCTGTCCGCAACTCTGGATGGAACAAAAAGCATACAGGAGGCAACACAGATGAAAGTTCTGGTTATTAACTGCGGTTCTTCTTCCCTGAAGTATCAGCTCATTGATATGGACGGCGAGAAGGTGCTGTGCAAGGGCCTGTGCGAGCGCATTGGCATGGAGAGCAGCATGATCACTCACGAGGCCAACGGCCACAAGGCCACCACCCCGGCCATCTTCCCCACCCACACCGAGGCATTTGCTGAGGTCGTGAAGAAGATGACCACCGGCGAGGGCAAGTGCATCAACGATGTCAGCGAGATCGACGCCATCGGCCACCGCGTGGTGCATGGCGGCGAGAAGTTCAAGAGCAGCTGCCTGATCACCGATGAGGTCATCGAGACTCTGCGTGAGCTGAGCCCGCTGGCTCCCCTGCACAACCCCGCAGGCATCCTGGGCATCGAGGCCGCCCGCAAGGTGTTCGGCAACATCCCCATGGTGGCCGTGTTCGACACCGCTTTCCACAGCACCATGCCCCCGAAGGCTTACATGTACGCCATCCCCTATGAGTACTATGAGAAGTACGGCGTGCGCCGCTACGGCTTCCACGGCACCAGCCACAAGTACGTTGCCCACAAGGCAGCCGAGTACCTGGAGGAGCCCATTGAGCGCCTGAAGCTGATCACCTGCCACCTGGGCAATGGTTCTTCCATCGCTGCTGTGGATCAGGGCAAGGTCGTGGATACTTCCATGGGCATGACCCCGCTGGCCGGCCTGATGATGGGCACCCGCTGCGGCGACCTGGATCCCTCTGTGGTCAACTACCTGAAGTACACCCTGAACATCACCGGCCACCAGCTGGACGAGATCCTGAACAAGAAGTCCGGCCTGCTGGGCATCTCCGGTGTTTCCAGCGACAAGCGTGATGTGGAGGAGGCTGCTGCGGCCGGCAACAAGCGTGCACAGCTGGCTTCCGATATGCTGAACTACCAGATCAAAAAGACCATTGGTGCTTACATCGCTGCTATGGGCGGCGTGGACGCCATCGTCTTTACCGGCGGCATCGGCGAGCATGACGCCATTGCCCGTGCAAAGATCTGCCACCACATGGATTGGCTGGGCATCCGCATCGACACCGAGAAGAACAAGCATCCTGTGGGCGACGTGTGCGAGATCACTGCCTGGGGCGCAAAGGTTCGCACCCTGGTCATCGCTACCGACGAGGAGCTGATGATCGCCCGCGACACCAAGGAAGTCATCGAGAAGTAATCGGTTTCTCCGGAGCCGTGTTCCCGTTGGGGAACACGGCTCCTTTTTTCGTCGGAATGCCGGTTTGGCCTGGCCCGGATTGTGCCATATCCACAAAGAACAGGTGCTCGGACCGTTTTTTGGTTGACAAACGCGGAAATTAACGGTACAATAGGAAAGTCCTCAGCTAGAGGATATTTACTATTCAAGCCCCTGGTAAGCTAACTGATCAGCGCGATGGTCCCCAAAAACCAAAGGTATGGTTATAATCCTTCCGTGGGCAAGAACTGACAAAGAGGAGATACTACTATGTTTGAAGACAAGACTTTAGTCTGCAAGGACTGCGGTAAGGAGTTTGTTTGGACTGCTGGTGAGCAGGAGTTCTACGCATCTCGCGGCTTCGAGAATCAGCCCCAGCGCTGCAAGCCCTGCCGTGACGCCCGCAAGAACGGCGTCCGTGGCGGCAACAACGGCGGTGAGCGTCAGATGTTCGATGCTGTCTGCGCAGCTTGCGGCAAGGCTTGCAAGGTTCCCTTCCAGCCCCGTGAGGACCGTCCGGTCTACTGCTCTGACTGCTTCGCTCGCATGAAGCAGAACTAAGCGCTGATTTTTCTTTAAATCGGTTCTGTTCCGGAGAGCTGTGGTTTTACCGCAGCTCTCTTTCTTTATGCAAAAACTCCCTCAGGCATCGTGCAGCGATGCCTGAGGGAGTTTGTTTTTACATCAGCGGTGCGATCACCTTCAACAGCAGGCCCATCAGGCGCAGCAGTTTTTTGCCCTGCCAGACGCTCTGCAGGGTCGCTTCCACGGTGCGGCAGCGGGCCAGTGTGTCCTGAAAATCCGTCTCCATGTCGCGGATGCTGCCCACGCGGCGCATCCACACAGCGTTCTCAAAGTGATGGTACAGGCTGCGGTAGTCCAGATTGATGGTGCCCACCACGGCTTCCACTCCGTCCATCACCACCAGCTTTGCATGGGTGAAGCCGGGCGTCCACTCGCTGATCTTCACGCCCGACGACAGCAGCGCCTTGTAGTGCGTTTTGGCCAGCGCATAGGCGAACTGCTTATCCGGCACGCCGGGCAGGATCAGGTGCACATCCACGCCGCGCTCTGCCGCAAAGCGCAGGGCAGTTTCCAGCTCGCCGTCCAGAATGAGGTACGGCGTGATGATGTGCACATACTTCCGGGCACGGTTCAGCAGGTCGATGTACACCATCTCACCCACCCGCTCGCCGTCCAGCGGGCAGTCGCCGTAAGGCACCACAAAGCCCTCTGCGCGGGCCGCCGGGACCTCCGGGCGCAGGAACTGCTCAAACTCCGGCTCCTGCAGCACACTCCACATCTGCAAAAACAGCGCGGTCATGGAGCGCACGCCTTCGCCCTCCAGCATGACGGCGGCGTCCTTCCAGCGGCCGTATTTCTCCACATGGTTGATGTACTCGTCGGCCAGGTTCACCCCGCCGGTAAAGCCCACCCGCCCGTCAATGACCAGAATTTTGCGGTGGTCGCGGTAGTTGTAGTGGGTGGACACAAACGGCGTGACCGGCGCAAACACCTTGCACCGGATGCCCAGCGCTTCCAGCCGCTTGGGGTAGTCCCGCGGCAGGGTGGAAAACTCACAGGTACCATCGTACATCACCCGCACATCCACGCCGCTGGCCGCTTTGCGGGCCAGCACCTCCAGGATGCGGCCCCACATGAGCCCTTCGTCGATGATGAAGTATTCCAGAAAGATGTAATGCTCCGCCGTTTCCAACTGGCGCAGCAGCTCGGCAAACTTGGCCTCGCCGCCGTTGAAGTAGGTCACAGCGGTATTGCCGTACACCGGGAAGCCGCCGCCCCGCCCCCGCAGGTAGCGCGCCAGCGAAGCCGCTCCGGGGCTGTCCGCCTCCAGACGCTGCTCCACCCCTTCCGGCTGGGGCAGCTGGGCGCGGGTCTGGCTTTCCAGATCCATCAGACGCTTTTTCAGGGCGTTGTGGCCGATGTCCGCCTTGGTGTACCAGAACAGCGGCACGCCCAGCACCGGCAGCACCGCAATGACTACCAGCCAGGTGATGCGCACGCTGTTGTCCATGTCGATGTTGAGCAGATAGACCACCATGGCAGCCGTGACCAGCGCCGTGCCGCCCAAGTAATGGGGCAGCAGCTGCCCGAACCAGCGCAGCAGGCTGAACAGTGCCCCGAACTGCAGCAGCAGCAGCACCAGCACCAGCCCGAACCGGCTGAAGATGGCGTGTACAAGGCCCTTCTGCCCTTTTTTGAGCAGACGGATGCCGCCGTCCTCAAACACCTTTACTTTTTCTTTCATGTTCTGCTGCAGCTGTTGTGTTTGCATCTTGTCTGTTTCCTCCGCGGCAGGCCGCCTGCCAGTTGAAAAAATTGCACCCGACCGCCCTTCCGGGCTGTCAAAATCGGGCATTTTATGGTATGATAGATGGAACAGAAGGCCGCCGGGCCGCACGCAGCTCCGGCCGACCGTTGATTTCTTCTATTATAATCCATTTCTGTCGGTTTTTCCACCGGAGCCGACAAGGTTTTTGTGCAGGAGGAGTTTCGACTATGAATAATCTGATCATTGGCATTGCAGGCGGTTCCGGCAGCGGCAAGACCACCCTGGCCCTGCGGCTGAAGGAGCGCTTTGGCGAGGACGAGGTGCGGCTGATCTCCCACGACAGCTACTATAAGCGCCACGACGACCTGCCCTTTGAAGAGCGCTGCAAGCTGAACTACGACCACCCGGACGCTTTCGACAATGCCCTGCTCATCTACCACCTGCAGGAGCTCAAGGCCGGCCGTGCCATCGACTGCCCCGTATACGACTACTCCAACCACAACCGCAGTGACAAAGTGCAGCACATTGAACCGGCCCCGGTGCTCATCGTGGAGGGCATCCTGCCCTTTGTAGAGCCGGAGCTGTGCGCCATGTTCGACTACAAGATCTTCGTGGACACCGACGCCGACGAGCGCATCCTGCGCCGTCTTGTGCGGGACGTGAAGGAGCGCGGCCGCAGCCTGGACAGCGTGATCGAGCAGTACCTGACCACGGTCAAGCCCATGCACGAGGCCTTTGTGGAGCCCAGCAAGCGCAACGCCGACATCATCGTGCCCAACGGCGGCGAAAACACCACCGCCATCGAGATGCTGGCCCACCACATCCGCAGTCTGATCGAGAAGGCAAATATGCGGTAAGGCTCCGTACTCCGAAAAAATTCAAAGCGAGGTTTTTATGAAGGACCCTAATCTGCTGATCGAAAAGCGCCGTCAGGAAATCCTGAATGCTTTTTTCAAGCTCTACGAGACCCATGTGTTCGGCGACATCCATGTCAAGACCATCAGCGAAGAAACCAGTTTTACCCGTGCGACGATCTACAATTACTTCAAAAACATGGATGAGATCTTTTTATCTGCGTATCAGCAGGAATATGTTCTCTGGGCTAAAGACCTCCGCGCGATCGGGCAGCGCAGCACCCCGATGAGCCATGCGCAGCTGGCAGATGCCATCGCCCATTCGCTGGAAACCCACGAGCGGATGCTGCGGCTCTCCACCGCAGACTTCCATGAGCGGGAGACCCATTGCCGCCGGGAACTCGTCTTTGAGCACAAGGCAGCTTTTTCCGAGGTCATTGCAGCGTTTCACGACTGTATTGCCCGGTTCTGCCCGGAAAAAAGTGAAGAAGAGATTCACAGCATCCTGTATATCTTCTTCCCGTTCATGCACGGCATGTACCGGTACATTGATATTTCCCCGGTGCAGAGCGCCGCGCGGGAGGCCGCACATTTCCAGCTGGAACGTACCTCCATCTATGAACTGGCTTATCGTGCCCTGCTTCAGATTTTGAAATAACCGCAGACACAACAGGGGCCTGTGCAATACTGCACAGGCCCCTGTTTATTTTTGTCGATTCTTTATTTGCTTACTGTGCCAGAGACTCCCGCACGCAGTTGCCTGCATACACACCAGAGGACATACAGCCCACCACATGAGAGCCCAGGCCAATGTTGCACAGCGGGAAGTAGCTGCCGGAACCGGCGCCGCCGCAGGCATACAGGTTACCGATGAGTTTGCCGCCCTTGGTCAGGGTGACATTCATGTTCTCATCGGTGTACACGGCAATGTCGATGCCGCCGGTCGAAATGGCGTTGATCTGTACTGCATAGTAGGGTGCAGTCTTGACGGGTGCCATCTTCTCCACCGGAGTGCCGAAGGTGCTGTCTGCGCCTGCCTCATAGTCGCTGTTGTAGGTCTCGATGGTCTGCTCCAGTGCATCCGCCGGGACACCGATCTGCTCTGCCAGACCCTCAATGGTGTCAGAGGTCCAGGCCAGACCATTCTGTGCCAGGAAATCCACATACTTCACGCCATCGTGGGTGCTGTCAAAGATCATGTAGCACTTGCCGCCCAGTTCCATGACCTTCATGGCGGTGTCATGGCCGCGGTCGGAGTCATCCGTGAAGCGGGTGCCCTCGGTGCTCACCAGCATGCCGTTCATCTCGTTGTACAGCTTGCGCTCTTCGCCGAAGTGGGCCAGCACCGAGTTATAGCCCAGAATGATGTGGCCGTCGCTGATGGTCTCGTGCACATCGTTCACGTCACCACCCAGTGCAGTGACCTGCTTCTGTGCAAAGCTCTGGTTTGCAGCGGTCTCTGCACCAATCACGTTGCCGTATTCTTCCGGCAGGTAGGAGGCGATGGTCTCGGCGTCAAAACCGGCATAGCCGGTGGCCAGAATGACCTTCTTGGCGTAGATGTTGTAGCTCTTTTCGTGATCCTGCACCTTCACGCCGATGCAGTTGTCGCCATCCATGATCAACTCGGTAGCCTTGGTCTCGCAGCGCAGGTCCACACCGGCCTTTTCCACAATGTCGGTCATGGTCTGTGCAAAATAAGCACCGCCGCCGTACACGTCATAGCCGTTGTCGCCGGAACGCTCGCCGGTCTCCTTGTTGGCGATGACCGTGCTGGAAGTGTACTCAGTGGGGCCGTCCTTGGAGATACGGGAGGACTTACCGATGTAGGCATCCGAACCGGTGAGGTAGAAGCCACGGGCCATCAGGCCGTTCAGGGTGTCATCGGTCAGGTCTGCAATGTTATACATCAGGTTGCCGTCCAGCACATCGGAATACTGCGGATAGAGATCCAGCAGAGAATCCACCAGTGCATCCGGCTGGATGCTGTTGCCGGTGTAGTCGTTCAGCGAGGTACCAAAGTAGCTGGCAATGTAACCGCCGCAGATGGCCATGTTGCCGCCTGCGTAGCCGTTTGCCTCCACGACCATGACATTCAGGCCGCTGTCCACATCGCTGAGGGTGGAGTCCGTCTTAGCGGCCAGTGCAGCCGTCAGGCCGGAGGTGCCGCCGCCGACCACCAGAACGTCCACGTTTTCGTCCTCGCCCTGGGTGATCTCCGGCTTGGCCGACCAGTCTGCCAGGTTGGCACCGGCCTGAGTCAGGCAGTCGCTGACGGCATTGCGGATGGCCGAGCTGGTAAAGGTTGCGCCGGTCACGGCATCCACGCCCACCGACTGGTTCTCCAGAATGCGGGCCGGCATCTTGGCAATGGCGGTCTCGCTGACAAAGGGAGAGTCGTTTGCCTCGGTCACGCGGATGTCCTCGATCTTGTCCTTAGACAGGTCCACTTCCACCGTGATATCATGCTTTGCGCCGTGGGCCGTTGCCGTGTAGGTGCCCGGCTTCAGCTCCCCGCTCTCGGATGTTTTGCCCGCAGCCTGGTCCAGTGCGCTCTGTACGGCCTCCTTGACTGCGTTGCTGGTCACCGTTGCACCGGCCACGCCGTCCACCTCAGCGCTCTGTGCATCCAGCACCTGCTGAGCGATCTCATCGCCCACCTTGTTGCCGATGCCGTCGGTCTCGCCGGAAACGTCGATCTCCACGTTCGTGATCTTATCTCCCTCCATGGTCAGGGTGGCCGTGACAACGCTGTCCATGCCGGTCGCGCTGCCGGTATAGGTCTTGGTGTCTGCGGTCTCGGTCTTGCTGCCCGCGCAGGATGTGAGCATTGCTGCCGACAGCGCCAGCGCTGCAAACGCAACTGCCTTTCTCATAAGTTTCCTCCTTGTTTTACATTATGTATTGACACAGTGTCAATCTCCAACACAGACATCTTACCAAAGTGTGATATATTTGTCAATCCCCTTCCGGCAGCTTTCGGACAGAAAATAACAGATGCTCCCCGCCCATAGCAGGAAGCATCTGTTTTGTTTTGCAGGCTCTCAGTGGATGGAGGTACGCACCAAAGCACGCTTCAGGCGGGCCTGGGCCATCTCGTAGTCGCGCTTGTCGAGGTTCTTCTGGGCCAGAATCTCCTCGGCGCGCTTTTTGGAAGCCTCGGCGCGGGCCTGGTCGATCTCTTCCGCCCACTCCCAGGTGGTAGCCACCAGACGCACCTCGCCATCCAGCACGCTGAGCATGCCGCCCATGCAGGCGGCGCGGCGGCGCTGGCCGTCGGCGTCCACGATATGGGCTTCGCCCATGCCCAGCGCCGTGCAGTAATCGCCGTGCTTTGCCAGAATGGCAAGGTCGCCGTCGATGGCGCGGCAGACCACCCGTTCGGCCTGGCCGTCAAAGGCGCAGCCGTCCGGCGTGACCACCGTCAGATGAAAGGTCGTCATGGTTTACCCTTTCTTCGCTTTTGCGAACACGTCGTCGATGGTGCCCGCGAACAGGAATGCACTTTCCGGCAGGTCGTCGCACTCGCCGTTCAGGATCATCTTAAAGCCGCGCAGGGTCTCCTTCAGCGGCACATACTGGCCGGGCATGCCGGTAAACTGCTCTGCCACATGGAAGCTCTGGCTCAGGAAGCGCTGCACCTTGCGGGCACGGCTGACGGTACGCTTGTCCTCTTCGCTCAGCTCGTCCATGCCCATGATGGCAATGATGTCCTGCAGCTCCTTGTAGCGCTGCAGCACCTTCTGAACGGCACGGGCGATCTCGTAGTGCTCCTGACCCACGACCTCCGGGCTGAGGATGCGGCTGGTGGAGTCCAGCGGGTCCACAGCGGGGTAGATGCCCTGCGATGCGATGTCACGGCTCAGAACTGTGGTGGCATCCAGATGGGTAAAGGTGGTGGCAGGGGCCGGGTCGGTCAGGTCATCGGCGGGGACGTAGACGGCCTGCACCGAGGTGATGGAGCCGTCGCGGGTGGAGGTGATGCGCTCCTGCAGGGCACCCAGCTCATTGGCCAGGGTAGGCTGATAGCCCACGGCGGAGGGCATCCGGCCCATCAGGGCGGAGACCTCGCTGCCTGCCTGCACGAAACGGAAGATGTTATCGATGAACAGCAGCACGTCCTTGTGGGTCTCCTCACGGAAGTACTCTGCCATGGTCAGGCCGGTCTCGGCGACCCGCATACGGGCTCCGGGAGGCTCGTTCATCTGACCAAAGACCAGCGCGGTCTTGTTCAGAACGCCGGAAGCGTTCATCTCGCCCCAGAGGTCACAGCCCTCACGGGAGCGCTCGCCGACACCGGTGAAGATGGAGTAGCCGCCGTGCTCGGTGGCCACGTTGTGGATCAGCTCCTGGATCAGCACGGTCTTGCCGACACCGGCACCGCCGAACAGGCCGATCTTGCCGCCCTTGGCGTAGGGAGCCAGCAGGTCGATGACCTTGATGCCGGTCTCCAGAATTTCAGTTGCAGGTTTCTGCTCCGCAAAGCTGGGGGCCTTGCGGTGGATGGGCCAGTGGGGCAGATCGTCCACCGGACCCTTGCCGTCGATGGGGCGGCCCAGCGGGTCGAACATGCGGCCCAGAGTGCCCTCGCCCACAGGGGCATTCAGGCCGTGGCCGGTGGCGGTAACTTCCATCCCCTTGCCCAGACCCTCGCTGGCAGAAAGCATGATGCAGCGCACCGTCGTTTCATCGACGTGCTGCGCCACCTCCATGGTGCGCTCAGTGCCCTCTGCGGTCACGGTCAGCGCTTCCTGCAGGGCAGGCAGCTTGCCCCCGGTGAATTTGACATCCACCACGGGGCCCGCTACTCGAATAATAGTTCCCTGTATCATACAATTGCCTCTTGCATTATGTTGTGTGGGATGCGTTTCTTCCCCAACGGGGGAGAAACGCATCCAGCATTACTCGTTATTCTGTACCGCCGCCGCGCCGCCGATGATCTCGGTGATCTCCTGGGTGATGGAACCCTGACGGGAGCGGTTGTATTCCAGCTCCAGATCGTGGATCATATCCTTGGCGCTCTTGGTGGCGGAATCCATGGCGGTCATGCGGGCGCTCTGCTCGGCGCAGAAGCTCTCTGTCATGGCACCAAAGATCATGCCGTGCATATAGATGGGGGCCGTCTGCTCGAACACCGTCCAGGCATCCGGGAACATCTCCACCTCGCCGCGGGGGTCGCCCAGACCCTTGGGAGCAGGCGTGAGGTGGGCACGGTCCAGCGGCAGCAGGCGTTCCATGACCGGCTCGCTGGTCAGCGCGTTCTGGATCTTGGTGTAGACGATGTAGATCTCGTCCAGTTTGCCGGACTTGAAATCATCGATGGCATCCACCGTGATATCACGGGCGCGCTGCAGGGTGGGAGCCGTGGCACCGTAATGGAAATCCTCCACCAGACGGGGATCCTTGCGGAACAGGGCACGGTAGCCTACCTGACCGATGACATAGAACCGGTCGTTTTGGTCGGCGTGCTCCCGCAGGAACTTGAGCAGGTTCTGGTTGTAAGCACCGGCCATGCCCTTGTCGGCGGTCAGCACGATGTAGGCCCGCTTGGGGTTTTCCAGATCCCGCTCGTGGAAAAAGGGGTGCTCCGGCTCGTCGGGCAGGTGGGGCACCACGCGGGAGATGGTATCCCGCATCCGGGTGAAGTAGGGCAGAACATTCTGGTAGTTCTGCCGGGCCTTGCGGAGCTTGGAGGAGGAGATCAGGTACATGGCGTTCGTGATCTTCATGGTATCCTGAATGCTCTCGATCCGCTCCTTGAGCAGCTTACTGGATGCCATTGCTCTCCCCTCCCGCGAATGCCTTCCACGCGGTCAGGATGGTGTCCACCTGTTCCGGGGTGATCTTGCCCGTGGACGTGATCGCGTCCATGGTGCCGGAAACATCGGCGTGGAACTGGCGCACAAAGGCATTGGTCTTTGCGCGCTGGTCAGCCAGCGGCAGGTCGTCCAGCATCCCGTGGGAAGCCAGGGTCAGCACGACCACCTGCTCGGCATCGGACTTGGGCTGGTACAGCGGCTGCTTGAGCATCTCGGTCAGGGCCTTGCCGTGTTCCAGCTGGCGGCGGGTCTCAGCGTCCAGATCAGAGCTGAACTGGGCAAAGGACTCCATATCCTTGTACTGGGCCAGCTCGATACGCAGGTTGGAATTGGCCTTCTTCATGGCTTTGGTCTGGGCAGCGCCGCCCACACGGGAGACCGACAGGCCGACGTTGACGGCGGGGCGGTTGCCTGCGTTGAACAGAGCGCTTTCCAGGAAGATCTGACCATCGGTGATGGAGATGACGTTGGTGGGGATGTAAGCAGAGACATCGCCCGCCTGGGTCTCAACGATGGGCAGGGCAGTGATGGAACCGCCGCCCAGATCGTCGCGCATCCGGCAGGAGCGCTCCAGCAGACGGGAATGCAGATAGAACACGTCGCCGGGGTAAGCCTCACGGCCGGGAGAGCGGCGGAGCAGCAGGGAGATGGCACGGTAGGCCACCGCATGCTTGGAAAGGTCGTCGTAGACGATCAGGACGCTCTTGCCCTTGGACATGAAATACTCGGCCAGTGCAGTGCCCGCATAGGGTGCGATGTACTGCAGGGGAGCGGAATCGGAGGCCGTGGCAGCCACGATGGTGGTGTAGCTCATGGCACCGTGCTTCTTAAGGTCCTCGGCCACGCGGGCGATGGAGGAAGCCTTCTGGCCGATGGCAACATAGATGCAGAGCACGCCGGTGTCCTTCTGGTTCAGGATGGCATCGGTGGCAATGGAGGTCTTGCCGGTCTGGCGGTCGCCGATGATCAGCTCACGCTGGCCGC
>OLNF01002922.1_pt1 | contig 12843 bp, 10 predicted proteins | sample 1673061 | NCBI WGS metagenome assembly OLNF01 (sample SAMEA3136751, study PRJEB25190) | human gut metagenome | reverse complement strand
TACGTTGACTGCACCATCACCTGCGCATGCGGCAACGTGATCAAGACTCGTTCCACTAAGCCCGAGATCCACGTCGAAGTTTGCTCCAAGTGCCACCCCTTCTACACTGGCAAGCAGAAGCTGGTCGACACCGGCGGACGTGTTGAGCGCTTCAACAAGCGCTTTGGCCGTAATAAGTAATTACAGGCTTTTCCAGCGCCGTCTCCTTCGGGAGGCGGCGCTTTTTTGCGTTTCGGGGCGGAATTGTTTTTGCTTTCCACACAGGTTTGCCCCAATTTGAACACAATTTCCGTCTAAAATAAACCAGCATTAAATCAACCGAGAAGGAGCGTATTGCTGTGGTCGAAGTATCGCATCTGAGCAAGAACTATGGCAGCCATCCGGCCATCCGGGATCTGACCTTTTCCGTGGCGGACGGGCAGGTGTATGGGCTGCTGGGCCCCAACGGCGCGGGCAAATCCACCATTATGAACATCCTGACCAGCTACCTGGCCCCCACCGGCGGGGAAGTGAAGGTGGCAGGCTTTTCCCTGCCGGAGCAGGCGCAGCAGGCCAAAGCCTGTGTGGGCTACCTGCCGGAGCAACCGCCGCTGTACCCGGAAATGACCGTGCAGGAATATCTGGACTTTGCGGCCGAGCTCAAGGGGGTCAAAAAAGCCCAGCGCCGCGAGCAGGTGCAGCAGGCCGCCCGGCGCACCGGGCTGGATCAGGTGATGCCCCGGCTCATCCGCAGCCTGTCCAAGGGCTACCGCCAGCGCGTGGGCATTGCGCAGGCTCTTCTGGGCAGCCCGCAGTTGATCATTCTGGATGAGCCCACGGTCGGCCTGGATCCGGCGCAGGTCATCGGCATCCGTAAACTGATCCGGGAACTGGGCAAGACCCACACGGTCATCCTGTCCAGCCACATCCTCAGCGAGGTGCAGGCGGTGTGCAGCCGGGTGCTGATCCTCTCCAAGGGAGCGTTAGTGGCTGAGGGCACTCCGGAGCAGCTGAGTGAGAAGCTGAGCCCCGGCATCCGCCTGCGTGTTACCGCGCTGGGCAGCAGCGATACGGTGCTGCCGGTCGTGGAAGCTGTGCCGGGTATCACCGGGGTGCAGCTGGTCAGCGAAGCAGACGGCGAGGTGACCTTTACTGCGGAGACTGCCGACACCACCGACCGCCGCGCCGAGGTGTCCCGCGCCCTTTCGGAGGCGGGGTGCACGGTGCTGGAGCTGACGGCGGAGAACCGCAGCCTGGAGGAAGTGTTCCTGGCTCTGACCGGGGAAACCGCCGATGTGCCGGAAGAACCGGAAACCGAACCGAAAGGAGAATGACCGATGTTCGCAATTTTCAAACGGGAAGTTCGCAGCTGCTTCCATGGAATGATCGGCTATGTGCTCACCGCCTTTCTGCTGGTGGCATCGGCCATCTATTTTGTGGCGCTGAACCTGGGCTACGGCCTGCCGGACTTTGGCTACTATACGCTGTACAACACCATTTTTATGCTGCTGTTCTATTTTCCGGTGCTGACCATGCGTTCCTTTGCAGAGGAACGCCGCACCCGCACCGACCAGCTCCTGCTCACCAGCCCGGTGCCGGTGCCGGGCATCGTGCTGGGCAAGTTCTTTGCCCTGTGCGTGGTGTTTGCGCTGCCCTGCGTGGTGGACGCAGTCATGATCCTGACCCTGCAGGCGCTGGGGGCGACCGCTGCCAGTACGCTGGCCAATTTTGCGGCGCTGCTGTGCTACTATCTGCTGGGCTGCGCCGCCATTGCCATCGGGGTGTTCCTGTCCAGCCTGACCGAAAACCAGATCATCGCGGCGGTGGCCGGAGCGGCGGCGCTGCTGCTGGCCTATCTGATGCCCAGCCTGCGCAGGATGTTCACCACCGGCAGTGCCGTGGCGCTGGCATTGTTCACCGCACTGGCCGCGGTGCTCAGTGTGGTGGCGGGCCTGCGCAGCCGCAGCTTCACGCTGGGGTGTTTGACCTTTGCCGGGTGCTGTGCGGCGCTCACGGTGTTGTTCCTGCTGCGCAGCAGCTGGCTGACCGAGGGCTTCAGCGCTGTGCTGAGCGCACTGTGCCTGTTTGCTCCCTTTGAGGAATTCGTCAACAGCAATTTTTCTATCCCCACACTGGTGTACTATCTCACCGTGACGGTGCTGTTCCTGTTCTTTACCGTGCAGGAACTGGAAAAACGCCGCTGGAACTGAGGGGAGGGCACAACAATGAAAAACAGAAAGAACCGGCCGGTCAACGGCAAGGTATTCCGCAGCGGGGTGTACTCTACCGCCATTCTGGCGGCTGCCATCCTGCTGGCGGTGCTGGTCAATCTGGTGGTGCGGGCACTTCCGTCCAAATACACCGAGTTTGACCTTTCCGAGGGCAAGATGTACACCCTTGGCGACAGCTCGGTGCAGCTTGCGCAGAGCCTGCAGCAGGATGTGACCATTTATTATCTGTGTGAGACGGGCAGCGAAGATGCCATCATCACGAAGCTGTTGGACCATTACGCCGCCGAAAGCAGCCATATCCATTGGGAGCAGAAGGACCCGACCCTTTACCCGACCTTTGCGGCGCAGTACGGGGCCGAAAATGCATCCACCGGAAGCCTGATCGTGACCAGCGGGGAGGACAGCGTGGTGCTGGATGCCGCCAATCTGTACGAGTATGACTACTCCGACTATTACACCACCGGCAGTGCCAATGTGACCTTTGGCGGCGAGAAGCAGATCACAGCCGCCATCTATAAACTCACCAGCGGCGACGCCCGGGTGGCCTACTATACTACGAACCATGGGGAACAGGCCCTGACCAGCTCCCTCACCGAGGCGCTGAACGCCCAGAACATCACCCTGCAGCCGCTGGACCTGCTGACCAGCGAGATTCCGGAGGATTGCAGCCTGCTGATCATCAACGCACCCACGTCGGATCTTGCGTCGGATGACGGACTGGTGGACGAGGCGTCCATGCTGCAGAACTACCTGAACGAGGGCGGCAAGATGCTGCTGACCACCAACATCTACGACGAGACCCCCAATCTGGACGCCCTGATGGCAGAGTTCGGCCTGTCGCGGGAGCCGGGCATCGTGGTGGACGGTGACTCCGGCCATTCGCTGTACGGCTATCCGTACTCCCTGTTCCCGGATTACGGAGCCACGGAGGAGAGCACGGCCCTGAACGGCGTGAACAAGGACACCCATGTGATGCTCTCGGTGGCACAGGGTCTTGTGCTGACCGAGACGGAGGATGTGACCGCGGAACCCCTGCTCAACACCTCGGAGCAGTCCTACAGCAAGCAGGACGTCAACAACGCCGCAACCACCGAAAAGGAGAGCGGCGACACCGACGACCCCTTTACACTGGCCGCCTGGGCATGCAACGACAACACCGGGGCGGAAGTGATCTGGATCGGCTGCCCGAATGTGGACAACGAACAGGTGTATCAGTCCATTCCCGGCAACCGCACCTTCCTGCAGGGCTGTGCCGTTTCGCTGGCCGGAGATGACAGCGGCCTGCTCATCGACACCAAGGCGCTGGAAGCCGAGCCTATCACGGTGGCAGCTTCGCAGGCCATGACCCTGGGGTTGGTGTTGGTGTTCATCCTGCCTGCCGCCGTGCTCGTAGCCGGTGCCGTGGTGGTGCTGCTGCGCCGCCGCCGATAAGGAGGCTGCCATGAACGCAAAACGACGCACCCTTGCGGTGCTTGCGGCGGTGATCGCAGTGCTGGGGCTGGCGCTCTGGGCCCTGAACCGCAGCACTGCCGCAGAGGAAGCCGCTTCCAATGCGGCGGCCGATGGCACCATCCCGCTGTGCTCTTTCTCTACCGCTGACCTGAGCCGCATCACCTACACCTACAACGGGCAGACCCTCACGCTGGACGATGCGGATGGCAGCTGGACGCTGGCGGAGGACTCGGACTACCATCTGGACGAGAGCGCCTGCAATACCATGGTCACAGCGCTTTCGTCCCTCAATGCAAAGCGGCAGCTGGACGCGCAGGCCGGGGAGGACTACGGCTTTGACGCGCCGGAGTTGACTGTAACAGTCACGGCGGCCGGGCAGACCACCACCCTGACCTTTGGCAGCAGCAACACCGTCACCGGCGACCGCTATGTGCAGAAGGACGGAGACACCGCCCTGTATACCGTGGACGCCAGCCGGACGGCCTGCTTTGCCTACGATAAGGCCGGGCTGTTCGGCAGCTTCAGCCCGGCGGGCTTTGCCGCGTCGGATGTGGAGCAGGTGGCGTATACGCTGGCCAGCGGGGAAAAAGTCTCGCTGACTGCCGGTTCCGAGCTGGCAGGGGACGGAGACGAGGCGGATTCGGCTTCCTACGAGACGGTGTGGCGCTTTGCCGGAGATGCCGACACGGACCTGGATCAGGACAAGGTGCAGAGCATGCTCTCGGCCCTGAGCAGCTATGTGTCCGGCCAGATCACCCCCGCCGACGGCGCGGACCCGGCGGCCTGCGGCTTTGATGCCCCGTTGGCCGTGGTACAGGTGACCACGGCCGACGGAACAAAGACCCTCACCTATGCCAGCGGCACCGATGGATATTACCTGATGGTGGAAGGCGATGATTCCATCTATGCAGTGGACGGCAGCATCGTACAGGCCGTGACCCAGACGGCCGACGCGCTGACAGCGGCCTGAACGGCGAAAAAAATCCATCCTGCGCCCGGCGAAAAAACCGCTGCGGCGCAGGATTTTTTTATGGTCTCTGTAAAGTTTCGGCAAACCTCGACAGAGTGATTGACATTTGCCCCCGGATTGTTTATGATAAGCCATGACAGGGCAGAATAACTGCGCAATATTACGGTCGTCATGGATGTTGTGCAGGGCTGGGTCACCCTGATGCGGGAGAAGGATGGGGCACAGGCCCTGTCTTTTTTCGTATCTGAGTTATAAGGAGGATATTGTAAAAAATGGACAACTCGGTGATCGTTTCACTGCGGGATATCGTGGTGGAATTTGATGGTCAGCGCATTCTGGATGGGCTGAACCTCGACATCCATGACAAAGAGTTTGTGACGCTGCTGGGCTCCTCCGGCTGCGGCAAAACCACCACCCTTCGCCTGATCGCAGGCTTTCTGGAGCCCAACTCCGGCAAGGTGCTGCTCAAGGGCCGGGACATTACCGGTGTGCCGCCCTACAAACGCCCGGTGAATACCGTTTTCCAGAAGTACGCGCTGTTCCCGCACCTGAACGTGTTCGAGAACGTGGCCTTCGGCCTGCGCCTGAAGAAGATGGACGAAGAGACCATCCGCCGCAAGGTGCGCAACATGCTGGAGGTCGTAGGCCTGAAGGGCTTTGAGCGCCGCAGCATCAGCCAGATGTCCGGCGGCCAGCAGCAGCGCGTGGCCATCGCCCGCAGCCTGGTCAACGAACCGGAGATCCTGCTGCTGGACGAGCCTTTGGGCGCACTGGACCTGAAGCTGCGCAAGGAAATGCAGTTGGAGCTCAAGCGCCTGCAGCGCGAAATGAACATTACCTTTATTTATGTCACCCACGATCAGGAAGAAGCCCTGACCATGTCGGATACCGTTGTGGTCATGAACGGCGGCAAGGTGCAGCAGATCGGCACCCCGGAGGACATCTATAACGAGCCGAAGAACGCCTTTGTGGCAGACTTCATCGGCGATTCCAACATCGTGGACGGCGTGATGCACAAGGACTTCCTGGTGTCCTTCTCCGGCGTGGACTTCCCCTGTGTGGACCGCGGCTTTGCCCGGGAGCAGAGCGTGCAGGTCGTGGTGCGCCCCGAGGACATCGAGGTGGTCTCCCCGGTGGAAGGCCAGCTGGTGGGCGTGGTCAACGACGTCATCTTCAAGGGCGTGCACTTTGAAATGCATGTGGAGTGCGAGGGCCGCGAGTGGCTGATCCATTCCACCCGCGCCTGCACCCCCGGCGAGACCATCGGCATGCGCATCGGCCCCAACGAGATCCACATCATGGCACGGAGCGAGGGGTGATGCGCCATGAAGATTTATGACAAGAAGCTGGCCTATCCGTACTTTGTATGGATGACCCTGTTCACGGTGGTGCCGCTGCTCATTGTGGTGTATTACGCCTTTACCGACGGCAACGGCGCGTTCACCATGGAAAATCTGGCTTCCATCAGCGGTTACGGTTCGGTGTTTGCCCGCAGCCTGCTGCTGGCCCTCATCGCCACGGTCATCTGCCTGGTGCTGGCGTTCCCCATCGGCTATTTTCTGTCCCGCCTGCGGGTGAACAAGCAGCACATCATGCTTATGCTGGTGATGCTGCCCATGTGGATGAACTTTCTGCTGCGCACCTACGCATGGATGGGCCTGCTCAGCGTGAACGGCCCGGTGAATGCCATTCTGGGCTTCTTCGGCCTGGGACCCTATAATATGCTGAACACCTCCGGCGCTGTGGTGCTGGGCATGGTGTACAACTATGTGCCCTATATGATCCTGCCGCTGTACACCAGCATGACCAAGATCGACCAGAGCCTTGTGGAGGCAGCTCAGGACCTGGGGGCCAACACCACCAAGACCCTGCTGCGGGTGCTCATCCCCATGAGCGTGCCCGGCATCAGCACCGGCATCACCATGGTATTCGTGCCGGCAGTGTCCACCTTCGTCATCAGCCGGATGCTGGGCGGCGGTTCCAACCTGCTGATCGGCGACCTGATCGAAATGCAGTTCCTTGGCAACAGCTACAACCTGAACGTGGGCTCCGCCATGAGCCTTGTGCTGATGATCATCGTGCTGCTGTGCATGAGCTTTACGTCCAGCTTTGACGAGGACGAGATGGAGGGTGTGTCCTGATGAAAACAAAACATCTCCGCCTGATGCAGCGTGCCTACGTCATTCTGTTCTTCTGCTTCATGTATCTGCCCATTGCCTACATGATCGTGTTCAGCTTCAACCAGAGCAAGGGCTATTCGCTGTTCACCGGCTTTACCTTAAAGTGGTACAGCAGCCTGTTCCACAATTCGTCCATCCTGCATGCACTGTGGGTGTCCATTGAGGTGGCACTGCTGTCCGCCGTCATCGCCACAGTGCTGGGCACGGCGGCCAGCCTGGGCATCGCGTCCATGAGCCGCAGCCGCCGCCTGCTGGTGACCAACATCACCTACATCCCGGTGGTCAACCCGGAGATCATCACCGGCATTTCGCTCATGCTGCTGTTCGTGGCTTACCAGCGTTTTGCCGAGGGCGTCTCCTGGCTGCCGGACACCATTATGGGCTTCCCGACACTGCTCATCGCCCACATTGCCTTCAATGTGCCGTATGTCATCTTTAACGTGAGCCCCAAGCTCAAGCAGCTGGACATCAAGCTGTATGAGGCGGCTCTGGATCTGGGCTGCAACCCCAAGCAGGCCTTCTTCAAGGTCATCCTGCCGGAGATCAGCCCGGCCATCCTGTCGGCCTTCCTGATCTGCCTGACCTACTCCATCGACGATTTCATGATCTCCTACTTCAACTGCGGCACCGTGGAAACGCTGCCCATCGCCATCTACTCCATGACCCGCAAGAAGGTCAGCCCGGAGATCTACGCACTGTCCACCATCATGTTTGTGGTGATCCTGTGCATCATTCTGGTTTCCAACGCCATGGAAAGCCGCAGCTACCGCCGCGACCAGAAGGCGCTGAGAGGGGAGGGCGTGTGATGAAACGTTTTGCCGTTCTGCTGCTCACGCTGGCGCTGGCGGTGTGCTGCACGCTGCCGGCCTTTGCGGCAGATACCATTGAGGTGAATGAGGACGTTTCGGTGTCCGGCGATTACGACTGGACCCGGTTCAAGGGCCAGAACATCACCCTGAACGTCTACAACTGGGGCGAGTACATCTCCAACGGCTCGGATGACAGCCTGGATGTGGTGTCCGCCTTTGAGGACCTGACCGGCATCAAGGTGAACTACACCACCTTCGATTCCAACGAGTCCATGTACGCCAAGCTGAAATCTGGTGCGGCGGACTACGATGTGGTGATCCCGTCGGATTACATGGTGGCCAAGATGATCGCAGAAGGGATGCTCAAGCCCCTCAACTACGACAACATCCCCAACTTCCAGAAGATCGACGCGGAATACCGCAACCCGGATTACGACCCCCAGAACGCCTATACGGTGCCCTACATGCTGTGCACCACCGGCATCATCTACAACACCACGATGGTGGACAAGGCACCCACCAGCTGGGCGGACCTGTGGGATGAACAGTATGCCGGCAACATCCTGATGTTCAACAACAGCCGCGACGCCTACGCCATTGCGGCCTTCAAGAGCGGCCATGACATCAACCCCCAGTCCACGGAAGAAGTGGACGAGGTGGTGAAAGAGCTCAAGGCTCAGAAGCCGCTGGTGCAGGCCTACGTCATGGATGAGATCTTTGATAAAATGATCGGCGGTGAGGCAGCCATCGGCGTGTACTACTCCGGCGACGCCATCACCATGATCGACGATAACCCCGACCTTGCCTGGGTGTTCCCGGAAGAGGGCAGTGTGCTGTCGGTGGACTGCATGGCCATCCCCGCCACGAGTGAGCACCAGGAAGCCGCCGAAATGTTCATCAACTTCATGTGTGAGACGGACATCGGCAAGGCAAACGCCGAGTACATCGGCTACACCACTCCTATGGAGTCGGTGCGGGAGGTGCTGGACGAGGACCTGCGCGACAGCGAGATCGCTTATCCGCCGGAAGAACTTGCCGCGAAGGAACGGGTGTTCACCGCTCTGAGCGATGACGTGAACAGCGAGCTGGACGTGAAGTGGAGCGAGATGAAGAGCTACGACGAGGGCGGCAGCAGCCTGCTGTTCCTGTCGCTGCTGGCCGCCATGGTGGCGCTGGCCTGCTTCAACATCTGGCGCAAACTGCGCAAAAAGAGCCGCAACCAGTATTAAACAGACGGCCCCGCCCTCTCGGATCTGCTGCTGCCGCAGACGATGGAGAGAGCGGGGCCTTTTTGAAATCATTTTGGATGGGAAAGGAACATTATGGAGCCCAATTTTTACACCGAGACCGCAACGGTGCTCAATGCGGATGCGGACTTCCGCAGCCTGCTCAAGCCCAGCGCCCTGCTGCGCTATGTGGAGCAGGTATCTGCCGACCACGCCCGTGCCTTTGGCATGGATGACAAGTTTTTCCAGGACCACAACGTGGCGTTTCTGGTGGGCAAGCAGGCCCTGCAGTTTGTGCGGGTGCCCCGCCGCACCGAGGCGCTCACCCTGACCACCCGCGCCGAGCACAGCCGCCGGGGTGCCATCAAGCGCATCACTACGGTCACGGATGCCGCCGGGAAGCTGGTGGCTACGGTGGACTGCCGCTGGATCCTGGTGGACCTGACCGGCGGCCACATCATGCGGGAACCGAACTGGACCGTGGAAAATTTCTGGAATGAGACGGTGGAAGGGGAGCTGTCCCTGCACACTCACCGGTGCAAGGAACTGACGTCGGCAGGGGAGCGGAAGGCCAGCTACTCGCTGTGCGACCTGAACGGTCACATCAACAACGCCTATTATCTGGACCTTGCCTGCGACGCTCTGCCGCCGGAGGTGCTGCAGGCGGGCCCGGTGACCTTTGCCGCCGTGAACTACCACCGGGAGATCCCCATGGGGGACACGGTGGAACTGCTGTATGCACCCTCGGAAGAGGGGTGGTATGTGCAGGGCCGCCACGACGGCCGCACCAGCTTTGAGTGCTATCTGAAGATCGGGTCATAAAAAGTTCACAAAAATAATTACAAAAAAGTGACAGAACCCTATTGCAAAATAGTATCAAAAGAGTTACAATATGGTTACAGCAAGGGCCGAGATCCCCTGGCTGTGTGTGAAATCTTTTTCTTCTTGTTTTAGGGATATCGGGCACCGGGCCTCCTCCTCCGACTGGAACTCCTTCACAGTCTGTGCTCCGTGTGCCGCACAGGCGATGTCCCGCTTCGTGTGCAAAAAAGCTCGTCCGTGACCCGGACGAGCTTTTTTGCATGCCGAAAACCGCCGGAATCGTCAAAAAGTATGACCTTGCGCGGTTTTGGTGGGCATTTTGCCTGTTTTTCTCCAAAGGACAGTTTCAAAGTTTGGCGCGGCAGGGGTTTGTATTCTGAGGCCGAGTGTGGTAAAGTATATACAATCAATTTAGATGGCTCAAACATGAATGATTTTGTTGTAGAATGCTTCATGCTGCGATAAGAGAAAAGGAGTTTGACTATGGCTTATTTCTATGAAGAACCCTCCCGCACCTTTGGCGAGTATCTGCTGGTGCCCGGCTATTCCTCTGCGGAAAATGTTCCCACTGCTGTCAGCCTCAAGACCCCGCTGGTCAAGTACCGCAAGGGTCAGGAAGAGTGCCCGTTGGAAATGAACATCCCCATGATCAGCGCCATCATGCAGTCGGTCTCCGGCGATAAGCTGGCCATTGCACTGGCTCGTCAGGGCGGCGTCTCCTTCATCTATGGCTCCCAGAGCATCGAGAACGAGGCTGCCATGGTGCGCCGCGTCAAGAGCTACAAGGCCGGCTATGTCGTGTCCGACTCCAATCTGGCCCCCACCGCTACCCTGCACGATGTGCTGGAGCTCAAGGCCCGCACCGGCCACTCCACCATCGCGGTCACCGCTGACGGCACCCCCAACGGCAAGCTGCTGGGCATCGTGGCCTCCCGCGACTACCGCGTCAACCACACCCCGGATGATGCTTCCGTTACCACCTTCATGACCCCGCTGGAAAAGCTGGTCACTGCCCCGGAGAACACCTCCCTGCATGACTGCAACAACATCATCTGGGACAACAAGATCAACACTCTGCCGCTGGTGGACGTTGAGGGCAACCTGAAGTATATGGTGTTCCGCAAGGACTACGACTCCCACAAGAAGAACGCCAACGAGCTGCTGGACGCCAACAAGAGCTATGTGGTGGGTGCCGGTATCAACACCCGCGACTACGCTGAGCGCGTGCCCGCTCTGGTGGAAGCCGGTGTGGACGTGCTGTGCATCGACTCTTCCGAGGGCTACTCCGAGTGGCAGGCCCGCACCATCGGCTGGATCCGGGAGCACTATGGCGACAAGGTGAAGGTGGGTGCCGGCAACGTGGTGGATGCCGAGGGCTTCCGCTTCCTGGCTGAGCACGGCGCCGACTTCGTGAAGATCGGCATCGGCGGCGGTTCCATCTGCATCACCCGCGAGACCAAGGGCATCGGCCGCGGCCAGGCTACCGCAGTCATCGAGGTGGCTAAGGCTCGTGACGAGTACTTCAAGGAGACCGGCATCTATGTGCCCATCTGCTCCGACGGCGGCATCGTCCACGACTACCACATCACCCTGGCACTGGCCATGGGTGCCGACTTCGTCATGCTGGGCCGCTACTTCGCCCGCTTCGACGAGAGCCCCACGAACAAGGTGCGCATCAATGGCCAGTATATGAAGGAGTACTGGGGCGAGGGCTCCAACCGTGCCCGCAACTGGCAGCGCTACGACCTGGGCGGCTCCACCAAGCTGAGCTTCGAGGAAGGCGTGGACAGCTACGTCCCGTACGCCGGCCCGCTGGCCGACGGCGTGCAGACCACCCTGTACAAGGTCAAGAGCACCATGTGCAACTGCGGCGCTCTGTCCATCCCCGAGCTGCAGCAGAAGGCCAAGCTGACCGTCGTGTCCTCCACCTCCATCGTGGAGGGCGGCAGCCATGACGTCGTGCTGAAGAACGCCACCCCCAACATCATCAACGGCTAAAGAACAAAACCCTCTCAGTCTGCTCATTTCACTCGCATCCAGCTCCCCCGAAAGGGGGAGCTTTTTCGTTGAATCGGAAAGTTTCCCTTCTCGATAAAAGCTCGCCCTTCGGGAGAGCTGGCATCGCGTAAGCGATGACTGAGAGGGTTGTTCTTCAGTTCGATCGCAATCCCAGAAAATATCACAAAACCCTTGCGCAGGCCTGCGATTGGTGTTATCATGTTAGAAACACTCTGTCAAGACAGGGCGAGGGCTTTCCGCCGGGGTTCTATACTCCGGCCGGGAACTGGGAAACGGCAGCGGCCCGCGGGCTGTGCCGTTGAGAAGAAGAGAGGAAACATTCATGGACGAAATCAAGGTTGTGCCTTATATTCCGGATGAGGACTACGACAACCCCGCAATGGTCGTGGATTTTTATGAATTTACGATGGCAAACTGCCTGTTCCTGCACGGATTCAAGGACACCACGCTGGTGTTTGACATGTTCTTCCGCAAGAACCCGGACAATCAGGGCTATTCCATCAGCGCGGGTCAGCGCAAGCTGACCCGCTTTCTGCTGAATTACCATTTCAACGCACAGGACATCTGGTGGCTGCGCACCAAGGGTATGAGCGAGGAATTCTGCGAGTATCTGCGCACCTACCGCTGGAAGGGCGACATGTATGCCCTGCCGGAGGGCACTGTGTGCTATCCCCATGTGCAGATGGTGCGCATTGAGTGCGATCTGGTGGGCGCCATCCTCATTGAGACCTACCTGCTGCAGACGATGAACTTCCACAGCCTCATCGCCACCAAGGCCACCCGCGTCACCGGTCTGAACACCCACACCCCTCGCAGTGTCATGGAGTTCGGCACCCGCCGTGCACAGGGCGAGAGCGCCGGCAACGATGGTGCCTATGCGGCGGTCCTGGGCGGCTGCGTGGGTACGGCCAACTGTCTGGCTGAGATGAAGTTCGGCTCGGACGTCAAGGCCGTGGGCACCGTGGCACACAGCTTCATCGAGTTCTTCCCGACGGAATTCGACGCCTTCAAGGCATTTGCTGACACCTACCCGGACTCGGTCAGCCTGCTGCTGGATACCTACAACATCATGGAGAGCGGTCTGCCCAACCTGATCAAGCTGGACGACTACCTGATCGAGAAGTACCCCAATGACCCCAACCGCCGCGTCAAGAG
>OLNF01002921.1_pt1 | contig 12850 bp, 10 predicted proteins | sample 1673061 | NCBI WGS metagenome assembly OLNF01 (sample SAMEA3136751, study PRJEB25190) | human gut metagenome | reverse complement strand
AAATGCTGAATTTGAGTACCGGGGCACCTTTCAATGCTTTCAGCCGCACTCCGCAAATCCGCTATCGTTATAGCAATGGCGCATGGCGTTTTACAGGAACGGCATTGTGGCAATTACAGTATCTTTCGACGGGACCAGTAGGAAAGAGCGAGTCTTATATCAAGAACAGTTGTGTTCCTGAGTTTCATGCCGGAGTAGATTATATCCATGATGGACTTCAATTGGGTGCTGGAGCTGAAATGCTCTCATTGAAACCTCGTACTCAAAATGTGGTTGATGGTAAAACGTACAAGATAGACGAACGTATCACCTCCCTGAGCTTTGAAGCCCATGCCCGTTATAAGACAAAAGATTGGAACGTCTCTGCCAAAAGCACGTTGGGATCGAACATGACGCACACTTGCATGTTGGGAGGATATGGCGTGACATCAATAGATAACAGGACAGGAGAACAGCGTTATACACCGTTCCGGGTCTCTTCCACATGGCTGAATGTGACACACGGACAGCGATGGAAGCAGGGTCTCTTCTTGGGATATCTCAAAAATATGGGAACCGGGAAAGATATCATGGCGCAATATGGAACAGGATTGGATGTAGGGCAGTTGCTGACAGCCAATGTCCAATTGTCGTATAATTTGCCCCATTGGAAATGTGGCATGGAGTACTCTCCATCGACTGCCTGGTTCGGCAATGCGGACAAACGGGGAAAGATAAGTGACACACATACGGTGACCAACCATCGTATCTTGTGGGTCTTGATGTATATGTTCTAATAGAAAGGGAATAAAGATGAAAAATAACGATTGGAAAAGCCGTTTAGGGGTGATGTATTCGACCAATCCGGATTTCAAATACGAAACGGACGAAGAGCCAGAAGAAGAGACATTGCCGAAAGATAAACAGAAGCTCTATATCGCTTTGGACAAACGCAACAGAGGTGGGAAAATGGTGACTTTGGTTACCGGTTTCCGTGGAACTTCTGAAGATTTGGAAGCATTAGGGAAAATGTTAAAAGTGAAATGTGGGGTGGGTGGTTCTGCCAAAGAGGGAGAAATCATCATTCAAGGCGACTTCCGGCAGAAGGTAGCGGAAATATTGGTGAAAGAAGGATATCATAAACCAATCATTAAGTAATAGCTGTGTTATCAATCTATCGAGCTTCAGCAGGTGCAGGGAAAACGCATCGCCTGACAGGTGAATACTTGCTCCTTTTGTTTAGTCAACCGGGAGCTTACCGGAACATTTTAGCGGTTACTTTTACTAACAAAGCCACCGATGAAATGAAGGGAAGGATTGTGGAAGAACTTTTCAACTTGGCTTCCAATCGTTCTTCCGATTACCTGACTTTGTTGGGGAAACGGTATAACTTGACAGACAAAGAGGTGCGGCATCAGGCATTCAATATACTGAAAGCCATACTTCATGACTATTCTGCGTTCAATATCAGTACGATTGACCGCTTTTTCCAACAGACCATGCGGGCTTTCACCCGTGAGATTGGTTTGCAAGGAGGCTACGGCATTGAGATGGATGAGGATATTGTATTAACCGAAGCGGTTGACAGGCTGTTGATAGATTTGAACAAACCAGAGAACAAGGATTTGTTGGGCTGGTTGCTCCGCTTTGCAGAGGATAAGGTTGAAGACGGTGGAGATTGGAAGTTAAGAAAGGACATTAAATCCTTAGGAAAAGAGTTGTTCAAAGAGAGCTATAAAGCGTCCAGTGATTTGGTATCGCAAGACATAGCGGACAAACTGTCGTTGGACAATTACAAAGGAATACTCCAAGGCATCATCCGTTCGACAGAAAAAGAGGTGCAAGCAGTGGGCGAGAAGGCAATGTCTATATTGGAACAATATGGATTGAAGCCAGAGGATTTCAGCGGTGGCAGCCGTTCTCCCTTTATCTATTTTAGGAAATACATGAACGGCGAGATGAAAGCTCCCACCAACACTTTCTGCGCATTGGCAAATAATGTGGAAAAATGGTATACTGCCAAGGCCAGCCAAGCGTTGAAGACGATTATCGGAACGGCGTATGATGATGGATTGAACGAATGTGTAATGGAAATAGTTGATCAGTTCCAAAACATGACCCATTACAATACGGCTAAGGAGATTATCCGTTATTACTATACTTTGGGCATATTGAATGATATTTCCAAACAGATTGCACTTTACCGCAGTGAGAAGAACGTGATGTTGATTGCCGACACGACCGAGTTGCTTAACAAGGTGATAGATGGTAGCGATGCTCCTTTCATTTATGAAAAAACGGGCGTGCAGATTAATCATTTTATGATTGATGAGTTTCAAGATACCAGTGCCATGCAGTGGGAAAATTTCCGTCCTTTGATGGAAGAAAGCCTTTCGCACAACCGGGACAACCTTATTGTGGGTGATGTCAAACAGAGCATTTACCGCTTCCGTAACTCCGATTGGAAATTGTTGGACGAGCAAGTGGCTTCTGATTTCCCGGCAGGAGAGGTGCGTGAGGAGACATTGAAAGATAATTGGAGAAGTTGCCACCACATCGTTGAATTCAACAATGCCTTGTTTACAACAGCTCCGTTCTTGTTGCAGGATGTATATAATGAGGCATTGCGTGATTCGTCGTTAGACCAGGAGGGGATAGTGTATTACGAAACCCGAATCATGGCTGCTTATAGAGATTGTTACCAGCGTGTCCCCAAACCTTTCCAATCCAAAGACGGACATGTGCAAGTTCGCTTTATCGAGCAAGGAGAAGGGAAAGAGTGGAAAGAGGAGGCGTTGGATCAATTACTAACCACTCTTCAACAGTTACAGACCAATGGCTATGAATTAAAAGATATTGCTATTTTGGTTCGGACCAACGGAGAAGGGGCTGCCGTTGCGAACTATCTGCTTGATTATAAAGAAGGACATCCGGAAGATGGCTTCAATTATGATATCTTGTCCGATGAGGCATTGTTTGTCAACAGTGCCGCTTCCGTCCGTTTCTTGGTGGCTCTTTTGCGCTATCTTAAATCCCCCGGGAATGAGGTAAGCCGTCAAATGGCACTTTTGGCTTTGCAGGCATTGCGCGGGGATTGGACAATGGAAGAGTTCCCGTCTGAAAAGATAGCGGAAATAAACATGCTTTTATCGTTGCCCCTTTATGAAATGACCGAGAAGGCTTTCCTGCTTTTCTCGGATGATGTCCCGGACAATGAACAGGTATTTGTCATGGCATTCTTGGACATGGTGGCAGAGTTTGAGCAAAAAGAGATAGGCGATTTAGATGCTTTCTTGGAATGGTGGGATGAAACCGGTTATAGAAAAACAATTGCGACACCGGATGGACAGAATGCGATTCGTATATTAACTATCCATAAGTCAAAAGGATTGGGATTTAAGGCAGTCATTCTTCCGTTTACCGATTGGGGAATTGACCATAAACCGACCCAGCCGGTTGTCCTTTGGTGCCAGCCGCAAGTTAAGCCGTTCAACCAGATTCATCTTTTGCCGATACGATATGGTTCAGCTCTAAGCAATACCTATTTCGCAGGCGATTATTTCAAGGAAAAACTGCATGCGTTTATCGACAACCTTAATACTTTGTATGTAGCGTTGACACGAGCGAAAGAAGAGTTGATTTTGTTTGCCCCGAAACCTAAAAAGTTGGACAAGAATGGAAGTGTGGAGAAAATATCCGGAGTGGCTGACTTGTTGTGGGAAAGTTTAGGACAAGAAGTCCAAAATGCGACGGACGGGGAAAAGTTGATATCATTGAAGGAGGCTTTCAGACCAGATGAGAATGAGTTTGAATTGGGTGATTATTGGCGTCCGGAAAGGAAAGAGAACCATCTGAAAATATCCGAAATAGAAGTGGGCAAACTGCATGTGGTTCCATTTAATGAAAGGCTTCATTTGCGTTTGAAAGGGAAGAACTATTTCTTTGACGATTCCAAAAGGAAACATGGCACATTGATGCATGAGCTATTGAGCGGCATCCGGACGCCAGAAGATATCGCACCGACTCTGCATCAATATCAAATCCAAGGGGTGATAAACAGGGAAGAGGAAATCCAATTGAAAGAGCAGATAGAAGAATATATGAAGGAACCCAAAGTGAAACGTTGGTACAGTGGAGAAGCCAAGGTTCTGAATGAAACCGAAATCCTTTTGGATAAAGGCATATCACGCCGACCGGACCGAATCATGATTTATCCAGACGAGGTGGTGATATTGGATTATAAGTTTGGGGAAAAGCGTCAAGTGTCGTACCTTAAGCAGATGAGAAGTTACATGCAATTGGTCGCACAAATGGGCTATAAGAATGTCCATGGATATATTTGGTATGTCTCATTGGGCAAAATAGAGCCCGTGGAACTTTCAGATAGCAATTATAACCAAGCGACGTTGTTCGATTGAGAGAATAACCACAATGACGATGGAGACAAATATATGTATGTTAATCAGCAATCTGATATGAAATCTATGGATAGGAAAGATAATTATCCGATAGCAGTAGGAATGCGAGTTTCACTATTTTTCGCACCAAATGGGTAGTGATTGCCAATATTGGCGAAATCCCATATCTTTAAGGTCGAGCAGACGACAATCAGAATTGATTAATTCCTTGATATTCTTTTTGAAGTCGCATCCGGGGCTAATAATATCAAGGATATATGCGATGCAAGAAAGTGCTGCGAACAATTTGTTTGTGTGTATTTGTCCGATTGTTGTTCTATCCATGAATGGATAAAGAGTGTTGTATGGCAATGTTACGCTAACCATAAAACGGCGATTCTAAGTACGGCTGTGATGAGCGCAACAATTGCGGAGATTAGAAATAGCGTGTAGCCAGTTCTCCAATATAGCCACTTTCTTTAAACCAAATTGTTCAGTAATGTACTCTTTGCGACTATCTAATTTTAAGGATTGGAACAAGCGGCTCAATGTGGCAAACGAAACTACTTCGAGTGCCATCCAACTTGGTGGTATAGGAGGATTGTTGTATTTTGATTTGTAATGCTTGATAAAATCTTCGTTACTTCGGTTTACATCAGCATCAATATGTTCCATCAAATCATCGTAACCGAAACGATATAAACTTTCATCATCGTACCAATGGCTATCACCTGTGCTTTCGGCATATACCTGTACGATTTTTGTACGCACAGCCACTTCTATCTTTTCAATAGCATTGAAAATAAGCGAACGCAGTCTGCGGTCAAAACAATAAAGGTCTATTACGTCTTTGAAGTGAATATCTTTGCGAGTAAAGTTATGTTTAGAATCTTCGCTGTTCTCTTGGAATGGATAAGTGTATGCACGAAGTCGGTAGTAACTGATATTAAACAAATAAGCGGACGCCTCGCTTTCATCATCAAAAACAAGCCCCCGTTGTTTCAGCCGCTCAACTTGCTCGGCAAGGGTCAACGGTTTCTTTGTATAATCGGTTTTGTCAGTCAATTCTATTAGAAGCTACCATATAAAAACTCGAAGACCTCCCCGGGTGCGCTGTTCTATGGGAAGCGTGGAAGGTCATATCAAAAACAAATGTAATACTTTTATTTGATTATGCAATGGATTTGGCAAAAATATTTTCGACATTGTGAAAACTTCTGCAACGTTTGGCTTCGAGGTGGTACTTCGTTGGCTATGCCCAATAGAAAAACAAAGCGTAACGAACGCTGTTTCAGCTAATTCGCTACGCTTTGCTCGAATTTGCAAATCCGCTATGTGTTTATTTTAAAGATCTTTATCTTACAATCCCTGCATATAGTAAGGCATGCGGGCCTGCATTCCATTTAAAGATTTCATATTCTCAATGGTTGAGTAGATAGCAAATTCCTCTCCCAAGTAACTCTTCACGATGGACAATTTAGCTTCGCCTAACATCTTTTCTAAATATTCGGATAAGAAATCCTTTTCCGTATTAGCTTTAAATACGGAATAATCGGATAGGTCTGCCAAAGAAGCAGCTTCCTTAATCGCATCATCCAAGCTGCCTAAAGCGTCCACCAATCCACGTTCCAAAGCCTGTTCGCCAGTCCATACACGTCCCTGTCCAATGTGGTCGATAGAATCTTTAGCCAAACCTCTTCCGTCGGAACAACGAGTCAAGAACAAATCGTATGTACGTTCCACATTGTGCTGGATCAATGCTTTTTCATCTTCACGCATCGGACGGCTCAAATCACCCAAATCCGCATAAGTGTTGGTCTTGACAACATCCGTAGTAACTGCCAGTTTCTTAAATGTCCCGGCTAAGTTGTTAATAACGCCGAACACACCGATAGAACCCGTAAGGGTTGTTCGTTCCGCTATGATTTTATTGGCAGCGCAAGAGATGTAATATCCGCCTGAAGCAGCATAATCACCCATTGACACGACTATCGGTTTTTGGGCTTTTACCTCTGTGACGGCTTTCCATATCTGTTCAGAGATATAAGCACTTCCGCCCGGAGAGTTGACACGGAAGACCACTGCTTTGACATCTTCGTCCTTTGCCAACTCGTTCAATTCTTTCACCATTTTTTCGGAAATGACATTTTCCATTGAACCCATCAGGGAATTGTCATCTTCTTTGATTTCACCTTCAGCATAAAGGATGGCAATCTTATTCTTTTTCTCTTTTTCGTCTGCCTTGATAGACAATATCTTTTTGATATCAGCCGTGACTAATTTCTTGTCCACGTCTTGTCCAGCCATCCGTTTGATGGTTGTTTCTGCTTCGCTGCGGTAGCAGAGCTTGTCAGCCAAACGACTATCTATTACTGCTTGTGTTTCAGACAGTGATGCTCCAGAGTTGATGAACTCCATTAACTTCTCCTGAGGAATGTTGCGGGATTCGCAAATGCCCGTTGTCATGTTGTTCCAAATGCTTCCCAAGAAAGAGGTCAACTGTTCCCGGTTGGCATCGCTGAATTTATCCATAAAAAAGGGCTCCACGGCGCTCTTGTAAGTACCGACTTTGAAGATATAAAACTCAACACCTAATTTCGCTGCCAAATCTTTGAAAAAGATTCCTTGTGATGCTACTGACCATTCCGGGAATCGGTGCAGCTTCCGCCGCGGTTATTCTTTCTGAATTTGGTGATCTTTCCAAGTTCAACAATCCATCCAAACTGCTTTCCTTTGCCGGAATGGAGCCTGGATATTTTCAATCCGGCACTTCAGAAAGCACTGGAAAGATGGTAAAGCACGGTTCTTCCCATTTGCGCTATGCCATGATGAACTGTGCGCAGACAGTGATTAACAACGAGCCGACTTTTGCGGCCTACTACGCCAAGAAACGTGCCGAGGGCAAGGAGCACCGCGTTGCTCTTACCCATGTTGCTAAAAAGCTTTTGCGGGTTATTTATACGCTTCAGACGAAAGAACTGTCCTATAACCCGGATCTCGTTCGCTGACCCATGATCAACTTTTTTTGAAGTCCTCGGAAGAGGGCTTGGTTTTCTGCGCCCTTTTTTGACCAAATGAAAATTTTTCGATTTTCCCTTGACTTCTTATAGTTGGTCACCTCGATACGCCTTGGCGTTCACCATCTATTATTGCATAATAGTATTAGTGAAATAACAAAGAAAGGAGGATTGACTATGGCTCAAATGGCCATCACGGCAAAAATCCAAGTAGTGGCATCTGATGAAGATAAGACGTTACTTGATGAAACGATGTCTGTCTATCGTGAAGCGTGCAACTATGTTTCGGACTATGTGTTTCGCACACACGATTTAAAACAGTTTTCGCTCAACAAGGCTCTGTATCCTACGTTGCGTGCAGAATTCGGACTGAAATCTCAAATGACTCAGTCTGTATTCAAGACGGTCATTGCCAGATATAAGACCATCCTTGAGAATCAGAAAGAGTGGATCAAACCGTCTTTCAAGAAACCTCAGTATGACCTCGTCTGGAACAGAGACTACTCTCTGACGCAAGACCGCTTTTCCATAAACACGCTCGGCGGAAGAGTGAAACTGCCTTATTTCGCGGAAGGAATGTCGAAATACTTCGACCGCTCTATCTATCGGTTCGGCACCGCAAAGCTTGTAAATAAACACGGCAAGTACTTTCTACATATCCCTGTGACCTATGATGTGGAAGAGAGTGATCTCTCCGATATCTGTAATGTTGTAGGCATCGACCGAGGCATCAACTTCGTCGTTGCGACTTACGATAGCAAGCACAAGTCCGGGTTTGTGAGAGGCCGGTCCATCAAGCAGAAAAGAGCCCACTATTCAGCACTTAGAAAAGAACTCCAGATGCGGCATACCCCGTCTTCAAGACGTAGACTCAAAAGGATCGGTCAACGAGAAAACCGTTGGATGCAGGATGTCAACCATTGTGTATCAAAGGCACTCGTTGTAAATAACCCCGCGCACACTCTCTTCGTTCTGGAAGATTTGTCCGGTATCCGTCATGCCACGGAACGTGTCAAAACGAAGCATCGCTATGTTTCTGTATCGTGGGCTTTCTATGACCTCGAACAGAAACTCATCTACAAGGCGAAACAGAACCAATCTTCCGTAATCAAGGTTAACCCTCGGTATACCAGCCAGTGCTGTCCCGTCTGTGGACACACAGAAAAGGCAAACCGCAACAAAAAGATACATCTGTTTACCTGTAAGAACTGTGGTTACAAGTCGAACGATGACCGTATCGGCGCAATGAATCTGTATTGCATGGGAATCAACTATCTCTATGATAGCCAAGTACCTGATACAGTTGCGGCAGAGTAAACTTTGCCGCAAAGGGTGCTGTCAACCACCCTACGATGTAACGCCACTTGAGACAGCAATGTCTCTTGGGGTTAAAGGTCGGAGGAGCTATCCGTTACTACGACTGGGCAGTTACAAGCCCATGGCCTTTTGGCCGTGGGTTGTTGACGTCTGGTCCCCCTATCTTTTCGATATTTGGTTCCGCTGTGAGCGGCATCACTAACGCATATCTCTCACGGACGGACTTTTGTTCTTGTATAACAACGTCATACCATGCCGGTGGATGGTGAATCAAGGGGCATCTGTGCCAAAACCACATACAAAAACCGCCTTTCTGCGCGTACTGACCACTGTTTGACCACTATGAAGCTATCTTGCCCACAAAAAAGAGCAGTTTTGAGACGGTGATCCCAAAACTGCTCCATGCGGGCCGTATTTCGGATATTACGCCTTGCCCTTGGCGGCGAGGGCCGCCTTGGCGAAGTTGCAGGCGAACAGCAGTCCCGCCAGCAGGAGGGAGGCGCCCAGTCCGGTGTAGAAAAACGAGATGAACCAGTCCGGGGCCACGCTGCTGGACCGCAGCCAGATGCCGCCGGTCATCATCACTGCCATCATGATGAAGGACTTCACATCGAAAAACTTGAGGAAGAAGTGCAGCTCCTCCTCGTAGGCGCTGATGCGGGCCGTGTGTTTGTTCACTAGCCGTCCGAAAATGAAGATCTGGAATACGGTGAATACAACGGCGGACAGCAGATAATTGACGATCGTGCGGTAGGGAGGGCAGGCCAGCAGGCCGATGCGCAGAATGTTGAAGCCCGCCGCGCTCCAGACCAGAGCGGCAATGAGCAGCAGAGTGTTCCGCCTGACCTTCACGGTTGGTTCTCCTTGTGTGATCGAGCGGCGGCCGTGGACGCTTTTCCGGGGCATTCGCCCGCTACGGCAGTTTTAAGCTGATTAAGGGGGTCACAGTTCAGAAAGGGTTGGGCAGTGGTTTGCTTATTCCAAGATGCTTTTTAAAGCTAAGCGGGTGGCTGACTACTTGGACAGAGTTGCCGGTATAGCGAAAGACCAGAGGCAGAAATCCTCGTTGCTCGGCGACCGCGCCCAATTTTAACCAACCCCAACTGGCTTAGGCAGTGCAAGGCGGTACGAATTTCATTATCTGAAAGGACTACACCGGCCTCTTGAGCAGATGCCTTTAGAGATCCACGCCCCATTCCCCGCATAACCTTAGAAGCCTCAGCCAATTGGCCCAGGAGGAAGAGAAATTCCTCGGCATGTATTCCGGCAGCACGAAAAAAAGCGGTAGTTTGCGGAGCGGAATCCATAGTGACATAGGAGCTTGAGTCAGATCTATGCTGTTCCCAACTTTTTTTCAGTAGAACTGGTAGGGCACTGTATGTAATGATGGACCCTTCGCCAAGACAGGATAAATACTCTAAGTAATTATACAGTTCACGAACATTACCAGGGTATGGGTGATTAAGAAAGACTTCCATAGCCTCGTCCGTTAAGGTGAACGAACTTCCCAATGTGCGCTGAATCGCATGAATTAGAAGCGGAATATCCCCTTTGCGCTCACAAAGCGGCGGTATGGAAAGCGGGAGCGTGCTCAGCCGATAAAACAAGTCTTTGCGAAAAGTCTTCTCTTGAATCATAGTTTTTCTTACCCATTAGAATCACCTCGACCAATTGATGACCAATTATATCGAAAATTTGACCAATTGAAAAGGGAGGATGGCCAATCTTTTTGTAAACAATGGGAAAAAACGGGAAATTGCTGAGAATTTTTCCAAAAACGCAGGGGGATATACTTGGCACAAATATTGCTAATATCTTTATCGAACTGGCACAAGCACAAAAGCGAAATGGCAGATATGATCGCCAGATGTGAGGTGCTCGTACAGAAAAGGAGGGATGAAAACATGGTAAAACAGGAGGGGGCTCGTAGGATTGTGCAGGACTGCATAGGGATCAAACCAGATGATCAAGTCCTGTTAATTACAGACACAGGGCGTCCGCCCGTCGTGGAGCAGGCACTCTATGAAGCTTGTATAGAGGCTGGCGTGATTCCTAAGAGGCTTAGCTTTGATGGCGTACTGAAAGATGGTCAGCCTCCAGAGACAATCTCTACAGCTATGAAACAGGCAAATGTTGTGATTTGCATTACTACTAGTACGCTTGGATATTCTACTGCAGCCAAGATATGCACGCAGCAAGGAGGGCGGGTCATTGTAATGACCGAGGCCACAGAGGAACTTTTAACGAACAAAGCGTTAGAAGCTGATTTTGTCAACCTTCAAGGGCGAGTCCAAGCCGTGATGAAGGCGTTTGACCAGGCAAAAAAGGTCCGAGTCACCACGCTGAAAGGAACAGATCTTTCTTTTCGCATTGATGGCCGGACATCTCACTGCTGTAAGGGCACGTGTTTGGACCCCGGCACAATGGCGGCTGTCCCAGATATGGAGGTCTATATCGCCCCAATAGAGAACACGATGGCGGGAACTTTGATTGCTGATGTGATGGGCACCGGAATGGGGCTGCTCACCCAGCCGATCCATTTAGAGATCCAAGACGGAAAAGCCTACAGGATTACTGGCGGCACTCAAGCTGATCACCTGCGGAAAAAGGTTGAAAATGTACCAGGAGGCACCGTTGTGGCGGAATTTGCTATCGGCCTGAACCCCTGTGCTACACCGACTGGAAGCATTGTGATCGATGAAGGAATCTATGGCACTGGCCACTTTGCATTGGGCAGCAATACTGGTTTTGGCGGAAATAATGTCTGCCCTCAGCATTTGGACCTGGTCTATGAAAAGCCTACAATTTATCTGGACGAGTCTTTGTTTATGAAGGATGGCGTCCTGACTGAATTATAATGATTCATTCGGAGCAAAAATAAAGTTCCGTGTGATAAAAAGAAAAATGAGGAGGATTTAGTAATGTTAAAGAAGAGACTGACTAAAATCGCAGCGCTTTGCATCGCATCGACCCTGTTGTTGGCCGGGTGCTCCAGTGGATCAACAAAATCTTCCCCCAATCCTGACAGCGAAAAGGATTCTGCTGCTGCAGCCCCCATTGTGCTGAAATTTAGCGATGTTAATGCCGAACAGTCACCTGCAGGAATATTCTGCCTCAAATTTAAGGAATTAGTGGAGGAACGAACAGAAGGCCGCGTGCAGATTGAAAACTATTTCGGAGGAACTTTAACCGCTAATAACATCGAGGGCACCCAGACTGGTATTGCAGATTTGAGCCAGCATGATGTCAGTGAGGTAACAGATCTGTGCGCAGCCCTGTCTATCTTAGAGGCGCCATTCCTTTTTGATAGTGAAGAGGAACTCTTTAAAGTTACAGCTCCCGAATCTCCCATCATGGATCGGCTGAATGAGGAGTTGAGCGGTACAGGCGTACGTCTGCTTGCCACTTATTCTTGGGGCAATCAGAACCTGCTGACTACGAGTAAGCCCGTCTATTGTGAAGAAGACTTGAAGGGAATGAAGATCCGTGTTATTCCCAGCCAAATCTTTATGGAGACCATGTCCGCTATGGGGGCGACTCCTTCTCCCATGGGCTGGAGTGAAGTAGTCACCTCGTTGATCACCAAAATGATCGACGGTACCGGTATGCCGTTCTCTAACATTGTGGATACCGGCTTGCACGAGATCGAGGGGTATTGCATTATGACCGGGCACAACCCCACCCTGTCCGGTGTATTTATCAATGAAGCAAGCTGGAACAAATTGAGCGAGGATGACCAGAAGATCTTGGAGCAGGCCGGTGTGGAAGCGCGCCAGGCAGTCTACGAGAGCTTTGCCGCCAACGAAGAAGCCGCCCGCGCCGCCATTGCTGAGAAGGGCATGGTCATTATCGAGAAGGATGAGCTTTCCTTTGACACTGATGCCATCCGTGATTCTGTCGCGGAAAAGTTCAAAGATGATTGGGGCGACATTTTCCAGGAAATCATGGAGTACCTTGGCAAAGCATAACCAACAGAGGTTCTGACACGGCGGAGCTGTTGAAACGCAAGCAGGTCCGATCTGTTAGTAGGAGGTTGTTATGAAAAAAGTGTTGGATTTTTATGAAAAGATCATTGGTTGGTTGGAAATTGCGCTTAATCTCCTGATTGTTGGGGGTATCGGCTTGCAGATCATCACGCGT
>OLNF01002919.1_pt1 | contig 12855 bp, 11 predicted proteins | sample 1673061 | NCBI WGS metagenome assembly OLNF01 (sample SAMEA3136751, study PRJEB25190) | human gut metagenome | reverse complement strand
ATCCGTCTATCCGGACGCAACGCCGGAGCTGCAATTAGGGCTTGCCAGCAGCTATAAATTTACCGAACGCGAATTGGAAGTGCTGCGCGAAATGACCGGCGGCGATACCAATCAGGAGATCGCCGAGCGGCTGCACATGTCCGTGGCGACCGTCAAGACGCACATCCTCAACATGCTGGAAAAAACGGGCTTCAGAAATCGCACCGAGCTGGCCGTGCGCGCCCGGGAAAGCGGGCTGGTGATTCTAAACCGAAAAAACTAAATCGTTCTTATGGGTAAACAAGCTGCCTACGGGCGGCCTTTTTGCTTTTTGGTGAGAAAATAGCCATTTGGTTGATGCGCGGTGCTTTTCCTTTCTGATATGATAGAATATAAAGGGGGAAAGTGCCATGAGAGAGATTGTGGTCAGCATGCAAAACACGCTGCTGTCGGAGGCGGTCGCACGGTTACTTGCGGAAACGGGAGAATTCCGCGTGGAGCAGGTTCTGCCCGGAAAGACAGGCGATACTTTCTCCCTGTGCCGGGCCGCGCAGGCGGATATTCTGCTGATGGAGGTCAGCCATCTGCCGGCCTACACGCTGGAAAACCGACTGAAGCTGATCGAATGCGTGCGAAGAGCGCTGCCGAACTGCAAATTCGTGCTGCTGTGCGACGAAAACAGCGATCCGGAGCTGGCGCGCCGGGTGATGATCGTCCGGCAGGATCGATTAATTGATGCTTTTCTCTATGCTTCCGTTACCCCCGCCTATCTGACCGCCGCGCTGGATGCGCTGTGAGAAAGGAGCCCCTGCCATGAGAAGACGATGGAAGCGCATTTTCGCTGGACTGCTTGCCGCGCTGACGCTGTGCCTGTGTCCGTGCTTCGCTGGAGCCGCGCCGCCTGAAGCTCTGCCGACGGTGAAAACCTTCCGGTACGCCACCTCCGGCATGTGCATTGAGGCGTTCAACCGCTATCAGATCAAGGAAACGGCGCGCGGACGCTTCGCCTGGATTGAACTGGACAATGACGATCACTGCGTGCTGCCTCTGACTGACGAGGACATGGCCTCGTTCTCCGCGCTGATGCAAGAGCTGGGGCTGGCCGAATGGAACGGCTACCATATAATCGACCGCGACGTGCTGGACGGCGCGAGCTTCTCGCTTAGCGTCGTTTTTGAGGACGGTGGAGTTATCGACGCCAGCGGCTCCAACCGTTTTCCCAGAGGTTATAGCGAAAAGACCTCCGCGATCAGAGACTTCTTTGAGAAACTGATGGAGGAATACGGATTCGACCTGAACGACCTCTGGCTATGACGCAATATAGCCGCCACCCTTCTGGCTTCTGCAGACGAGAGCAATTCATTGCGGGCGCAAAAGCAGATTCGTACCCTGTGGGAGACGGAGCTGGACAGCTTTTACAGCGAATGGCTGCAAAGGGTGCCGGTGGAGGGTCAGGGGGCAATTAATTGCCGCGCAGGGGACATATATGAACTGTCTGGCGGTTCAGGAGACGGTACTTCAGCAGCAGTGCGACGAAGAAACTGCTGCCCTGCAAATCAACGCGGAGCTTGCGCGTCAATGCGCATTGTTCTGCAGTATGCTCCATAAAGAACAATAGAACAGACATGGACGGAGGTATTGAATGATGAAAAGATCGCTAATCCTAGTTCTCTCCCTGCTGATGCTGGTTCTCTGCATACCCGCATTGGCCGAATCCACCGACTGGAATTATGACGCGAACTACGCCATACTCCGCAGCTATGACGGCGCGGGCGGCGACGTGGTCGTGCCTGCGGAAATCGATGGCTTCACGGTGGACGTGATCGGCATTAACGTGTTCAAGGGCGATACGATCATGTCCCTGACGCTGCCCGAGACGGTGCTTGAGCTCAGGAGCGGCGCCGTCGCCTCGTGCGAAAGGCTGTCCAGCGTTACGCTGCCCCAGAGCCTTGTGGTCATCAACCGCATGAATTTCTTCAGCTGCAATGCGCTGAGCGAGATCACTATTCCCGCGGGCGTGCGCTACATCGGCGACGGCTCGTTCAGATTCTGCGACGCGCTGCGCAAGATCACCTTCGAGGGCGTGTGCCCGGCGATCGACATGGACTGCTTCAGCATCCTTCCCGAGGACGCGGTGGCCTATGTCCCGGACGATCAGCTGGAGGCGTACACGGCGGCGTTTGAGAACGCCGGCAGCACGGTGAGCGTCCAGCCCAGCGGCAAAAACGCCGTGATCGTGGAAAACAACGGCTATGTGGAAGAGGAGTTCGACTTCGACGCCTCCACCGGCACGATCACCTCCTACAACGGCTACGCCACCTACCTCGCCATCCCCGAGACCATCGGCGGCGCGGCGGTGAAGGCCATCGGCCCCAAGGCATTTGCGCAGCACACCTATATCGCGCTGGCGGAGCTGCCCGAGGGGCTGGAAACCATCGGCGACAACGCATTTTACAACTGCGAAACGCTGGCGCGCGTCGTGTTCCCCTCCACGCTGAAGAGCATCGGGGATTATGCGTTCTACAACGCCTACCGCAGCAACGTGCTGGAATTGCCGAGCGTGGAGCATATCGGCGCTTACGCCTTCTATGCCATCGGCGTGACCGACGCGCTGGAGCTGCCCGAGGGATTGAAGACCATCGGCGACAGCGCGTTTGAAAACTGCAGAAACATGGGCGACCTCTATCTGCCCTCGACGCTCGAAGCGATTGGTTCCAATGCGTTCAAGGGCGATTACAACATTCAATACGTCGTTTTGAACAGCGAGACCCCGCCTGCGCTGGGCGAAAACGTCTTTGAGGGCTGCGATTATCTGGCGGATATCGACCTGAGCGACCGCGGCACCAGGCAGCAGATGCAGCAGTGGCAGGCGTATGTGGACGCGCTGGGGCTGACATGCCGCGTCTGGCGCGCGCAGGACCCGACGGCCTCGTCCCCCGAAAAGGGATCGTATCAGTACGAAAACCGCATGCTGACCCAGTATACCGGCACAAAGACGCGCATCCATCCCCACCTCACGGTTTCCAAGGAGCCGGTCGTCGGGCTGGGCGACGGCGTGTTCAAGGGCAGCCAGACCATCGAATATTTCTCCGTTTCGCACAACGATGCGTTTACGACCATCGGCGCGGAGGCCTTCATGGACAGCGCCCTGCAAAACGTGGATCTGTTCGATTCCGTGACCACCATCGGCGCGCGGGCGTTCGCGGGCTGCGCGAAGCTGGAGGCGCTGACCCTGCCCGAATCCCTGACCGAGATCGGCGAGGGCGCGCTGGATGGGCTGACCGGGCTGAAAAAGCTGGTCATCAAGTGCGACCCGGCGCTCATCCCCGCGGGCGTATTCGCCAATCTGCCCGAATTGGCCGATGTGACGGTTGAAACCGGCGCGATTCCGGCGCATATGTTTGAGGGCAGCGGAGTGACGACGCTGGCGCTGGGCGAGGGCGTGACCGAAATCGGGGAAAGCGCGTTCGCGGGCACGAAGCTGAGCACGGCCGATCTCCAAAACGCGGCCGTCATCGGTGCGGGCGCGTTCGCGGGCACGATGCTGAACACGGTCGATCTCCAAAACGTGGCCGTCATCGGCACGGGCGCGTTCGAGGGCGCGGCGCTGGAGCGCGTAACCCTGCGCAGCGACGTCAACGTGGGCGAGCGCGCCTTTGCGGATACGAAGCTGGCGCATCTGGTCATCCCGGAAAAGGGCAGCTTCCCGCTCTCCGCCGTGGAGGGCACGAATGTGGAGCTCCGCCTGTCCGCCGACGCGACCGACGAGCAGGTGGCCGCGTGGAACGAGACCCTTGCCCGCCCGTGGTATGACCCCATGCTGCGCGAGGGCGAAGTGAGCAAATTCGTAAAGATGCCCTTCGAGCCGACGCCCGCCGAGAACTTCGAGTTCGATCCGGAGACCGGCCTGATCTCCGCCTACATCGGCACCGATGTGGACGTTGTCGTGCCGCGCGAGATCGACGGCGTGACCGTGGTGGGCTTCAAGAATTACAACGCCTTTGATTCCTGCCAGGACTACACCGATTCCTCTGTGGAGACCAACCGCACCGAGTGGGTGCATCTGCGCACGCTGGTGCTGCCCGAAACGATCAAAGAGCTGCCGGACATGATGCTCGCCTACTGCCAGCAGCTGGAAACCTTTGTCTGCTACGCGCCCCTGGAGAGCACCGGCGGCAATCAGTTCATGCTCTGCCGCAGTCTGAACAATGTGATCTTCGTCAACGGCGTGCGCGAGATCGGCAACTATGCCTTTGACAGCGCCGGCCCGCTGGGCAATCTGTACTTTGGCGAGCATCTCGTGAAGATCGGCCAGCAGGCGTTTAACTTCGCGGGGCTGATCTCCTTCGTGGCCGATGCGGAGAGCGTCGAATACGGCGCATTCGCCGAGTGCCAGAGCCTGACCAGCCTGCACTTCACCGACAAGGTCAGGCTCTTTGGCGAAAACTGCATCATCAACTGCCCGAATCTCGCCGAGATCTGCTTTGACGGCTGCGATCTGACCACGTCCCCCATGGGGCTGATGATGAACGTCGCGTCCAGGCTGACCGTGCGCGTGCCGGCGGATATGAGCGGGGAAAACCTCAAGCGCGCGCAGAAGTGCGTCAGCTGGAACAGCTCGCCTGTGGAGGTGACCGTGAGCACCGAAGGATGCTCCCACACGCTGCCCGCTCTGCCGGATGTGACCACGCTGCTGCCGGAGCTGAAGCTGGACGCGAGCGTTGAAGCCGCTGCGACGTTCTCGTCCGAAACGACGGCTGAACCCGAAACGACTCCGGAACCCACCGACGAACCCGCGCCCGAGACCACCGCAGCGCCCGAAAACACCCCCGAGGCGCAGAGCGCCGCCATCCCCGGGGAATACCTGGGCACGTGGTACGGCGTAAGCTTGGACATTGGCGGCACGTTCTATCCGCTGGCCGATCTGGGCATGGAGGTCACAGTCACCATCGCCGCGGACGGCGCGGCGGAAATGAACTCGAACGGCGAGGTGGAGCGCTTCCAGTGCGCGGTGCAGGACGGCGCGCTCACGGCAGGGGCGAAAACGCTTACCCTGCAGGAGGGCATGCTCCAGCTTTCCGAGGACAGCGCAGCCATGCTGATGAGCCGCGAAAAGCCGGAGGCCGCCGCCGAAGCGCCCGCGCCCGTGGATGAAACGGCCACGCTGGACAGCTTCAAGGGCGTGTGGACCGCCAGCCGGGTCTCTGCGGAGGGCATGACGCTGCCCGCTGCCGCCGCCGACATGGCGGGCGACACGCTGACGATTTACGGCGATACCTGCGACCTGACCCTGTCGGGCTACCTGCTGGACGGCCTGCCCTGCCATATGGACGGCCATCGGCTGATCTTTACGCTGCTGGACGGCGAATGCGCGGTGACCAGGCATACCGACGGCACGCTTTCCTTGATGCTGGAAGAGGCTTCCGTCTGGTACGAATATACCGGCGAAGCGCCCGAAGCGCCCGCCGTCCCCACGCAGGAGCCCATGCCCGAGCCTACTGCAGAGCCTATGACTGAGCCCACTGCGGCGCCCGCGCCCGCCACCCCCGGCGCTGCCTCCATGGTCGGCAAAAAATTCGTCATGACCGACGCGGATGTAAGCGGCTATAATATGTCCGCCGCCATGATGGGGGGCTTTGAGTACTCCATCCTGCTGCGCGAGGACGGCAATGTTGAATTTGTGATGGCCGGCGCGAACATCCCCAGCCTGACATGGAGCTACGGCAAGGTGCCTACGGCCAGCGGCGAGGCGGACGGCATTGTGATTGCATATCCCGGCCAGCTGCTGTACCTTGTGCCCACGGAGCAGGGCTTTGACATGGATTACTTTGGCACCATGCTGATGCACTTTGCGCCCGAGGCCTGACGGTCTTTCCCATCCGCGCCGCCGTAAATGCGCGCGGCGGCGCGGAAAACGCTGCTGTTGAATGCTGAACGACAAAAAAGAGGAGGATTATCCCCATGAAGAAAACGATCGCTTTCCTGCTGGCGCTGCTGATGCTGCTGACCCTGGCGGGCGCCGCCCTTGCCTCTTCCGTTCCGATGGACAAGGAGGATCAGATGGTCGGTCTGGTGAAGAGCTTTCTGGAAGAGAATGAATTTCCCTATGAATACGACGACTATACGTTTACGGTGCCCTTTGCCGTCGAGAACTCGATGGAATATGTCTACATGACGGTTTACATCTACGACGACATGCTGGCCGTGTCCGCGGACGCGCCGGTGCAGGGAACTGGGGATATCTTTGAAAAGATGGCGGTGTTCACCACGCTGGCCAACAACGAGATCTACTATGCGCAGTTCCGCGTTGAGCTCGACGCAGACAAGGTCTACGTCTCCTGCCGCTCCTGCAATCTGGTGGAGGACGTTATTCCCGGGGAGAACGAGCTGTTTTACCTGTTCGCCATGCCGCAAAGCTATATGGAGGACTACGGCGACGGCATCCTGGCGGTGCTCGACGGCGGCGATCCCTACGAGGCGTTTGAAGCCTGTCAGGCGGCGGTGAACGCGCAATGACGAACAGCAAAAATCCGTATCTGACCGCAAAGGCCGCCGCCAGGAAAAAAACGGATGCCCCCGTTGCGCTGGTCTGCGCCATCTTTGCGGCAGCGACCGCATCCTCGACGGTCAAGATGTTTTCGCAGGGGAAAACGCTGGCCGGCGTGATGGGTATTCTCATATTCGCCGCGCTCGCGACGCCGGTCTTTCGCATTCTTCGCCGCGCATACCGCAGAGCCTGCGCGCACCGCATCGCGGGCGCGCTGCTCCCGCTGACGGAGGAGAGCCTGACCTTTGACCGGCTTGGAACCGTCCTCTCCTCCGGCAAGGCCCTTGAGCAGCTCCAATCGCTCATCGGCAAGGGATATCTGCAGAATCTGAGGATCGATTCGGAAAATCGCACGGTAGGACTGTATATGCCCGAGGGCGCTCTCGTGCAGTGGGTCTGTCCGGGCTGCGGCGCGAAAAACCTCACCCGAAGAGGCGCCCCCATGCGTTGCAGATACTGCGACCAGCCGCGCGGGCAATGACGGAAAACTTGACCATTAAGGCAGCGCCGCCCAATTCGGCGGCGCGTCTGGCGTTGTCTTTTCCGCTGCCTGCGGCATACAGATTTCTCGATTTCCCTCCAGGAAGCCTTCGAAATCTGCATTTGCATCCGACAAAAAAACATTTGCCATCCGGCAGCCGCATTTGCGCGGCGCTGCCTCAGCGACCTGACGAAAGGAAGTGCAGCCATGAAAAGAATCATCGGCATCCTGCTGGTTCTCATGTTTCTGTTTCCCGCCTCCGCCCTGGCCGATCTCAGACGGGGCGACCGCGGCGAGGAAGTGCGCCAGCTTCAGCAGATGCTCTGGGATACCGGATTCATCTTTGAAGAGCCGGACGGCGTATTCGGCGGCAACACTGAAAAGGCCGTGAAGTGGTTTCAGGAATACGCGCTGCTCGAGCAGACCGGCGTAGTCGATGACAGAACCATCGATTCGCTCTATGCCTGCTGGCTCCGGATTATGGAGGAAAACGGCTACGCCGTGCCCGGCGACGAAATGGAGCCCCAGACCGCGGGCTTCGTGCCGGGGTATAATCCGTACGGCGAGGGCGACTACCCGGCCTACTGCCATCGTTACACGACGGATGCGGGCGACGAGCACAACGAGCTGTGCAGCTTCCATGCCCAGCTGGCCGCAAATCAGTCGATGCCAGGGCTGGAAAAGTGGAAGTACGAGCTCAACGATCTCTACAACGAGTGGATCGACCTTTCTATGGAGAAGGATCGCGCCGCCGTGGCCTCCTCTCAGGCGTTCTTCACGCTCTGGCTGGAGCAGCAGCGGATTTCGCTGGAGCTGCAGGAGGTCGAGAATGTGGACGATTACATCGAGACGCTGCTGCGCAATCAGTGCGTCGTTCTGTGCAGCAGGGTGTACGCGGCCCGGACGGAATAATTTTGAACGAAAGAAGGATGAACCATGAGTACTGCCAGCTATAATTGCCCCTGCTGCGGCGGCCCCCTCAAGTTCAGCGGCGAAAGCGGCAAGCTGGAATGCACCGCCTGCGGCAACAGCTACGAGCCGGAAGCGCTGGAGATGATGACTCACGAGGAAAGCGGCGATGAGATCACCTTCGCCAACGACGCCAAACGCTTCGACACAGGCGAAGCGGGCATGCGGGCCTATCTTTGCAAGAACTGCGGCGCGGAGCTGATGACGGAGGATACCACCACCGCCGCCGAATGTCCGTACTGCGGCAGCCCAACGATCCTGCCCGACCGCATCGAGGGCGGCGTGAAGCCCGAAAAGGTGATTCCCTTCGTCGTGACGAAGGAGCAGGCGCAGAAGCAGTTCGAGGACTACTTCAAGGGGAAAAAGCTGCTGCCAAACGTCTTTCTGAACAGTCGCAACCGCATTTCGGAGATGCGCCGGCTGTACGTTCCCTACTGGCTTTTCAGCTGCGACGCGTGTGCCGACATGGTGTACGATGCGGAAAAGGTGTGCACGGAGCAAAAGGGCGAGTGGGAAATCACCCGCACGAAGCACTATCTTGTACGCCGCAGAGGCGGCATGCGATTTGAAAACATTCCGGTGGACGGCAGCGTCAAGATGGACGACAAGCTCACCGAATCGCTCGAGCCCTACGATTTGAGCGCCGCGATTCCCTTCCAGAGCGCCGTTCTGGCCGGAGCCATGGCGGATCACGCGGACGCGGATTGCGACGCGTGCGAAAAGCGCGCCGTGGAGCGCGTGGAGCGCAGCGTCGAACAGACCATGCTCGACACCGTGAGGGACTATGACACGGTCAACGAACGCAGCAGGCGCATCGTTACGGAGCGCGGCAGCGCGACGCCCGCGCTGCTGCCCGTGTGGCTGATGACGACCGTAAAGGAAGGCAAAACCTATACCTTCGCCGTCAACGGCCAGACCGGCAAGCTGACGTGCGACGTGCCCGCCGACAAGAAGAAGTCGCTTTTGTGGGGCGGCGGCGTATTCGCCGGCGTTTTCGGCGTCGCGGTGCTGATTCTTGCGCTGATGGATGCGCTGGGCAGCGGCTCGCTGCTGATCGGCGCTATGGCTGCAATCATCATCGCGCTGGCGGTCGTCGGCGCGCTGAAGGGGCAGCTGAAGCAGGCGGCGCAGCAGAGCGCGGCGGGCGGCTATGTCCGGGAGGGGTCCTTCCGCCTGGATGTGAACGCCGACCATTTTCTCTATGAAAGCACGACGAAGCGGAAGATTGAGAACAACACGCAGAAGAAATAACTGGAGGAATCGCTATGGGATTGATTGCGGCTGCATTGAACGCGGCGGGCGGCACGCTGGCCAGCCAGTGGAAAGAGTATTTTTATGTGGATTCCCTGCCGGACAACGTGCTGGCGACGAAAGCGGAGAAAAAGGTAAAAGCCCGCTTCGGCGGCAGCCGGCGTGAGGACGACAACGTCATTTCGGACGGCAGCGTCGTCGCCGTGGCCGACGGCCAGTGCATGATGATCGTGGATCAGGGAAAAATCGTCGATTTCTGCGCCGAGCCGGGCGAGTATGTCTTTCAGCAGGGCGGCGAGCCCAGCATCTTCTACGGCCCGTTCAATGGCGACAAGATGAAAGCCGTTCTGAAAACCACCTTCGACCGCCTTTCCTTCGGCGGTCAGGCCGGCAGGGATCAGCGGGTCTATTTTTTCAACACCAAGGAGATTCTGGGCAACAAATACGGAACGCCCAGCCCGGTTCCCTTCCGCGTGGTGGACGGCAATATCGGCCTGGACGTGGATATTTCCATTCGCTGTTTCGGCGAATACAGCTATCGCCTGACTAACCCGATGCTGTTTTACACGAACGTCTGCGGCAATGTGGAGGGCGACTACACGCGCGAGCAGATCGACAGCCAGCTCAAGAGCGAGCTGCTGACCGCGCTTCAGCCCGCGTTCGCAAAGATTTCCGAGATGGGCGTCCGCTACAGCGCGCTGCCGGGGCATACCACGGAGATCGCCGCCGCGCTCAACGACGTGCTCTCCGAAAAGTGGGCGGATCTGCGCGGCGTGGAGATCATGTCCTTTGGCATAAACTCCGTCAAGGCCTCTGAAGAGGACGAGGCGATGATCAAGGAGCTGCAAAAGAACGCCGTTTTCCGCAATGCGAACATGGCGGCGGCGCATCTGGTGGGCGCGCAGGCGCAGGCCATGCAGGACGCCGCGAAAAATCAGGGCGGCGCATTCACCGGTTTCATGGGCATGAATATGGCCCAGCAGGGCGGTGGAATCAATGCCGCGCAGCTGTTCCAGATGGGCGCGCAGCAGCAGGCGCAAGCTCCGCAGCAGAGCGCGCCGGTTCAGCCGGGCGCGAACGCATGGAAGTGCGCCTGCGGCGCGACGGCCACCGGCAAGTTCTGCCCCGAATGCGGCGCGAAGCGCCCGGCAGGCGCGCCGGTTTACCGCTGCGACAAGTGCGGCTGGCAGCCCGCCGATCCGGCGCATCCGCCGAAATTCTGCCCGGAATGCGGCGATCCGTTCGACGAGAGCGACTGCGTATAGTGCGCCGTAAATTTTCCGGACGTTCCCGCCCGTATACTTCTGAGCCTGCGATGGTCTTCGCAGGCTTTTTTGCTGCGCTTTCCGTCTGTTTGCCGACGCGAGCGCGCCGGTCGGGAGCTTCCCCCGCATAAATCAAACGCTGCCAGGAGGGAGAAAACGGCCTGTCCTTTCGTTATTGAAACTGCGACAGGCTGCACTGAACGATGCGGTTGACGAAGCGAACGACCTCCTCGCGGCTGTATTTTTCATAGCCCTCCACAACCACGTGCATCAGCCCGTTGGACAGATGGGTGTAGAGCATTTCCAGCTCCGCCTCCGTTACGCGATGCAGGTGCTGTTTCCAGTAGGCGATGCTTTTGCCCCGGGCAAGGCTGATCATTCGGCGCAGCACGTTCGGGCAGGCATTCTGAAAGATGAGCACGCGGCAGGCCTCCTGCTGCTGCTCGATCATCGTATAGATAGCCTCAATCAGTGCGGTCACGTCAAAGGAAGCCACCAGCTTCAGCGACTGCTGAAACGCTTCTAGCAGATCCTCCTCGATGCTCTCCAGCAGTGCAAAGCAGTCGCTGTAGTGGGCATAGAATGTCGCCCGGTTCAGCTCAGCCCGTTCGCAGACCTCCTTGACGGTGATCTTGTTGATGGGCTTTTCCTGCAGAAACGATAAAAGCGCCTGCTTGAGCACGCCCTGCGTGTAGCGGATTCTTGCGTCTGTCCTGCTCATTTATATCATCTCTTCACAAAAAATTCACACTTATTGGCGACAGTTGCGCCATGTGTGTCGGTTTTCTTTCACGCGGCGGCGCATTGACGGTTGCCCTTTATGGCTGTCTCTATTATACTATAAATATGAAAGATAATCAACATCTGTCTTTCATTTTGGAGGCGATAGGATGTTTGAAAAATATCTGATTACGGGCGCGACGGGGTTTCTGGGACGTGCTGTGCTGGCACAGCTGCGGGACACGAAGGCAGAAATCCGTGCACTGGTGATGGAGGGTGATCCGCTGGCGCGGGAGCTTCCTCAGAATGTTCGCGTCATAACGGGCGACGTGTGCGACGAAGCCGCGCTCGGACGCTTCTTCGCGGGCGCGGATGAGCATACCTGCGTCATTCACTGCGCGGGGATGATCTCCGTGGCCACCCATCCCGGCGACCGAATCTACCGGGTTAATGTGGACGGCACGAGAAATATTCTGAAATTCTGCCGCAAATGCGGCGTTGGAAAGCTGGTTCATGTCAGCTCCGTCCATGCGATTCCGGAAAAGCCGAAGGGCACGGAAATTGCGGAGACGACGACCTTTGCCCCGGAGCTTGTCAGGGGCGATTACGCAAAGAGCAAGGCCATGGCCACGGCGCTGGTGCTGCAGGCGGCAAAGGAAGGGCTGAATGCCAGCGTCGTGTTCCCCTCGGGCATCATCGGGCCGGGCGATCTGGGAAAGGGCAGCATCACGAACATGCTGCTGTCCTTCCTCGCGGGAAAGCTGCCGCTGGCGGTTAAGGGAGGATATGATTTCGTGGACGTGCGGGACGTCGCCTCGGGCGTCATCGCCTGTGCAGAGCACGGCCTGCCCGGGCAAGGCTACATTCTCTCCGGTCATTACGCCACCATCCGGGATATACTGGAGCTGGTGAAAAAGACGGTGAACCTGCGGCGCAGCGTGTCCTATCTGCCGATCAGCTTTGCGAAGCTGGTCGCGCCGATTTTTGAAAAGATCAGTCTGCTCAGGCGGGAACCGCTTTACTTTACGCCCTATTCCATCGCGGTACTGGATTCCAACGGCGCATTCAGCCGCAGCGCTGCGTTGACGGCCCTCGGCTATACGCCCAGGCCGCTGAGCAGTACGATACGGGATACCGTGGTATGGCTGAAGGAGAAGATGGGCGGCAAATCACAGGCGTAAAAAGATATGAAAGGTATGCATAGCTGCGGGTGACTTGACCAGCCGCCCTTTCTTTTCGGTAACGCTAAAAAACATCAAGCATTTGGCCGTTTGCTGCATCGGTGCATCTGCACAGAGCCATAATTGCTCTGTAAGCGTCGGGTGCAAATGCACCCGCTGTTGCACCCTGTTGGGTGCATCGTCCTATGTATCATAGTTCACCAGATTAGTTAATTAAGGGGCTGTGAAAGAACGAAAAGTTCTTCCACAGCCCCCATAGCAATTTATGTCAAGTAAAACAATAAAAGAAAAAAGAGTATAAATCCCCCATGCCCCCAGAAAAAGCGTCTAAGGAGCATTCAGGCAACGTTCTGTTTTTTCATGGTTTTGTTGCAGAGCTTGTAGGTTGTGTCTACACGAGTTAAGTGGTATAATGGCACTATCACAACGAAGAGGGTGTCATCATGGAGAAATCACAGCATC
>OLNF01002902.1_pt1 | contig 12907 bp, 10 predicted proteins | sample 1673061 | NCBI WGS metagenome assembly OLNF01 (sample SAMEA3136751, study PRJEB25190) | human gut metagenome | reverse complement strand
TTTATGACAACAAAATATGCACAGGCGATGAATCTGCACAGTGCCTTAAATGCCTGAACGGCAGGTTGAACGCGATCGGCTTTCAAACCGTCACTTCACGGGGAGATATCAAGCGCTGAATAATCTGAAGCTTTTTGAATAAAAAATGAAGATGCACCGCCGCAGCTTGCTGATGCTTGCGAAGTTTGTTTCAACATTAAGCGAGTGTGTGACGGCACTTGCCGGGAAGATCTCCCGATAACAGCATTGTTACGATAATTTTATCTGACGGAAAGAGTAATCCGACCGACAAGAAAGGAATAATATGGCTATTTTTGATCCCAAATCCCTCCGTGCGGAGGAGTTCATCAACGATGAGGAAATCCGCGAAACAATCGCTTATGCGGAAGCAAACAAGCACAATATCGAGCTAATCAACAGTCTGCTCGAAAAGGCCGCACCGAAGCGCAGCGGAAACGGCGTAACCTGCGCAGGACTCACTCACAGGGAAGCCTCCGTTCTGCTTGCATGCGATATCCCCGAAGTTACCGAACGTATGTACAAACTTGCAAACGACATAAAGCTTGCTTTTTACGGAAACAGAATTGTAATGTTCGCTCCGCTTTATCTTTCAAATTACTGCGTGAACGGTTGTGTATACTGTCCGTATCACCTCAAAAACAAACATATCGCCCGTATTAAGCTGACGCAGGAACAAGTGCGCCGGGAAGTAATCGCTTTGCAGGATATGGGGCATAAACGTCTTGCGATCGAAGCAGGCGAAGATACTGTCCACAACCCGATATAGTACATACTCGAATGCATAAAAACTATATATTCAGTTCACCACAAAAACGGAGATATTCGCAGGGTGAACGTGAACATTGCCGCAACCACGGTTGAAAACTATCGGAAACTTAAGGATGCCGGCATCGGAACGTACATCCTGTTTCAGGAAACATATAATAAAAAGAGCTATCTTGAGCTTCATCCGACGGGACCGAAGCACGACTATGATTACCATACCGAGGCAATGGACAGAGCAATGGAAGGCGGCATTGATGACGTCGGACTCGGTGTTTTGTTTGGATTGGAGGGTTATCAATATGAATTTGCAGGACTGCTTATGCACGCCGAGCATCTTGAAGCGGTTCACGGCGTCGGACCGCACACTATAAGTGTTCCGCGAATCAAACATGCGGATGATATCGATCCTAATGTTTTTGACAACAGCCTTTCCGATGAACTATTTGCAAAGATTATTGCATGTATCCGCATCGCCGTGCCGTATACCGGCATGATAATATCCACACGCGAAAGCGAGACGATACGCGGCAAGGTGCTTGATTACGGCATTTCGCAGATCAGCGGTGCATCCCGTACTTCCGTCGGCGGATACACGGAAAAAGAGCGTCCGCATGACTCCGAGCAGTTCGATGTTTCAGATCAGCGCACGCTTGATGAGGTTGTCCGCTGGCTTATGGAACTGGATCACATCCCGTCATTCTGCACGGCATGTTATCGCGAAGGTCGCACAGGCGACAGGTTCATGAGTTTGTGCAAAAACGGACAGATCCTGAATTGCTGTCACCCCAATGCACTCATGACACTGACAGAGTTCCTTGTTGACTATGCTTCAGACGAAACGCGAAACATTGGATACGAAATGATTTCACGTGAAATTGAAAAGATTCCCAACGAGAAGGTTCGCGAACTTACAAGGCAGCATGTTGCAGACATTCGTTCATCCAACAGGCGTGATTTCAGGTTCTGATTTTAAAACTGTCAAGATATATTCGGAGGGAAAAATGAGTTTAAACGATAAGCCCGCCGCCGAACGGGTGCATATCGGCTTTTTCGGGTTGCGCAATGCGGGAAAATCCAGCCTTGTGAATGCTGTGACGGGGCAGAATCTTGCACTTGTTTCCGATATAAAAGGGACTACAACCGATCCTGTTCTAAAAACAATGGAGCTGCTTCCGATAGGTCCCGTTGTCATCATTGACACGCCCGGCATTGATGATGAAGGTGAGCTTGGCTCAATGCGTGTTGAGCGTGCTGAAAAAATGCTGCAAAAAACCGATATTGCCGTCCTTGTTGCGGATGCCGCTGCGGGTCTTGGCGAACACGAAGGCAGGCTTATGCGCATTTTTACCGATAAGAAAATTCCGTTCGTCATTGCCTTCAACAAGTGTGACCTTTTGAGCGCGATTCCGAAGAGCAAAAGTAACAGCCTTTACGTAAGCGCAAAAACAGGGTTTGGAATTGATGAGTTAAAAAATCGACTCGGGTCACTTCTGCCTTCCGCCAAACACGAAAGAATGCTCATCGGAGACTTGGTATCTCCGAATGACATTGTTGTTCTCGTAACGCCGATTGATGAATCTGCGCCGAAGGGACGACTTATTCTCCCGCAGCAGCAGATGATACGCAGCATACTTGATGCAGCCGCTGTCAACATTGTTGTTAAGGACACGGAGCTTGAAGCTGCTCTCGCCGCAATCGCACGCAAGCCTAAACTTGTTATCACCGATTCTCAAGCGTTCGGAAAGGTCAGCAAAATCGTTCCCGAAGACATATTGCTGACGTCGTTCTCAATCCTGTTTGCCCGTTATAAAGGTGAGCTTGAACCTTTCACGGCAGGCGCCGCAAAACTCAACATGCTCGCAGACGGCGACAGGGTGCTGATTTCAGAGGGCTGCACTCATCACAGGCAGTGCAACGATATCGGGACGGTTAAAATGCCGGGATGGATAAAAGAGTATGCAAAAAAGGAGTTGTTCTTTGATTTCACATCCGGCGGAGACTTTCCGAGTCTTGATGAGCTTCGTAAATATGCCTTGGTTGTTCACTGCGGCGCATGTATGCTTAATGAGCGTGAGGTTCATTCAAGACTTGAAAAAGCTGAAAAAGCAGGTGGCAGCATTACAAATTACGGCATTGCGATCGCTCAAATGCACGGAATTCTGCGGCGTTCACTTTCGCCTTTTCCCCAATTGCTGCAAAAACTGCGGGAGCGTTAATCTCCGCACAGATTGAATTGCAGCTGCATCAGTTTGCCCCGATTTAAAAACGGATAGGCCGTAAACACTGTCTTTGCGGTCTTTCCGCTTTCTGTTTAGAGTAAAAACCGTGACTGTGCCCGCACGAACGGTCGGAACACAATCCTCAAAAATATTTTCCAAAGCCTATTGAATTTTTCGAATTCGGCGTTATAATGTATTGTGATGAATTATGCGAATTGTGACAACAACACCGATCTGATTTCCGGGGTACGTCAAGCGACGAAATGCACCGGAGCAAAGGATCCAAAGTATCCGAAGGATCCAAAGCAATTGGGACCGCTTGTGCTTGCATATATCGGCGACACGATATATGACCTTTTTGTGCGCACGGAATTAGTTGATTCAACAACGCTTACGGCACACGGGCTGCACATAGGCGCAGCAAAACGCGTTTGTGCCAAGGCGCAGGCCGCAGCATTTCGCCGTATCGAGGCGCTGTTAACGGATGATGAATCCGCAGTTTTTCGGCGCGGCAGGAATGCGCATATGGGGTCTGTGCCGAAAAATGCAGCGATCATTGACTACAGGATTGCAACAGGAATGGAAGCTCTTGTCGGATACCTCTATCTGTCCGGCAAAGATGAGCGGCTTTCGCAGCTTATGCGCATTGCGCTGCACGATACAGCTGAGATTGCAGAACAGGCAGAGAAATAGAAGAAGATTAATTAACAGGAGAAAAAGATGGCAAATTACAACGATCGCGGCGGCAGGCGCAGCGATGATTACAAGCGTCCCAATCGAAAGAACAGTGATGGTTTCCGTTATTCGGACGACAGGAAGCCCCGCTTCAATGATGACAGGAAGCCCCGCTTCGACGGCGACAGGAAACCTCGCTTCAATGATGACAGGAAGCCCCGCTTTGACAGCGACAGAAAGCCCCGTTTCGACGGCGACAGAAAGCCCCGCTTCAATGATGACAGGAAGCCTCGCTTCGACGGCGACAGGAAACCGCGCTTTGACGGCGACAGAAAGCCCCGTTTCGACAGCGACAGAAAGGCCCGCTTTGACAGCGACAGAAAGCCTTTCGAGTCAGACTTCTTTGAAGATGAAGTACTTGATGTTGAATTCAATGCATTTCCTTCTCCCGAAATCGTTGAAAATGACGAGCAGGAGCGTGATCTGCCCAGCATAATCATGGGCAGAAATCCCGTCAAGGAAGCAATCAAAAGCGGACGAAGCATCGACCGTATCCTTGTAACAAAGGAACACGATGGTTCTTTGGGCGAAATCATCGGTCTTGCCCGTGACGAGAATCTTGTTATTCGAGAAGTGGATCGTTCCAAGCTGGACGAAATCTGCATGCCGTTCGGCCATAACGGCAAACCCGGAAACCATCAGGGCATCGTTGCAGAAATCCCGGGTGTTGAATATGCCGAACTCGAGGATATACTTGACTATGCCCGCGTTCGCGATGAAAAACCCTTTGTTATTCTTCTTGACGGCGTTGAAGATCCGCATAATCTCGGCTCAATCATCCGCAGTGCGGAGTGCGCCGGCGCACACGGAGTTGTTATAACAAAGCGTCGCAGCGCACCCGTAACGGCAACGGTTGTGAAGACCTCTGCCGGAGCGGCGGAACACATGCGAATCGCCCGTGTTGTGAACCTTGTTTCTGCAATTGAAACACTGAAAAAGGAAGGTCTTTGGATTGCCGGCGCAGACATGGCGGGCAACAGTATGTATGAAGCGGACATGAAGGGCGGCTTTGCACTCGTTATCGGCAGTGAAGGCAGCGGGCTCAGCAAACTTGTAAAGGAAAAATGTGATTTCCTTGTTTCCGTACCGATAAAAGGCAAGATCGATTCTCTTAATGCATCGGTTGCGGCAGCTATCATCATGTTTGAAAAGAACAGACAGGACAGCGTGAATTAAAAATGAAAACCCTCCCGAACGACGGAGTTTCCGCCGATATTGAGAATCTTGACAGCCTGAACGATGAGGCATTGGCTCGACTTGCCCAGAACGGCAGCAGTGATGCCGAGCATACACTTGTTGTTCGTTTTATGCCTCTTGTGCGTATAAAGGCGCGTCCCTATTTTCTTATCGGTGCGGATCATTCCGATCTTGTTCAGGAAGGTTCAATCGGCCTGTTCAGCGCGATTCGTGATTATGACTGCGAAAAGCATACAAGCTTCCGAACCTATGCAGAGGTTTGTATAGGCAACAACATTATTGCTGCAATAAAACGCGCAACACGCAAAAAGCACTTTCCGCTGAACAGCTATATTTCGCTCGACAAGCCGGTTTTTTTCGATAATCCCGATGACGAGGCGCGCTGTCTCGGCGACTCGATCCTGCTTGCTGCCACAATCGACCCGGAGGAGCTTGCCATTGACCGCGAGGCGGAACTTCACATCCTGCACGGGCTCAAAGCAGAGCTTACGGAACTTGAGTTGAGTGTTTTACGGCTTTATATCTCCGGAAAAAGCTATGCGCAGATCGCCGGAAGCATTGGCAGAAGCACAAAAACAGTTGACAATGCATTAACGCGAATAAAGAAAAAGGTATCAAAGCTTATTCGGGCAAATAACCCCGAACAGTCATAGAGCATTGGATACAGTTCAAGCCGACTTCCGATTTTTGTCTCGGGAGTCGGCTTTTTGTTTTGCGTGCAATCAACAGCTCACAACAAAATGTGATTCGCCGCGTCTGCTCAGTTTCTGTCGCTTTTTAAACGCCCGAGCATTACAAGATCACAGAAAACTCCCCTTGACGAGCGAAAACTCTCCCGCATTATTCCTTCGGGTATAAAGCCGCATTTCTGCGCCACTTTTCCTGAAGCAGGGTTTTCGGTTGCATGACGGATTTCAAGCCTGTTGAATCCAACCTCATCAAAGAGGTAGTTGCAAACCGCTTCAAGTGCTTCGGTTGTTATGCCTTTGTTCCAGCAATCCCGTGCAATGCAATAACCGATTTCAGTGCGTTCATCGCGCTCCGTCTTGCTTGGTGCACCGATACTTCCGATCAGTCTGCCGTTGTATTCAATGGCCCAGCTGTAATAATCGGATTTTTCATACTCCTCAACCCATTTGCCGAGAAGTTCGCGGGTTAAATCGGGTGTCGAATGCGGAGGCCAGCGCATGAATTTCGTTACCTCCGCATCACTCGCCCAATTGTTGAACATATCCTGCGCATCATCAACGGTGAATCTGCGAAGTTTTAAGCGTTTTGTTGTCAATTCTTTTGTTCCTTTGTGCGTAAGCATTTTTTGAATTCTCCTTTGCTGCTGATGCGTTATATATGCAAACAAGCGGTACAGATTCTCCTCTGCACCGCTTGAATTCATCCTTATAAGGTTAACCGCTGCTCAGTGAGCTTTGCAGCGATTTTGAAGAGGCGATGCTTGACTGTGCAAAAGTTCGGGTACGGTAAAAACCATTCCGACGACTGCTTTAAGCAAGGAATTGACGAGAGTATTCTGCTGCTTTTTGCTGCGCTTTTGCATCGCTTTATCTCCTTTTCTGATATTTTCGAGATTATACACATTCATGTATGTATTGTCAATACAATTCGGACGGTTTCAGGTAATATATTTGTGTTTTTTTCTGTTTAAAGCTCGCTGTTAATTCTCACCGCAGGCTACAGAATACATCCAAAACGCATAAACACCGTAACCTCTGTTAGGTTCATTAACAAAAACGTGGGTTACAACGGCCGCGATCCTGCCGTCTTGGACGATCGGGCTTCCGCTCATCCCCTGCACGATCCCACCTGTTTTGTTAAGTAGTCGCTCATCGGTTATTTCAATAACAAGCCCTTTCTGACTCGGCACGGATTGCGCTGCATTTTTTATAATTTTGCAGCTGTACGGCTGAGGTTTCTCACCGTCAATCTGAGTTATAATATAAGCTTCTCCCTTATGCACTTCGTTCGGAAAAGCTATCGGCAAGGTCTCTCCCGCTTCGCATGTATAATCCGCAGAATCCGCAATGCCGAAAATCCCGAGTTCCGTATTAACATCAATGCTTCCTATGCGCAGGCTTTTCGCACCGAATGCCCCGCGCAGCTCGCCCGGAAAACCGCTCGAACCCTTTGTAACTCCGAGAACATCCGCTTCGACCATTTCACCTTTCCTGACATTCAGCAAACTGCCGGTATCCGCATCCAAAACCGCATGTCCGAGTGCAGCCGAAGCTTTTTCTTTTTCCGTAACAAACGACAGCGTTCCGATGCCGACCGTGCTGTCGCGCACCCATGCGCCGATTTTCGCCTTGCCGTCTGTACCCATTTCGGGTTTTACGGTTAATGTCTGCCGTCGGTTGTTTCGTTCAAAAACTATTTGTGCACTGTCCGGATTTGCGTTCAATGCAAGCTGCATCTCTTCGCTTGTTGACACCGCAGTGCCGTTAATGCTTAAAATAACGTCACCTGCACGAAATCCCGCCCGTTTTGCCGGACAGCATTCCCGACCGTCTCTGGTTCGGAACGAACCGCTGCCGACAATAAGCAGTCCCCGAAGATTAATCGATATCCCGACAGCGCGTCCGCCGGGATACAGCATTGCACGTTCTTGGTTATATATCGGCACGTTTGCGAGTTCGAACAGATTAAACAAACGCACCGAGATCCGTTTTGCGCCGAGCGTTTCGTCCCCCGATTCCGTGACATTCAGTGCGCCTTCCCGCCCATACTCTGTTGATGCCGATTCGAGCATTGAAAGGGTGCTTTGTACAGAATCAAAGTGTTTCGTTCCGTCTTTGTCTGTGTCATTAGATGTGCTTACGCTGTTTATGAAAACAGCCTTCGGCAGAGCCCTCACCGCACGCATACGCGGAGAATAGTTAAAAAAAACAACCAGCGCAGAAAGTATGATGCCGAAAATTTTAATGCCGATATTCCCCCGCGACCCTATATCCATATTGCTGCGCGCGGAATTATTTTCGCCTGTTCTGTATGCGCAGCAGTTTTTCACCGCGTTATTTAAACAATCTTTTTCTTTCGGCATATTCGTTCCTTTTGCTGTAAAACAATGCCTTCTTTTATTACCCATACGTACAACACCCCAATTTATCATTTGCCGAACATCAGCAGCGTTATTGTTTGTATGTTGGTTATCGATTATTCACAGAGAACCGTGCGCTTGGCGCAGGCTTCGGAACAATATGTGCCGCATAAATGAGGCTTTGTTCACAAAAAACCGACATGATATCTTCATGTCGGTTTTTGTCTTAAAATAAATTGACGGTGTCATCAGTCAAGCTCATGGACTTTTGACAACTTGAATCTGTTGGCAGATTCGATAAGTTCACTTGCGTACTTCTGTGCGGATTCATCCGCCGCCGATGCACCCATAATTCGTGCAAGTTCCGTACTGCGTTCCGCATCGTTCAATTCACGGAGCGATGTTTTCGTTTTTTCACTGTCGGAATGTTTTTCGACAAACAAATGGCAATCGGCAAAAGCCGCGATTTGCGGAAGATGAGTGATTGAAAGCACCTGCCTTGAACGCGCAACACTGTACAGCCGTTCGCCGACAATCACGGCCGTTCTTCCGCTTATGCCCGTATCAACTTCATCGAATATCAGTGTAGGCGTTCCGTCCGCACCGGCACAAACAGTTTTGATCGCCAGCATCACGCGGGAAAGTTCGCCGCCGGAAGCCACCTTTGAAAGAGGCTTAAGCGGTTCTCCCTTGTTTGCAGACAGCATGAATTCAACATCATCATTGCCGTTTGCGTGGAGTTTTCCGTCTTCCGGCAGGAATATAATGCCGAACGCAGCCTTTGCCATTCCAAGTTCCTGCAGCTGTTCGGTTATTCTTCGGCACAGATCTTCAGCGGCTTCTTTGCGTTTTTCAGTCAGTTTCGCTGCTGTTTTGCAGTAATCCGCTGCAAGCCTGTTCCGCTCCGCAGTCAGCTTATCCCTCAGTTCCTGTGAACCGGTGAGCTCGTCCAGCTCGGCTGAAGCTTCGCTGCGGTATTTAAGGATATCTTCAATAGTCCTTCCGTATTTTCTTTTCAACGAATTGATAAGATCGAGCCTTGTCTCCAGTTCGTCAAGCCGTTCCGGAGAATACTCATATCCCAGCCGCAATTCGCGAAGCTGATATGCTCCATCCTCAAGCTCATAATAGGTATTATTCAAAAGTTCATATAGCTCACCGTATTTTGAAGAAATTTCAGCAATCTGAGCAAGCGAATTCACGGCAGAGCCGAGTTTTTCCAATGCGCCGCCGTCGCCCGATATGTTTTCACCGCTGTTTTCGAGAGCTGAATTAATCTTTTCGGCATTGGAAAGCATGTTCAGTTCCTCTTGAATCGTCGCTTCCTCTCCGACAGTCAGCGCAGCTGCGTCTATTTCGTTTATTTGATATGAAAGTATATCGATTCTTCTTTCACGCTCCGCCTCTGACAGGAAACCCGAATTCAGCTTGTGAACAACCTCAGAATGCTGCCGATAAAGATTTTCCGTTTTTTCTTTGAGCTCCGCAACCGGCAAACCCGCATAATTGTCAAGCATTCCTATATGTTTCTTTTGCGAAAGAAGCGACTGATGCTCGTGCTGGCCGTGAACATCAACAAGCGTATCCGTCACGGTTTTCAGTGTTGCAAGCGGAACTATTTCACCGTTCAGTCTGCAAGTGCTTTTTCCCGAAGCGGTTATCTCACGCATCACAACAAGCGTATCATCTTCATATTCGATGCCGAGCGCGTCAAGTTGTTTTTTTACTCCATCCTGTCCGTTAATGTTGAAGAAGGCTTCCACTCTTGCCTTTTGGCTGCCTGATGAAATCAGCTCGCGATTTGCCCTTTCACCGAGAATAAGGTTAACACTGTCAACAATAATCGACTTTCCCGCACCGGTCTCACCTGTTAAGACGTTCAGTCCTGCACCGAGCTCAAAGTCAAGATGCTCAATAAGCGCAATATTTCGAATTATCAACCGTTCCAGCATATTGCCTTCCTCCCGAGCCGGTTCAATTCAGCCTCTCTCTGATGAGGCGAAAAACATTTCTCTTTTTTGTTCTGATGAATCCAACTTGTTTATTGCATCCGGACACAGTGAACCCCGTTCCCGCCGGAACCTGAACAGTGCTGATTCCGTCTGCATACATAACACAGTCGCTTTGCGCATTGATTTCAATTACGGAATCAAATGCAGCTGCAATCGGACGGACAGTCAGCGAATGCGGACAAACTGGGGTTACGAGAATCACATCAAGATTCGGCGCAACCACGGGACCTCCGGCAGAAATTGAATAGCCGGTTGAGCCGAGACGTGAGGAAACAATTATGCCATCCCCGTGTATCATTCCGACATCCGCGCCGTCAACTCCGAGTTCAATATGCGATACGGACGAAAATCCGCTTTTATATGCAAGAAAATCATTTAATGCAAAGAACTCTCTGCCATCCTTAAAACTTGCCTTGAGCATTCTGTCCGTTTCTATTGTATAGTCTCCCTCCGAAAACTGCTTCAAGGTCTCTTCAAAGCCCTCGATGCTGGTTTCACTGAAAAACCCAATTTTGCCAAGGTTGATTCCAAGAATCGGAGTAATGATTTCAATCCCCTGATTCACCGCATGGGACACGGCGCGGCAATTCTGGCAGGCAGAAGCATACTCTATGCCTATCAGAAGCAGGACGGCGACGGACAAGATTATCAGCAGGCGGCGCTCGCGGCAGCGGAAAAAATGAAAAAACAGATTTTAAGCTATATAACGGTGATGTAAATGACAACAGTTTATTTCGTGCGTCACGCCGAAGCGGAAGGCAATACCTACCGGCGGATGCACGGACAATACAATTCTCTGATTACGGAAAACGGCGTGCGGCAGATCGAAGCGCTGCGGGCGCGCTTTGAAGATATTCCGGTCGACGCCTGCTATGCAAGCGACCTCTACCGGACGTGCCGGACTGCACAGGCGGTGTACATTCCCAAAGGGCTGCCGCTCCACCCGGACCGGCGGTTCCGGGAAACGGGCGTCGGCTGCTGGGAGGATGTGCCGTTCGGCTGGCTCGAGCGCTTCGACAAGTCGAATATGGACGATTTTAACCACAACGAGCGCGTCTGGCAGGTAACAGGCAGTGAGACGTGGGACGGCTATATCAGCCGGTTTCTGCAGGGACTGCACGAAATTGCCGCGCAAAACGACGGAAAGACCATCGCGATTTTCACGCACGCCTGCGTGCTGCGCGGGGTACAGAAGCGGCTTTTGAAAACGGACGAACTGCCGTTTTGCGAAAATACTGCCGTGTCGCGGCTTTGCTGGCGCGACGGGGAGATCACATTCGATTTTCTCAACGACGCTTCGCACCTGTCTCCGGAAATTTCCACCATGCAGCGCCAGCAGCGGCTCAAGCAGGGCGCGACGGACCGCGCGGATTACAGCCTGTGGTTCGAAAAAGCGCCGGACAAGGCGGAGACCTGGCTTGCAAAGCTGCGCAGCAGAACCGTCGGGCAGCTTGTGCTGGGCGCGGGTGATACGCAGAATTCCGGCGTGAAGACGGGTACGGTCCGCTATATCTGCCAGGTGCCGGCCTATACCGATCTGTTCTGCCACGAGTATTGGGGCAGCTATGTGGGCTATGCCAACCACGAGTGCTTCACGGCGTGCATCTCCATGGCGCTGTCGTACCTCGGCATCGACGCCACGCCCGGCGCGCTCGGCGATTACTGGCGCAGCGGCGGCCACTACGGCACGCCCTTTGCCACGACGCCGGAGGATGTTGCCTTCAGCGGCGCGACGTACAGCAAGACCTCGCTCGCCGAGGCCATCGCGCGCTACGTCGGCGGCGAGGGCAGCTACAGCCCGCCGATCATCCACCTCAACGGCTACTCGGCCAACGGCCACTATGTCATGATCATCGGTCAGGTCTCGGCCACGGAGTACCGTGTGCTCGACCCGGCGGTCAAGACGATCTATACCATGACGCTCACCAACGGCAGCACCGTGCATTACTTCAAGGGCAGCGAGCGCGTCACGGAGGCGGTGCAGTATTATTATCCCGTCCACCACTGGAGCGCCTGGACGGCCATCGAGACGGACGACGGTGTCGTGAACATGGAGCGCACCTGCTCCATCTGCGGCAAGACGGAGACGGCCAAGATCCCGGATCCCTGCATCGGCGACAAGTACTGTGCCGGCGGCGTGTTTGACGACATGCCGGCAGCGGATGACTGGTCGCACGCGGGCATTGATTATTGTGTGCTCTTCGGTCTCATGAGCGGTATCGGCAACGATCTGTTCGACCCGGCGGGGGAGACGACGCGCGCCATGCTCGTGTCGATGCTCTACCGCATGGCCGGCGAGCCGGATGTGTCCGGGCTGCCGGAGCTCTCATTTGAAGATGTCGCACCCGATGCCTGGTACGCCGACGCCGTGCGCTGGGCCTATGCCAACGAGGTCTCCGTTGGCGTGGATGACACGCACTTTGCGCCCGATGCCCGCCTCACGCGCGCGCAGCTCGTCACGATGCTCTACCGCGTCTTCGGCCCGGAAAAGGGCGTCCGCCCGCGGCCCATCGGCGGCTACGAGGACTGGAACACCGTGCCCGACTGGGCGTTTTCTGCCACGACGTGGGCCGTCTCCATGGGCCTGCTCTACGGCACGAGCAGCTGGGAGCTGAGCCCGAACGACGGCGCCAGCCGCGCACAGCTCGCCGCCATCATTATGCGCACCTGCCAGCTGCAGGGCGAGCTGGATTCCTGAAAAAATCCGGACAAACGGGTAGAATCGTTTCGCCAAGTGTGCAAAAACGTTACACAAACGTGATAATGGCCAATGAATTATGGTGACAGGTGGGTTACTATAGGGCTAGGAAAAACAGCGCCGGCATTTATCCGGCCGCAGGAACGGAGGCACACTTTATGAAGCAGAACCGGACGCGCACGGCGCTCGCGGATGCGTATATGCGCCTGCT
>OLNF01002898.1_pt1 | contig 12912 bp, 10 predicted proteins | sample 1673061 | NCBI WGS metagenome assembly OLNF01 (sample SAMEA3136751, study PRJEB25190) | human gut metagenome | reverse complement strand
ATTGTGTTCTGCGCTGTTCCGAAATGATGCCGCATAACGTACAAATTCGGGGTGCTTTGATTTATAATCGACCGTTAGGAGTACGCTCTGCGAAAGGCGCAGAAGCGGCATCATCGAACACGAACTGGGAGGCTTACATGCTCAAAGCAATCATCGTCGACGACGAGGCCCCCGCGCGCTCCGAATTGAAATTTCTGCTCGACGAACTTGGCCAGACCGAGGTTGTTGCCGAGGCGGCTAGTGTGCGCGAGGCTATCGAAAAGCTCAAAGAGTACCCCTGCGATGTCATGTTTCTCGACGTGAACATGCCGGAAGCCACCGGCTTGCAACTGGCCGAGGCGCTGCAGCATCTGAAATTCCCGCCCGCGGTGGTGTTCGTCACCGCCTACAGCGAGCATGCGCTCGACGCGTTCAAGGTGAACGCCATCGATTACCTGGTGAAACCGGTCGAGACCGAGCGCCTCTCCCAGGCGCTTGCGCGCGTCCGCGAGCACGTTTCGCTGCATGTGCAGGCCCAGAAGTCCGAGCGCATTCCTGTGGAAAAGGGCGGCAAGAAGATTCTCATCGGCATCGATAAGATTCGCTTCGTCATGGCGCGCGACGATTACGCATATCTGCAAACCGACACGGACCGCTACTTCTCCACGGTGAGCTTGGCTCAGCTCGAGAAGCGTCTGGACGGCCACGGGTTCTTCCGTGTGCATCGCGGGTACCTGGTGAACCTTTCCATGGTTGAGGAAATCGAATCGGTCTCCGGCGGCACGCTGCTGCTCACGCTGAACGGCGTGGAAGAGAAGATCCCTGTAAGCCGCAGACGCGTGAGCGCGCTGAAGAAGGCGTTGGGGCTGTAGGCGGTAGGGCTCCTGCAGCAGGTTCCTTGATTGAGGTCAAAAGCGCTCGTCGCGTTTGCGGCGGGCGTTTTTTGCGCACGGTGGACGTGGCTGCGGGTGCGCCTGCTCTAGAAAGCAAGTTACTGCGAGCTGGACAAGAATGGGACAGGGAAAGCGCGGGCAAGAGCGCGTCCGCGCAATGTCGAGGGCGAAATCGCATACAGATGGCGATTCTCTCTGGGATTTCGACCCGTTCCCCTACTTGTCCATAACTCCATCACAGGGTTCGAGGATAATTTAAGCCGTGCGTGCCTTTGAGGGGGCCTACGCGATACCGAAAGAAGGTTCACATGCTAACAAGCGACATGGAAAAGTTATACCCTTCTGCGAAAACGCTTGTGAAGGAATGCGTCGCCAGTCGCGTGCTGGCCAAGGACGCATCGCTTTATGATTTCTCCGACAGTGCGCGCGAAACCGCCGAGAACTTTATGGGCTGGGTCGATTTGGGCATGCGCCCGCAGTGCGACCTCGCGAAAGTTCAGCGCTTTGCCGACGATGTGGTGGCGAGCGGCATCAAGACCGTCGTCCTCATCGGCCAGGGCGGATCCACACAAGCGCCCATGACCATCACGAAATACAACAAGTCCGACACGGTTCGGGCAAACCGCGTCTCGTTCAAGACGCTCGATTCTGATTCCCCCGTGCGCATGCGCGAGCTGCTCGCCGACTGCGATCCAGCGACGACGCTCGTTATCGTGTCCTCGAAGTCGGGCGGCACCATCGAGCCTCGCCTGCTCTCTTCCGCGCTGCGCGATGCCCTCGAGGCGCAGGCACCGGAAATCAACTTCGCGAACCACTTGGTCGCCATCACCGACCCTGGTTCGCAGCTCGAGCGCCAGGCGCACGAAGAGGGCTGGCTAGCCGTTTTCAACGGCGAGCCCACCGTCGGCGGACGCTTCTCCGCGCTGTCGATCTTCGGCCTTCTGCCCGCGGCGCTTGTCGGCATCGACCTGGAGCAGTTCGCCGCCCACGCGAAGGACGCCGAAGAGCGCTGCAGCGAGGACTCCATCGACAACCCGGCGATCAACCTCGCCGCGTTCCTTTATGACAACTACCTCAAGGGGCGCAACAAGTTCTCGTTCCTCACGCCGAAGCGCGGGCGCGTCTTGGGCCTTTGGATTGAGCAGCTCGTCGCCGAAAGCCTCGGTAAGCAGGGTGTAGGAATCCTGCCGAACATCGAACTCGACGCGCTGCTTCTTACCGAAGACCCGAAAGACCGCAGCGTCATCACCTACCAAACCAAAACCGACCTGTGGGACGAGCGCAAGAATTTCGACATGAGCCTCGCCTACATCGATTCGGCTATTCCGCGCCTCTCCTTCCGCATCGACAGCGTGCTCGATTTGGCTGAGCACTTCGTGATGTGGGAATACGCAACAGCCATGTGCGGCTACCTTATGAAGCGCTGCCCGTTTGACCAACCCGACGTCGCCTCCACCAAGGCCGCCGCGCTGAAGTTCCTCGCAGAAGGCTGCCCGAAACCCGATTTCACCGAGAATTTCATCGGCAACGTGAACATGGGCGAAGCCGAGGTCACCATCGCACCGTGCATCAAATCGGATACGCTTATGGGCGCTTTGCGCAATCTATTCGCGTCGATTAAGCCGGGCGACTACTTCGCGCTCGATGCGTTCTTGCCCTTCGACGGCGAAGGACGCCGCGAAGCGCTCGAGGTTATTCGCCACGGTGTCGCCGACAAGCTCGGCGTCGTAAGCTGCCTCGAGATTGGCCCCCGCTACCTGCATTCCACGGGCCAGCTGCAAAAAGGCGGCACCAACAACGGCGTATTCCTCATGGTTTCCGCCGACGAATTGAAAGACATCCCGCTGCGCCACGTTGAGCCCGAAAGCCTGGGAATGCTCGCACGCACGCAGGCCGCCGCCGACCTCTCGATTCTTATTGAGCGCGGCCGCCGCTGCATGCACCTGCACCTGCCCGACAATTCCGGCGTGACCATTCGCGCCCTAGGCGATGCCGTCATGAAGGTTCTCGACGAAATCGAGCGTGAGCGCGCGGCCGAATAGGCGCACCTCACGAAACGAAACGAGCCCGCAGCTCAATTGTGAACTGCGGGCTCTTCTTTTTGGGAGGATTATGAGCCAGGCCCCTCTTACGCCTCGGGGAAGAACACTTCGCGCATCTCAGCGTCGGCAGCCGCGTCGGCGGCATTTGCGCGACGATTGCCGAGCCATGAGCCAATCACCATGCACAGAAGCGACACGGTGATGCCAATCACGATTTGATGCAGACCGAACAGCTTGAAGCCAAGCGCCATGCACAGGCAATAGACAGCGGTGCCGCCCACCATCGACGCAATCGCGCCCACCTTGTTCGCTCGCTTGAAGAACAACGCGCCCACAAGAACCCAGCAAAATGCCGTTTCAAGACCGCCGAACGCAAACATGTTGATCTTCCAAATAACGCTCGGCGGAACCACGGCAAGCACGAATACGATAACGCCCACGCCCAGGGTGATAATCTGGCTCGAGCGCGCCACGACGGCATCGCTTACCTGCTGGCTCCTATCGTCTGCATAATGCAGCCACAAGTCTTTGATAATGGCCGAGGACGAGGCGATGAGCAGCGAAGACACGGTAGAAATCGATGCGGCAACAGGGCCGACAATCGCAACGCCGGCAAGCCATGGCGGCAGGGTTTCCACAATGGTGCGCGGAATAATATTGTCAACGCTTCCACCATACGAGGCCAAGTCCCCCGTAAGCACGCCCGCGGAAAGCACGCCGAGCGTGGTAACGCCAATCATCATGGCGCCGATAATAATGGTGCCACCGATCATCGCGCCGCGCAGGCTCTTCGTATCTTTGTAGCCCATGCAGCGTACCACCGATTGGGGCAGCGCGAACGTGAAAATACCGACGAGCAGCCACTGCGTGAAGTACAACGACACGGGCATGGTGCCGCCCGAAAGGGGCTCGAGCATCTGCGGATGGTTCGTGCGAATGGTGCCCATGATGTTTTCCCAGCCGCCGCCCGCAATAAGAATGCCAGCCGCGAGCACCACGATGCCCACGAGCATAGCGATGCCGCACAACGCGTCGGTCACGGCTACGCCGCGGAAACCGCCCACGGTCGTGAAAATAATCACAGCAACGCCGAAAATGGCCAAGCCAACAAAATACGAATACCCTGTCACGGCTTCAAACAGCTTCGCGCCGCCTACGAACTGGGCAACCATAGTTGCCGCGAAGAACAGCACGATAATCAGAGCCGCAGCATTCGCCAACGCATTGCTGCGGAAGCGGGCACGAATCACATCGATCACCGTGACCGCCCCAAGCTTACGCGAAACAAGCGCCATCTTCTTGCCCATAATGCCGTAAAGCAAAAACAGCGTCGTTACCTGCACGGCCGCCATATACACCCAACCAAAGCCGGTTTGCCACGCCTGGCCAGGGCCGCCCACAAACGAGCTCACCGAGCCATAGGTGGCAATGGTAGTCATGGCCAGTACAAAACCGCCAAGCGTGCGGTTGCCGATGAAGTATTCCTTCACGAACCCACCTTCGCCCGCAGCACGCGAGCGGCGACGCGCCGCAATCGCGAGCCCGAGAGCAAGTACGAGGAAAATGAGCACGGGAAGCAAGCCCGCAATACTAGTTGTTTGCATCGCGCTCCTCCTCATTCAAATCGAAATCGGCGAATACCCGGCGGCCCAGCACCACAGCCGCCACGATGGCGGCGATCCATGTGCCAAGCGTTCCGCCGAACACCCAAATAGGCGTTCCGAATACTTCCACATCGAACGCCGAAAGGCCGAAGCCTGCCGCTATCCACACCACCACAACAATCGCGAGCGCGACCACGGTCGCCTTCGCCTCGCGATTGGCTTGCGCCATTTTCTCGCGATAGGTCCACTGCTTCTTTTCCGGCCGCACAAACAACTCCTCTCTTGCGGGCGCACACGCGCCGCGAACGATAACGCGCATATTGTACGCGCCGCCGACCTGCATAAACGATTTTTTCTTATCCATAGGCATTATGCGGGGGTAAGCGGGGTATTCCGAACGAACGGCAAGGCTATACTTACACTTAGGAGGTGTGCTATGCACTTGAAGAAAACGAAGCGCGGCGAGCGCGTATATCTTTCGGTTGTGCAGAACTACCGAGAAGGCGGGAAAACGAAGACGAAGACCATAGTCGATCGGCTACGTCGACCAATTCACAAGCCAATACGCCGACCCTATCGCCCACTTCCAAGCCTACGTCGCCGAGCTCAACGAACGGGCGAAAAGCGAAAACCCGCCCATCGCTTTCACATTTCCGCGCGACGCGACCATCGATGACACCCATATTGCCCAAGCTCGCTGGGGAAGCGCCATCGCGCTCGCATACCTCGATGCGCTAGGCGTTCGGCGCTTCTTCGAAAATCGCGCGGGACATGTCGGCTTTCCCGCGCATGCGGGCCGCATTTTCGAGATGCTCGCATCCGAACGCATGATTCACGTGGCCCCCAAGCGCGAGACGTGGCAACGCCGCGCCTCGTTCCCGCGCACATGCGATTTCACGCTGGCCGACACGTACGCCGCTTTCCAGTGCTTCGCGCGCAACGAGCGGGCGTTGGTGGCGCATCTCTCGAAATCCTACCAGGCAATTCGCGAGCCCTACCAGGTCAATTCGGTACTGCTGGTTCTTGCCTCGTTCACCCTGGCCGACACAGGCGATGTGAACGCGACAAACGCTCGACTGGCGGGCGGAATCGATCGCGACGAAGGGCTGTCGATGGGCATTGGAATGCTGCTCGACCGCACGGGCATTCCCATGACCTACCATGTTACAAGTGCCACGCCGAGCGCCGATGAAGTATCGGGGCTCGTCGCGAGCGCGAAAAGCAATTTCGGCGCCAAACGCGTCATTGTGGTTGCGGGCCGCACTCCCCATGCGCGCGAAATCGTCGAGACGCTCGCCGAGAGCGGCGACGGGTTCGTCTTTTTCCGGCCGCTCGAAACCGCCGCTTTCGACCTTCAGGCATGGGTCGCCGATGCCTCCGATTACATCACCACGCAATCGGGCAGCTACAAGGTCAAATCGCGCACCGACGAGATGGCGGGCATTCGCGTCAAAGACACGGTGCTCTGGGGCCGAGACTACGCGAAAATCGCCCGCAAACAAGGCCGCACCGAAGATGAGGCGCGAGATTTGGCCCTCGATGGCTACATTTGCATATCATCAAGCGAAACGAAGCTCACCGCCGGCACACTGTTTCACATCTATCGCGAGCTGTGGCGCCTCACCGAGCCATTCCAGCTGCTTGAATCCGATTTCTCGCCTTCGCCCTATCCCGTGGCCCACGCCATACACATGCGCGCGCATTTTCTGATGTGCTACGCCGCATTCTTCGCCTTGCGCCTGCTTCGCAGCGATATGGGATGGAGCAGAAACGCCGCCCAAGTTGCCGATGCGCTTTTGCGCATGGAAGGCAGCCACCTGGCCGAAAATTGGTTTTTGTTCAGCTACCGAAGTCCCATAACCGACGAAATAGAACAGGCCGCGGGCGTTGATGTGGCGCGCAGGCTGCGAACGGCCGCCGACATTAAGCGCGACATTGCAAAAGCCCGTAAGCATATCGAGCGACAAGAAGGATAGCGCATATGAAAAAAGGCTCGCCAAGGCGAGCCTTTCGAAGTTCATTTTTGCTGCACTCTACAGCCCCAACGCCTTTTTCAGCGAGGAAACGCGGCGGCGAGAAACAGGGATTTTCTCGTCGGTTGCATTCAGCGACAAAAGCAGCGTACCGCCGGGAACGGGCTCGACCTCTTCGACATGCGAAAGGTTCACCAAGTAGCCGCGATGCACACGGAAGAAACCGTGGCCATCGAGGCGCTTTTCGAGCTGAGCGAGCGACACGGTGGAGAAGTAGCGGTCGTTGTCGGTTTGCAGGTACGCGTAATCGTCGCGCGCCATGACGAAACGAATGCTGTCGATGGGGATGAGAATCTTCTTGCCGCCCTTTTCGACAGGAATGCGCTCCGACTGGCTGGCCTTCACATGCAGCGTAATGTACTCGCTCGCGCGATTCACGGCCTGCTGCAGGCGATCGGTTTCGACCGGCTTCACCAAATAATCGACGGCATTCACTTTGAAGCCTTCGAGTGCATGCTCGCTATAGGCGGTAACGAAAATGACCGCCGGAGGGTTCTTCAAACGCTGCAGGGCCTCGGCGAACTGAATGCCATTGACCTCAGGCATGCTCACATCGAGGAACAGCACGTCCACGGGGTAGCTCTGCATTTTCTCAATAGCCTCGCGCACACTTGCGGCTTCGGCGAGCACTTCGACCCCACCGACTTCGCCCAGCAAGTAACGCAGCTCAGAACGAGCAGGAGCTTCGTCGTCAACGATAATCGCGTTCAGCACAGCATCCCCCAATAACTGGAAAGTTCGTATAAGGAAGGCGGACTCAAGCGCCCCATGCCAACGGCGTAAAACCGTCGGCGAGCGATGCCCGTATACGAATAGTAGCCCAAATTCGCGATGTTTGAAAGCATGGAAACCCTAGAATGGGACACCTTTAGCCCCACTTCACGCAAGCTATAGATATCGCCAATGAATAATGCCGTTCATCAGGAAATTCATACCTTTCGCCAGCTCAGGAAAACCAGTCGCCGACAAAACGCCATAACGCTAGTCTTCCACCAAGCCGTCTTTCATGAACATGGTCACACGGGTGCCATTGCCTGGCGTCGAATCAACCTCCATGCGCGACTCAGTGCCGAAATAACCGCGCAAGCGCTCGTTGATGTTCTTCATTGCGATGCCCAAGCCCTTCGAGGCTTCGGGGCGCAAAAGCTTGCGGCGCTGCTCGGCATCCATACCCACGCCGTTGTCGGAGACGGTGATATACAAGTCATCGCCTTCGCTGTACGCCACAATATGAATCTCGAGCTTTCCTTCTTGCGGCATGGCGTGGCGCACGGCGTTTTCCACAAGCGGCTGCACCATGAACGCGGGCACCATCACGCTTTCAAGGCCCGGCTCGATATCGATGTCCATGGCAAGGCGGTCTTCGCCGAATCGCGCCACTTCGAACGTGAAGTAGCGCATCGTCTGCTCGACCTCGCGCGACAACTCAAGCAAATCGTCGGAGTTCTCAAGCGTACGACGGTAAAACACAGCGAACTCGCGCAGCAACATGCGTGCGCGATCGGGGTCGGTGCGCACGAGCGACGCAATGGTGTTGATGGTATTGAACAGGAAGTGCGGGTTGATTTGACTCTGGAGCGCCTTGAGTTCCATGGTGGTCGCAAGCTTGGTTTGTTGTTCCAGCTCAACGGCGGCGATCTGCGTCGAAAGCAGCTGCCCCAAGCCCTCCGCGAGCGCCACCTGCGTTTCGGTGATGTCGCGCGAACGGCGATAGTAAAACTTCAGCGTGCCAATAATGGCGTCGCCTCGCGTAAGCGGCACGATAATGCCGGCTCGCAGGCCTTTGATGCTATCGGGGAATCCAATCTCTTGCGGTGTGCCCAGCACACGCAGCTTGCCGTCTTCAAGCGTGGCATGCGTAGCCTTTGTGCGAATGGGCGCGCCGCCTGGGCTGATTTCTTCGTCGTCTCCGGCATAACCCAAAATCGACTCACGATCGGTAATCGCCACAGCCTGCGCCCCAATGGCAGGCAGCAGCAAATGGCACACCTTCTGCGCCGTGGGAATGTCGAAACCCTCTTGGAAGCACGCAAGCGTTTGCGACGCGATTTTAAGAATCGTATCGGACTGACGAGCACGCACCGTATCGGGATTAAGGCGCGAATAGATGAGCAGTGCCACGGAAATGGTGAACGAAATACCCGCGACCACGTTCAAATTGCCCACCGTTTCGGGCCAGGCCATCGCGCACGCAAGCACCGCGGCCGAGAGCACGCATATCGCCGCAAGCACGACATCGAGCACGCGCGCATATATATTTCGAGGTGGTTTGGACATGAGGTTCCTTTCATACGTTGGGCAGCGCCGCCCGCTGGGCGGAATTTCGAGAACGTCTCTTAAAGAAGAAGATCAATCCGAGCCGCCATGCACCACATTCGCACGACGCGTCGGAGCGATCGCCTTCCCCTAAATCACACTTGCTTCATTCACGACCAAAAACACGGCCATCAGCAGCAAAAATAGCGCAAAGGCAAAACGCAACGCACGCTCGGGCACGTGCTTCACCAAGTTGGCGCCGACAATCGCGCCGGGGATAGAACCGACCATCATCGCAACGCCGACCATGTAGTCGATATTGCCCAAAACAGCCTGCTCAATAACGCCGGGAATCGCCAGAATACACACCGCGGTAAGCGACGTGCCCGACGCCAAGCGCATGGGAATTCCGAGCATGCTCACGAACAGCGGCACCATAATGAAACCGCCGCCCACGCCCACATATCCGCTCATGAAGCCGGCAACAACGCCAATGAGCGCCACCTTCGCCACGTATTTGGGGGTGAGCTTGATTGCCGGCGCCTCGAGAGGAGCGGCCTGCGCCCCTACGGCACTCGAGCCGCCCGCCGCCATAGGCGCCGTCGCCGTGAGGCTTGCCGCTGCCGCATCGCCCGTCGCTACAGCAGCACCCACGGCCGCCGTGTCGCTCGTCGTCGACTTCTTCTCGCACGCCTTGTGACTTCCCTTCGCTGCGCCACCCTTTGGCGCCGCCAGAGCCTTTTTCAGCATAGTGAACGACGAGTACATCACGACGACCGCAGCTGCGCCCATAATCGCCCAACCGGGCGACACGTTTGCGGCCCACACGCCAACGGGCGAGAGGCACGCGCCCGTCAGACCGCACACGATTCCCACCCGCGGCAGGGACGTCTTGTTTTTAGCATGCTTCCACATGCCCGAAATTGACGTTGGCACAATGGTGAACAGCGAAGTCGCCGTAGCGGCAATGGGCTCCATGCCAAAAGCCAGGCGGAACAGGGGTACCATAACGGTGCCGCCACCAATGCCCAAAAGCCCTGAAAGCACGCCGACGCCCACGCCAACGAGCGCGGCGATGAAGAACGAAACCATGAATGAACTTCCCGTAAACCCTATTCTGCGTTGCCCATATTAAGGCGAATCTCCGTCGTTGCGCCAGGGTCGATTCCGCCGGCGGCTCCCCATGCCGCGCGCTGGGCGCGTTGCGCCTCGGCTTGCCGCACATCGCGGTTCGACGAGCTCAAAAGCACGCTTTGGAGAATCGCGTCGTTCGCCATGCGCTTCATGACCGCAGGCCACATCGACTGGAAGCCGAAATACTTCGAACAGTGGGCTTCGGCATATCGAGATGCCTCGCCCGTGGCCGCTCTCGCCGCGCGACGATACCCGGCGCCATCGGGGCGCCCGAAGCTACGCAGCCACGCCGTGCGCTTAATGCGACGCGTGATGCCCGGCTCCAAGAAAGGCCCTGGGTACGGCAGCAACGATTGCGGCTTGATCTGCAGCAGGTCGATTTGGGTTCGCCCGTATTCCACCTTGCGATACTCGTAGAGCCAACGGAAGATGTCTTGGCGGAAGCGAAGGCCTTCACGCTTGGTTTCGGGCGGAAGGTGATGCATGTACCACGTGTTGTCGAACCAGATATCGCTGCCGTACATGCGCAAATCGAGCATGTAATCCAAATCTTCCCCGCGGGCGATCCACGGGTCGAACGACACGCGACGAAATGCCTCGCGATGAAGCGCCAAACAACCACCGCACACATGGTTCGAGCGAGACAGGCGCGGGCCCTTCATGGCTTTGGAAATCCACTTGTTGAATGCGGTGGCCTGGTCCCAATAGCGGTTGTACCATTTCGTTGATCGGCTCGAGAGGTATTCGCCTTCTTTGTTCAGATAAAAGCCCGACTTCGCAAGAATAGGCACGCCGCTTCGCGTAAGCTTGCCCAGGCCATACATCGCCTTTTCCAGAAACGCGGGATCGTCAATCACCACATCATCGTCGATGAATACCACCGAATCGAAATCGAGTGCGCCCGCAAGAAGAAGCCCCAGATTGCGCATTGCGCCATAGCCTGCAAGACCCACTTCGTTGCGCAATCCAATGTTGAGCTGCTCCATGCGCTGGCGCACAAGCGCCATCTCGGGAGCGCCCACCACGGCGATATTCAAATCGGGAAATTGCTCGGCAACGGCGCGAATTTTGCTCGCGGCCTTATTCTCGATAGCGGGTTCGGCAATCACGAGCACAATGATATGCCCAAGCCCGCGCACGCACCGAAGCGATTCGAGGCAGCGGGGTAACTCGCCCGAGGCCGACATCGATGTTGTATGGTCGTATGTCGTGGTAACAGGACCCGATTCAACGCGCCCACGCGCGGACACGAACGTGGGAATAATCACAACTGGGTTCATGGGCACTCTTTTCCATCGCTCGAGGCAAGGTGCGTGTCCTCGCTTCGGCGAAGCCGTATTTCAGTTACGGTTATTCTACCCCTTTGTTCCGCCCCGCCCCAACGCAACGTATAATGCCCTGGTATTACTTGCGATGTAGCCCATGCGGCCAAGCACGCTCCAACCAAGGAGAACCCATGAAAACCCACCGTCCCTACCCTATGGCATTCATCACGCCCAAAGGCGAACGCGCATGCCGCGCCGGCCACCCTTGGGTCTACGATGCGGAAGTCGAGCGCATCGTAGAAGCGGGCGACCCCAAAGAAGCGGCTCGCACGTGGAAAGAATCAATCGAGTCGGGTGGAATCACCCCGGAAAACGGCGCCCTCGTCGACGTGCTCTCACGCAAAGGCGCATACCTTGGCACAGGTATTTTCTCGCAGCAAAGCAAGATTCGCATTCGCCTGCTTTCAACCAACGCGAACGACGCGTTCGATTCGGCGTTTTGGGAACGCAAGATTCGTTGGGCTTGGAACCATCGTCGCGCCGTGATGGGCGACGACGTTTCCGCCTGCCGCATGATTTTCTCCGAGGCCGATGGCTTTTGCGGCCTTGTTGTTGACCGATTCAACGACGTGCTCGTAACCCAAACGCTCGCCTACGGCATGGAACGCCTGAAGCCCGTCGTGTTCCCCCTGCTTGTGAAGGTGCTCGCCGAAGATGGCGTCGTCATTCGCGGCATCTACGAGCGCAATGACGTGTCGACGCGCAAACTCGAAGGCCTTCAGCAAAGCTGCGGCTGGTTCCCCCTGGAAAACGATTTTGCCGGCTTAGGGGCTCAACCCGCGCTTTCGGCGGTGCCCGCGCCTCTCGCGCCAAGCGACGAGGCCGCAGCGGCATTCGGCCCCACCACGACCGAAATCATCGAAAACGGCGTGCGCTACCATGTCGATTTCGAAAACGGCCAGAAAACCGGTTTCTTCCTCGACCAGAAATACAACCGCCGCGCCGTGGCCAATATCGCCCGCGGGCGTCGCGTGCTCGACTGCTTTACGCACACGGGTTCGTTCGCCCTAAACGCTGCCGCTGGCGAAGCCGAGCACGTGCATGCCGTCGACATCTCTCAACTCGCGGTCGACATGGCAGAATCGAATGCCCGCCTGAACGGCTTCGAAAATCGTATGAGTTTCCAGGCCATCAACGTGTTCGATTTGCTGCCCGAAATCGAGGCCCAGAAAAAAGCTCCGTACGACTTCATCATTCTTGACCCGCCGGCGTTCACGAAGAGCCGCAAGACCATCGATTCGGCTACACGTGGCTACCACGAGATCAACTACCGCGCCATGAAAGCCCTGCCGCGCGGCGGATATTTGGCCACTTGCAGCTGCTCGCACTTCATGGATACCGACCGCTTCCGCAAAATGCTCGTGAGCGCGGCGCACGATGCCGGCGTTCAGCTGCGCCAAATCGAGGAACGTCAGCAATCGCCCGACCATCCCATCGTATGGGGCGTGCCCGAAACCGACTACCTCAAGTTCTTCTTGTTCCAGGTTGTGTAAAGGTGGGGCAAGAAGGGACAAACGCGCCCGTTCGCTCATTTGTTCGTTCGTTTTGAAACGATCAGCTCGTCTCGCAACGAGGCTTGAAGCTTCCCCGCAAAGCCTTCAGCCTGCCACTCAGCGCGGCACGCCCCATCGGAGCCGCACAAAAAA
>OLNF01002892.1_pt1 | contig 12920 bp, 6 predicted proteins | sample 1673061 | NCBI WGS metagenome assembly OLNF01 (sample SAMEA3136751, study PRJEB25190) | human gut metagenome | reverse complement strand
GTGGAAGACGAGGTGTAAAATCAAATGCATGTAAACCTGTAGGGCGGATTCCGAACATCCCTTCTGTGATTATTCGGCAATACAATCCACTTTCAGCGGAAAGGTGTCGTTGATTTCCTTCTGGCCATGCTTCGATGGCGTATGGTACATGTTCACTTAATAGGCGTTGGTTGGAATAGAATTTCAAGTATTCTATTGCTTTCTCAGTCTCACCGCAAGCAAATACACCGCGCAGGGCATAAAGAGTAGATCTATCCCAAAATGTTTCACTTCCGGCCTGTGTCAGTAAACCGTTTTTTGTCCAAAGTCTTGGGGAAAACAAAGCATTGATAGTTGCTTGCTTGCGGTCATAAATTCCAACTGTTAACGGGATGCAAATCCAAGAACGCAAGACATCATTACCTTCATAATATTGGTAAGAATCAAATCCTTCTACTGTTGCGCCAAAATAGTGGTCGATATTTTTTCTCAGCTCTTTTGCTTCTTTAGTGTACTTTGCCATATTGCTTTTACCCAACTCTTTGCCTAAATATACTGCAGAGTTTAAAGCATCATAATAGAGAGAAGAAGTACAAAGGTTGGCTTTTCCTGCAGGGAAACGCCCTTCTAATTCATCAGAATCAGAAGCGACTACTCCTTTGTCATTCAGATTACGATGGCAATATTCCAATGTCCATTCAATGAGTGGCCAAAGCTTCTCAGCTATTTGTTTGTCTCCTAATGCTAATGCGTAGCGTGAAGCCCCATAGGCGATCATAGCTCCATCTCCTCGATCACCGGCACCGTTCCAAATGTCAATTCCTTCGGCAATGATGGAGCTGGGGATGGGCTTGTATTCAGGATTCATGAAACGGGCAAAATGTTCGTAGGAGCATAGTGCTGATTCGTTTCCAATAGCATATCCTAAGAAAGGAAAGAACGGATTGATATATTCGGCTTGATCGTTTGCCCAAATGGCGGCATAAAAAGATTCTCCACCGGGACCATGCATCAATCCGCCTTTCGTTTGGTAGATACTTTCAGCACCTCTGATTTTAGCAAAGGCGAACATGGTGTTGATAACGGGATTTGGAGTTTCCAAAACCAACTTGCTCCAAAATTCACTAACCAATTCTTTTCGAGCATCTAATTCTTTATCGATGTCCAATACAGGTTCGTTTTCTCCGTTTTTGTATCCAGCAAAGAAAGCAGAGAAAGACAGGGATTCTCCGGGTTGTAATTGCTTGGCTTTCTCCCCTTTTAATGTGGATATTAGTCGATAGGAGCCATCAACACCTTTGCTTGCATCTGTTTGGATAATTGAGCGTGCAGAAGGAATCTCAACACTTAAAGGATTGCTCCCCTTGTTTGTCAGGATATATTTCTCACATGTCATGGCTTGTGTAGTAGATGGGAAAAGGATGCGCTTCAGCTCTATGCCGTTGTCAAATTGGCTGTAGACCTCCATCGTTCCATTAAGAGTTATCTCTTTTACTTTCTCATTTGTGATAGATTTTCCATTTACTTCAATCATCCCGGGGATATCCCATGCGAATCGTCGCATCAGACTGGCGTGTGTATTATTGGGAATGGTGCGGAGCATAGGCCATACTAAACTGCGGTTTAGAATAAAAGCTCCGGAAGAATTGACTCCATAACGGTAGACAGAGGATACTTTTAATCCGCTCATTTCAATGTGATCTTCATGAGGAATATTCTCAGTTATGTGCCAAGTAATACCACCTTTAGCATTGATATTCCAGCGATTGTTAGCTTGGATTGACACGCTTCCTGCCAATAGAAGACAGAATAATAGAGTAAATAAGTTTTTAAGATTTGCCATATCTTTATGATATTAGTTTTTGGATGTTATATATAGTAAGCACCTGATAGAATAAATACCCTAAAGGAAAAAGACCATTAAATAATCTTTTAGTTTTGCTCGAAGAATTTTCAAAGCTTTTGAGATATGAAATTCAACACTTTTTACAGATAGTGAGTACTGTTTTGCTATCTCTTGGTAACTATTACCTTCGTAACGGCTCAAGATGAATATTTCCCTTGTCTTTTCGGGAAGGGAATTCAATGCTTCTTGGATAAGCCGTTGTGCTTCATTGCTAAATATTTCTTGTGGGTCACAAGCTTCCAATGTGGCAATTCGTAAGTTATTTACACGTGTTTGGTGCTCAGTAAGATATTGTTCGGTTTCTTCCCGTACTCGTTGATGCCTTAGATAGTTTAAGCATTTATGTTTAATGGTTTCCAAAATATAAGCAGGAATGTTGGATTGGTCTGTCAACTTTCCTCGGTTTTCCCAATAATAAATAAGCCCTTCCATAACAATGTCCTCTGCATCTTCTTCGTCCAGAATGTAGGTTCTTGCGAACCTGACAAACAAGCCGTAGTAATCGGTGTAAAGTTTATTAAACTCTTTTATTTCAGATGTCATATTTAATAGGGTATATAAAATGTCAAAGTTTCAATCTGTAAAATTACAACACAAATCTTGTTTATGAAAATTTTTAACAGGTAAATAATCTATGTGACTCCAAATGGTCGTTTTGTTTTTTCAAAGAGATTTGATACTATCTGAAAGATATTCTTTATATTTGTTCTTATGAAAGAGATTCATTTGACATTCCATAAGGCAGTAATTAATAGTCCTGCTGTAGCTCCTTTGGCACAGGAGAGTGTCATTGCGGGTTTCCCATCGCCTGCCCAAGATAGTTTCAGCCCTGAAATAGACTTGAACGACTTGTTGATTCCACATAAAGAAGCAACCTTTTTTGTCCGCATATCAGGAGAATCGATGCGTGATGCGGGCATATTGGATGGCGACCTTGCCATTGTCGATAAATCGTTGACGGCTTCGGATGGCGATTTTGTCATAGCTTATGTGAATGGCGATTTTACCATTAAGCAGCTTCGTTTAAATAAGGACGGGAGAAAGGGAAGGTTAGTTCCTTGGAATAAACAATATCCGGATATTGAGATTGATGCGGATGATGATTTCCGTATTTGGGGAGTGGTGACGCATGTTGTCCATTCGGTGAAAAGAGGAGTCGCACATGATAAATAGGAAGGGGCTGGCAGATGCAGTTGTTTGGTTTGGCAGATTGCAATAATTTCTTCTGTTCCTGTGAAAGGGTGTTTCATCCCGAATTGAGGAATGTCCCGGTTGTGGTGCTTTCCAACAACGACGGCTGTGTCATTGCCCGTAGCGAGGAGAGTAAACGGTTGGGATTGAAGATGGGCGTTCCTTTGTACCAAGTGCGGGACTTGATAGAGGCGAACCAAGTCGCTGTGTTCAGTTCCAATTATACTTTATACGGCTCGTTGTCCAATCGGGTGATGAGTTTATTGGCACAATATACGCCTCATTTGACACAATATTCGATTGATGAGGCTTTCCTTGACCTCTCAGGCTTGGGGGATTCTCTATATTTGAAAGCATACGGTGAGCGTATAGCGGCTTATGTAAGGAAAGCAACCGGAATTCCTATCTCTCTTGGAATTGCGGAGACAAAGACTTTGGCGAAGGTTGCCAGTAAATATGCAAAGAAATATCCGGGTTATAAAGGATGTTGCATGATTGATACCGCAGTGAAGGCGTTGGCGGATTTTGATATTAAGGATGTTTGGGGAATAGGACGGCATTTATATAAAACATTGAACTATTATGGAATCAATACGGCTGCCGAGTTTGTGAACAAAAGCGAAAGTTGGATAAGAGGGAAATTCAATGTCGTGGTATTACAGACATGGAAAGAACTGAATGGCATCAGTTGCATAGATGTGGAAGAACTTCCGGAGAAAAAGTCGATATGCACAAGCCGGAGTTTCGCAGACCAAGGAGTTACGGACCATTCTGTATTGGAAGAAGCGGTTGCCAATTTCGCCGCTTCTTGTTCCGATAAACTTCGTCGCCAGAAAAGTTGTTGCCGGGGAATTACCGTGTTTGCCTATACGAGCCGTTTCCGGACAGATGTTCCACCTCATGTTATTCATCAATCGGTAACCTTTAGCACACCTACTCAATCTTCAGCAGAAATAATCGGTGCAGCATTGCATCTTTTGCGCACAAACATGAGGAAAGAGACGTATGCCTATAAGAAAGCCGGTGTGATATTATGGGACATTTCTTCCTGTCTGCAAATCCAGCAAGATTTGTTTGACCCGATTGATCGGGAAAAACAAGCAGCCTTGATGAAGGCGATAGATGCGATTAATAAGAAAAACGGAAGGGATAAAATCCGGGTAGCCGTGCAAGGAACAGATTTCCGCTTTGGCTTGAAAAGAGAGTTCTTGTCCAAACAATACACAACCAATATCAAAGACATAATCGTCGCTAAAGCGGAGTGATTTCCTAATCCCCCTAACAATAAAGGAAACACCTTGGGGCATTTGGGATATTTTGTCTGGTTCTTCGTTTTTTTGGTAACGATAATTTTGACTTTTCACTAATGTGAAAAGCATTTATCACCTAGGTGAAAAGCACTTATCATCTAAGTGAAAAACACTTATCACCTAGGTGAAAAGCACTTATCATTAGGCTGAAAAATAAAAATACTTGAATCTGAAAAGCATGACCTATGTCTATTCAAATTTCATTTCATCATCTTATTTAGTTTGCCTGCCATTAGGAACATGACGAGGGCAGTCGTGCCGCTGATGAACACAAAGAGCATGAAAAAATCGTGCAAGTTATTGATGGAATATCCTAAGAAACTTTTGCTTACTCCGTTTTCTGGATAGAAACCGCTCAACATTCCGGCAAACTTGTTGGCTGCTGCCGAACTGAGGTACCAAACACCCATCAGCAAGGAAGAGAATCTTGCGGGTGACAATTTGTTGACAATAGACAGACCAATAGGAGAGAGGCATAACTCTCCGATGGTGTGGAGCAAATATAGGCTGGTTAACCAAAACATGCTTACTCTGACATTGGGGTCAACATCTTTTACGCCAAAGGCAATAATCAAATAGCCTATCGCTAAAAACAGAAGGCCGAAGGCTTGTTTGATGAGGGGACTCGGTTCAATGCCGTGTCGTCCCATGAATGGCCATAACCAAGCGAACAGAGGCGACATCGCCACTACCATGATGGCAGGGAAAGATTGGAAATAGGATGAGGGCATTTCCCAATTGCCAATCATTCTATCCGTCTGCTCATCGGCAAAGAAGGTCAGCGAGACTCCTGCTTGTTCGTATGCCGCCCAGAAAAAGATGACGAAAAAGGAGATGACATAGATAACGCCAATATGCTTTTTCTCCAAGGAAGTCAGCGACTTGTCCGTAATGATGAATACCGGCACAACTATCGTCGTTGCATATATAAGGGAACCAATCCAGTCGGCTTCCCCGAAAGGTGTCGCATAAGTTCCTTTCCAATCGAAAGCAAATATTAGAGTTAACAACAAGATGCAACCGACTAAAGAGATGGTTCGCATGCTAAGATATTGTTTCGGTTGTGATGATGCTTTTTCCAACTTAACTTCATCTTTTGGTTCGGGTTTGGTTCCGATAGGCTTTCCATCCGGAGAAACGAGATAACGCTTGTTGAGTGTTTGGAAAAAGACACCGCCTATCATAATGCCTATGCAAGCGGCTAAAAATCCCCATCTGAAATCTTCAGGCCGGTTGGTGTTCCCTAAAAATCCACAAACCAATGGTGCTAATATGGCTCCGACATTCACGCCCATGTAGAATATGGTATAGGCTGAATCTTTTCGTTTGTCATCGTCTTTATATAAACGTCCGACCATGGTGGCAATGTTGGGTTTGAAAAAGCCGTTTCCCAATATCAGTAGGACCAGACCGCAAATCATTAACATTTTGGCTAACGGGACATTCTGAAAGTTGGAAGCGCTGATGAATAGGGTGAATTGTCCTATCGCCATCAATATTGCGCCTGTCAATATGGAACGCCTGTTGCCCCAATAGCGGTCGGCAATGTATCCGCCCAAGAGAGGAGTCAGATAGACCATTCCTGTGTAACTACCATAAATCTGGGAAGCCAATTCTTTGTCTAAAAGTAAAGCTTGGACCATATATAATGTCAGGATCGCTCTCATTCCAAAGTAGCTGAAGCGTTACATTTCTGTGACAAAGAGCAAATAAATGCCTTTTGGATGTCCGTTTGTGTTATTCATTTGGTTGATATTAATAAGTAGGATTTTTGGATTGCTTTTCAGTTGTTACGTATAGAGTTAGTGAAAAGAGGGGCGTGTCAGGATTAGCAACGCAACAGTTTGCAATTATGGCACGCCGCCTCTTTATGATGGATTCGGATTATTCAATCCAGTTTTGCCATTTTTGTTCATCGTTATAGCCTGCTGTAACCATTGTTTCAATGAACTGCATGCCTCTTACTCCGTCATGGACTGTCGGGAAGTCCAACATTTCAGCTGTCGGTTCTTCACCGTTTTTCTTAGCTCTGACAGTCAGGGCGAAGTTCTTATAGATGTTAGAGAAAGCCTCGATGAAACCTTCCGGATGTCCGGCAGGAGTTCTTGTATTCCAGAGAGCCAAATCGCTTAGATAACCATTGTTTCCGATTTGCAATACTTCAGCAGGACGATTGCCCCATTTCAAAGTAAGAGTGTTGGGTTGCATCTGTTGCCATTCCAATCCTCCTTTTTCTCCATATATGCGGATGCGGATATTATTCGCTTCGCCTGTTCCGATTTGTGTAGCGGTCAAGACACCAGCCACTCCGTTTTCATATCTGAGGAAAGCTGCACCGTCATCGTCCACTGGTCTTCCAGGAGCAAATGAATGGAGGTCGGCACAAACTTGTTCCACCTTAAGCCCGGTGATGTATTCGCTTAAATGCCAAGCGTGAGTACCGATATCCCCTATACATCCCGCTTTTCCGGTCAATTTAGGATTCGTGCGCCATCCCGCATTGTTTCCACCTTGCAACTCGATTCTTTCAGAAAGCCATCCTTGTGTGTATTCAACATAGACTCTGCGTAACTTTCCTAATTCACCGTTGGCAATACGCATTTTGGCTTCCTTTACAGCTGGATAAGCAGAATATACGTGGGTCAAAGCCAACGTCAATCCGGTTTCTTCTACTTTCTTTTCCAGTAATTTAGCCTCTTCCAAAGAGAATGTCATAGGTTTGTCCACAACCACGTTGAATCCTCTTTCCAAAGCCATCATGGCTGGTTCGAAATGCCATTTGTTAGGAGTGACGATTGTCACGAAATCCATTCTTTCACCTTCTGGCAACGCTGCTTCACGTTCAAACATTTCGGCATAAGAGTCATAGATTCTGTCATCAGGCAAAAAGTATGAGCGTCCGGAACTTCTGGATATTTCAGGGTTTACACTGAAACAACCACATACCAATTCAATTTGATTCTCCATGAAAGCGGCACGGCGATGAATAGCTCCAATGAAAGCATCGCTACCACCACCAACCATACCCATTCTTAATTTTCTATTTTCCATAATAACTCCTTATATTAAATTACTATTCAGTTGAAATTCGTTTTTATTGATTATGTCTAACATCATCTTTCGATAAGATAGACCCTGTCAAGTTTCTTTGTTTTCGTCAATCCTCCTTTCTTTGGCATATTGTGAAGGGCTGCATCCAAACCTTTTGGTGAATGCGACCCAGAAATAGGATTGATTCTTAAAACCACACGCTTCTGATATTTCATAAATGCGCATATCTCCTTTTATTAATAACTCGGCAGCTTTCTTCAGCCTGCTTTTGTTGATTAACTCATTGGGCGTTTGGTCGCAAATGTTTTTAGTTTTTCTGTACAAACTTTGCCTTGTTATGCCCAACAGCTCTGCTACTTTGGAAACATCCAAGGTCTGATCTCCCAAGTGGTCAATGATGACTTGGTTCAGCTTTTCCAAGAATTCATTATCTTTAGGCGAACTGGCAAACTCAGTCTCCACAGCCGGATGCGAAGAATAGAACTTGCTGATGTTGGTCCTGTTGGATAGCAAGTTGGATATCTGGGCAATCAACAAACTTGTGGAAAAAGGTTTTTCTATGTAAGCGTCGGCTCCTAACTTCAATCCTTCCATGTGGGACTGGACGGTTGTCTTGGCAGTCAGCAAAATGATAGGGATATGGCTGTATTTGTCCATACTCCTAATCTGCTTCAGTAATTCCAACCCGTCCATTTCGGGCATCATGATATCGCTAATGATAAGGTGCACATTCGTGTTGTCCAATATGCAGAGTGCCTCTTTGCCATTCTTTGCCGTAAAGATGTTGTAGTAGAGGTTGATTTCTTCGGCGATGAACTCCCGCAAGTCGGCATTGTCTTCCACAATCAAGATGGAAGCTCTCTCTTTATTATATGTATAACTCGCCTTCTCTGTATTCTCTGCTCTCTCTTCTTCCGTAGAGACCCGTTCGGGCAAATGCTTCGGCAAGATCAAGCAGAAGGTTGTGTATTGCTTGTCCTCTTTCAACAATTGAAGCGAACCTTGGTGCATCTCAGCCAAAGACCTTGCCAAAGGCAATCCCAATCCCGTTCCTAATTTAGGATTCTCTAAATCTGAAACCCGGTAGAATGGTTCGAATATTTTCTCTTTCATATCGTCCGGCACAGGTTTCCCGTCATTGGAAAAGATGAATTTCAGATTGTTCCCCTCTTCAACCACCTCGATATGGATTTCTTTATTCGCATATTTGATGGCGTTGGATAGCAAGTTAGTGAATATCTTAGTGATGGCTTCTCGGTCGATAAAGATAGGAATGCTTTCGTTTTCACTTGTGAAATGGATGTTTTTCCCTTTTTCCTCTGCCAATTCCTGAAAACAGCGAAGCTGGTCTTTGAGCAAACTGATGATGTCTGTGCGGACAAAGTTAAGTTTATATCCTTCCACTTCCGTTTTGCGGAAATCAAGGAGCTGGTTCACCAATGCCAATAAACGGGAGACATTTTTATCCATGAGCGACAAACTCTTTTTTTCGGAATCGTTCATGTCCGTGGATAAAAGTAGTTTCTCCAAAGGACTTTTAATCAGTGTCAAAGGAGTCCTGATTTCATGTGCGATATTGATGAAGAAATCAATCTTAGCTTGGTATAATTCTTTCTCTTTTTGGTCTTCAAACAGCCTCATGTTATATGACAAGGTTCTCTTGGTCTTTTCCCTCCATTTATAAAGGTAGAAGAACAGGATCAGGATGATTCCCAATGTGTACGTCAGGCGGGCATAGATGGATTCCCACCAAGGTGGCAAAATCTCTATTTCTAATTGTGTGATATCATTGCTCCATTGATGGGAGAGGTTTGCCGCTTTTACCTCAAATAGATATTTCCCCGGTTGCATATCCGTGAAATAGACAGTGTTCCGTTCGTAAGTTGGAGTCCATTCCATATCCGCATTGCCAATCCGATAAGCATATTGGATGGAGTTCGGAGCCGAGAAATTGAGGGCTGAAAAGTTTATGCTGAACGTTGATTCACGATGGTTCAAGGTCACTTTCTTGTGCGGGGAAGTAGACGACATATTCAAAATAATCCCTTTGTTTTGGTCATAGTCTATGTACAGTTCATTTAAATGGACATCCAACTTCTCTTCTTTGGGCAAAATCCGGGTTGGATTGAAGTAGATAAATCCTTTCACGGAACCAAAATAGAAGAGGCTGTCCGGGGCACTCAAAGCGGAGTTCTCGTTGAACTGCCTTGAAAGGAGTCCTTGTCCCTCTGTAAATGTAGTGATTTCTGCTTTCCTGTTCATGCAAACCAGCCCATTGGCTGTGCTAATCCATAGTTTTCCCTGTTTGTCTGGTAAAATCCTGTAAGCCACGTTACTGGGCATTCCGTTCTTTACCGTATAATGGATGGATTCGCCTGTCTGGAAATCGTATCTGATAACGCCTTCGTGTGTAGCAAACCACATATTCCCTGAAATATCTTGGCAAATGTCATTCACGAAATTATGCCGTTGCGTATTGAGCTTGTCATAAGGCAAATACATTCCCGTGTTGGTGTAGGGGTTGAAATAATAACTGCGGTTGAACATGCCTGTCCAAATACGCCCCTGTTCATCTTCATAAATGCACCTGACGGAATAGGAGGGGAATTGCTGCAAATGGACAAACTTGTCTTTTGCCAAGTTATACCGGTAGATGCCATCGCTGCTTCCCACATATATTTGTCCGTTTCTCATAACTTTGATACAATACACTGTGCTGTTTTTAGTCGTCGTGGAATCTTTCAGCAATGGATAGTGCTTGATTATCTTCCTCGTTTTGATGTCCATGCGGTCAATCCCGTGGATGACATGTCCAATCCATAGTTGTTCATCCTGGATTGCCAAACCTCTGATATTGGTGTGGGACAAACCTTTCCCACCTGGAATAGGACGATAGTTGGTGAAGGAACCGGTCTCCCTGTTGAAGCAATTAATGCCCGCATCTTCCGTGCCAATCCAGATGTTGCCATTGGTGTCACAGCAAATGTCCCGCACAGATTCTCCCACCATTGTGTTATTGCTGTCTCCCGGATAATGGACTTTGAACGGCTGGAAAGGGGAGTAGAAGTTGATGCCGTGTTGTTGTGTGCCAACCCAAATGCCATTTCTTTCATCTTTATATAGTGCTGAAATGTAATGACCGGACAATGATTGGGAGTCTTGCAGGTTGGGTTGGATTCTTTTGCAGTTTTTTTTGTCAATTCTGTAAATCAACAAGCCCGAATCCGTTCCTATCCATAGTTCGTCCGGGCTTTTTTCCAAAAGGCAACTGATGAGGAAGGTGAGTTGGCTGACTTTTTGAATGTCCAAATCTTCATAAACTCCCGTTTGGGTGTCCAATACTTTAATATCATCGTGTTCGTATGCGACATAAAGTTTATGGGAATAGGCAGATGGATAGACATTGCGTATTTTTTGAGGGGAAATGCCAGGTGTTTTATCAAACAGGTTGAATACTTTCACGCTTTCCTGTTCCGTGTCAAATAGAGAAATGTCTCCCTGCATGTCCCCAATCCATATTTGGTTGTTGTCTGTGATACAGAAAGATGTGTATGCTTGTCCTCCGTGATGGGTGAATGTCTTAAACTCGCTGGTAGCCTTGTTGTATTTTATCAAGTTCCCATCTAACAGAAGCCAAAGGTTGTTCTGTTTGTCAAATTTGAAATCGGTGATGCTTTTATTGGTCGTGAAAGGGATGTGCTTGAATGATTCATTTTCGGGAATATATTCATATAACCCGGATAAGGTCCCGACCCAAAGGTTACCGGTGGAATCACACGCCAAGCAGGAAATCCAGTTGCTTCCCAAACTGTGGCTGTCCGAATCTTGCCTGAACCCTTTGAAGTTATAGCCGTCAAAACGGTTCAATCCGTCTCTTGTGCCAATCCATATATATCCATCTTTGTCTTGTACGCAAGCGGTGACCATATTATTGCTTAACCCATTTTCGACTTGATAATGGTGGAAAAGCAAATTAGCATCCTCGGCTTGCAAAAAGCAAAAAGGAATGGAAATTAGCAATAATATGTAAAGGCATATCCGGTTTGCGTTCATGGTATATTTTTAATATTGTGTTATGCAAATATATAAAGAATTGCTGTACGAACAACATATTAAAGGGTGAATCTTGCATTTCTTTTATTATTATATTGTTTTAATATTTTATTTTGTCGCCTCGTCATTCAAAATTGTATCATACGAGTAATTAGTTTTGATTTTATTACATAGTTGAAAATTATTGTTATTGAATCGAAATATAAATCGTATGGTAGTTGTTACTTTTGTGCGTCGTCAAAAAAGAAAGGCGATATCAATTTAATTTAACTTAAAATCTTTTGCTATGAACAACATGGTTGAACATGCAAGTTTAAAAACAAAGGCGCAGTTGTGCCTGATGATGTTTTTGCAGTACATGCTTAGTGCTGTTTGGTGGGTTCCATTAGGAGCATATCTTCAGAATGGATTGAAATTCGAACCTTCCCAAATGTCTTTTATATTGAGTTCAATGGCAATTGGAGCGATGGCTTCTGCTTTTATCGGATCCATTGCGGACCGTTATTTCTCCGGGGAGAAGATTCTTTCTGTATTGAACCTTTTGACTGCCGTTTTCCTAGTGTTTGCTGCACAGCAGACTGCGTTTGCTCCATTGATGGGTTGTGTGGTAGGAGCGATGCTTTGCCACATGCCAACTCAGAGTTTGACAAGTACGATTGCTATGCACCATACTCCAGCGGAACAATTCCCGCGCATCCGTTTATTCGGTTCGATTGGTTGGGTCGCTTCCGGCGTGTTTAGTTTGGTTGCATTCCGTGTGCTTAACTTGTCGGCGTTCGACGACACCAATTTGCCGATGTATTGTGGTGCTGCCGTTTGTGTGGTTGCTGCCATTGTGGATTTGACATTGCCGAGTACACCGCCATCTTCTTCCAAAAAGAGCCCCTCTTTTATGGATATCACCGGTTTCAGCGTCTTTCCTTTGATTATGAAGGATCGCAATTACCGCACTTTTATGATATTGACATTCTTGTCTATCATTCCGTTTACGCTTTACCATGTTTACGGTTCCGTAATCTTGGCAGAGGTGAACGTACAATATATTACGGTGACATTGAACTTGGGTCAGTTTGCTGAAATGTTCTTCTTGGTCATTACTACTTCCATCCTGCTTCGTTCAGGAATCAAGAAGACATTGATATTTGGTTTGATTGCCTTGACAATCCGTTATGCCGCCTTTTACTTGGGTGCAGAGACAAACATGCAAGCATTCTATTATGTAGGAATTATCGTCCATGGTTTGATTTTCGGTCTTTTCTATGTCGGAGGTCAAGTTTATACGGACAACGTAGCTCCTGAAGGAATGAAAGCGACAGCCCAGGGGCTCCTGTTCTTCTTGGTTTGGGGAATAGGTTTCTTGATTGGTACATTGTTCAACGGCTGGCTGATTCATACGTTCCGTGCGGGCAGCCTTTGTGACTGGCCTATCG
>OLNF01002883.1_pt1 | contig 12951 bp, 16 predicted proteins | sample 1673061 | NCBI WGS metagenome assembly OLNF01 (sample SAMEA3136751, study PRJEB25190) | human gut metagenome | reverse complement strand
GCAAAACGACTATGCCGAATTGTGAGGGCCGTAGCCGCCGCAGCGGCGTTATCTTTTATATAGTTATGATAACGACCACTGTGTGGTCTACACCTCACCACCGCCTACGGCGGAGCCTCTCCTCAATGAGAAGCCTTTTGATGACCGTTCTATCCAACAATCGCCAATTGCTGCGCCTGATTTTCGGATTCAACCACCACCTCGTGCCAGTGCCGTCTGCCAGTTTTATCAGCTTGACTTTTACGCCTAAACCGGTTCTTTGGTACTTTCTTGACTCAAGAAAGTACCGTCCTCCTCCCACGCCCTTGCTCTCACAACAAAAACCCCCGCCGGGGACGGTTGCCTCGGCGGGGGGGAAAGGGATGCTTGTGTGAAGGCTTAGCGAGCCTCGATGTTGTCCAGCAGCCAGGTCATTTCGCTGCCGAAGTTGGCGTTGTAGTGCACGGTCTCGCCCTCGGCGATTACCACGTTGCCCTGATTATCGGTGATGGGGCCGGTGAAGACGTCCCATTCGCCGGAAACCATCTTGGCGGTGGCGGCGTCGATGAGCTCCTGCGCGCCCGCGGGGGCAGCGTCAGTCAGGGGAGCCAGGGAAACCAGGCCTTCCTTCAGGCCGAAGAACACGTTTTCGGGCTTCCAGGTACCGTCGATCACGGACTGCACCTCGGATACCAGCACGGCGCTCCAATCCCAAACGGGAGCGGTCATCCAGGCCTTGTAGCCGGGTTCGCCTTCGCTGATGACGGCGTTGTAGCCGATGCCGTAAGCGCCGCGCTCTTCAGCGGCAACCATGGGCATGGAGGTGTCGCAGTGCTGACCCAGCACGTCGCAGCCCAGATCCAGCAGGGCTTCGGCGGTCTGCTTTTCCAGGGTAACATCATACCAGGTGCCGGTGTACTTTACATAGATCTTGGCGTCGGGATTCACGGACTTAACGCCCAGCGCGAAGGCGTTCAGGCCGCCGTTGACTTCGGGGTTGTTCATGGAGCCGACATAGCCGATCAGGTTGGCCTTGGTCTTGAGACCGGCCACAATGCCGCTCAGGTAGCGGGCCTGGTAGATGGCGCCCCAGTAGTTGTTGAAGTTGGTGTCGTTGCACATATAGCCGGAGCAGTGGGAGAAGATGACTTCGGGATGCTCCTCAGCGGCTTCCTTGAAGTACTCCTGATAGCCGAAGCTGTTGCCGAAGATGATCTGGCAGCCCTGCTCGATCAGCTCGTCGATGGCGTCGGCGCAGGCAGAGTCTTCGGATACGTTTTCACGCCAGAACACCTGGCTCTCGTCCAGGCCCAGCTTGGCCATCATGGCCTTGGTGCCTTCGTGATGGGCGTAGGTGAAGCCCTTGTCCTCGGCGCCGCCGATGTAGATGAAACCGACCTTCAGGTCCTTCTTGTCCACGGGCTCAAAGGCCAGCGCGGAAACGGAGCACAGAACCAGTACCAGCGCGAGCAGGATAGCGGCAAGCTTCTTCATGTGTTTTCCTCCACTGTAAAAATATTGGGAATGAGGTTTATTTCCTTATCAATCGTCATCCGCCAACTGGATGCGGCCATCCTGAATGGAGGTGACGATTGCTAAAGACTTGAGATTGACGCCCGCTTCGCGCAGCTTGCGGCCGCCGGGCTGGAAGCCCTTTTCCACCGCGATGCCTACGCCCACCAGCGTGCAGCCAGCCTGCTCCACAATGGAGATCAGCGCGCGGGAGGCTTCGCCATCGGCCAGGAAATCGTCCACCACCAGCACGCGGCTGCCCGCAGGCAGATAACGGCGATCGACGCGCAGGGCGTTGTCATTGCCATGGGTAAAGGAATGGGCGACGGCGGTGAGCATATCGGCGCTCTGGTTGGCGGCCGGGCTCTTTTTTGCAAAAACCACGGGGATATCATCCAGAAAATGCGCCGCGGCCAGCGCCAGGGCGATGCCGCTGGCTTCCACTGTGAGCACGATATCCGGCTTGTCATTGCCGAAATAATCGGCCAGCTCGCGGCCCATCGCAAACATCAGGCGGGTGTCGAGCCGGTGGTTCAAAAACATGTCTACCTTGACGATGCTGTCTCCCACGCACTGACCCTGACGAAGGATGGTTTCACGAAGCTCCCGCATGCCGCGCCTCCGGACTGAAAAACTTGACAATCTGCAAAACACGAACCTTTTTGCAAATTGTGAGGTTATTTTACAACAAATGTTCGGAAATTGCAAGAGGCAAAAGGCGACAAAACTTTTAATTTTCTATAAATTGCGAACATTTCCGATCTTTTCGCCTTTTTGCACAAACTGCCAGTGTATTTTGCGTGCAGATGGTCAAAATAGCCGTGAAACCAGTTGAGGAGGTGAAACAGCAATGAACCAGAATTCCTCTCAGCAGAAGGTCAATGTGCCCGAGGCGCGCGCCGCGCTGGACAACATGAAGTTTGAAATCGCCCGTGAACTGGGCATCAACTTCAAGCAGGGCTACAACGGCGACCTTACCAGCCGCGAGAACGGCTACGTCGGCGGCTATATGGTTCGTCGCCTGATCGAGCAGGCGGAAAAGCAGATGGCAGGCAAATAAAAAAACGGGCGCGCCGCGCCCACAGGGAGAGAAAGCAATGTATAATCAGCAGAATCAGAACCCCGCTCAGGGCCAGAAGAATGGCAGCACCAACACCAATACCCCCAACGTGCCCGAAGCCCGCGCCGCGCTGGACAACATGAAGTTTGAAATCGCCAGTGAGCTGGGCATCAACCTTAAGCAGGGCTACAACGGCGATCTGCCTTCCCGCCAGGCCGGCTACATCGGCGGCTATATGGTAAAGCGCATGATCGAGCAGCAGGAACGCCAGATGAGCGGCAAGTAATTGCCCGCTCCCTCGTTAAAATCAAGAGGCCGCCCATGGCGGTCTTTTTTTGCATCCGGCAAAACCCGCAGTAAAATATAGGAAGCAAATGCTATAATTGCGCTATCTTTTACAAAAGGACGGATGTTATGTTGGGGCATATTGGGCTGCCGGAAAAACCGGAAGCACGCTGGGAATGGATGATGGCCCGTATTTCGCAGCGGCAAATGAATACGCTGTTTCAAATTGCATATGAAATCCTCAAAAACAAAGATGATACGGACGATGTAATTTCCGAATCCCTGGTTATTGCCGCTGAAAAATTGCATAAGCTCAAGGATCCTGACAAATTGTTCTCCTGGCTGTATGCCATTGTGCGCCACGAAGCGCTGGATTATTATCAGAAAAACACCGTCCGCAGAGCCGCCATCGAAACCATGCTGGAACGCAGCGGCAGCATCGCATCCAACAGTGCAGAATCCCAATATATCACCCAGGAAAATCGTCAGCGGGTGCGCGAAGCCGTCGATCGCCTGCCTTCCCCGGCCAAAGAGATCGTGCTGATGCGAATTGTGGATAATCTGAGCTTTAAACAAATTGGCAAGCTGCTTAAGATGAACCTTTATACCGTACACTCCCGCTACAAGCGCACGCTAAAATCCCTGCAGCACGAGTTAGAAAGGAGCCGCCATGAAGCGAAATGATCGTAAAGCCCTGGAAGACCAGATCCGGCATATGGACGACGTGCCTTACAATCTTTCGCCCGAGCATATCGAAGGAATTAAGCAGCGCGCTTTCCAGCAGTATATGGCCCGCCAATCCCAGCAGACGGAGGTCCCCAAAGGCCAAACCACAAAAAGAAAAGGCATTCTGCGCCGCGTCGTGATCATCGCCGCAGCGGCAGTATGCCTCATGGTGGTATCCTTTTTGTATAGCGCCCTCGCGCCCGTCACCGTCAGCAGTGCCAACAACGTTGTCCGCCGCGCTGTCATCTGGATCAACGATCAGCTGCACCTGGGGATTACGTTTCCGGAGCCGATAGACACGGACCCCCACAAAGCGGAGATTACAGGCTACACGGTCTTCTCCACCCTGGAAGAAGCCGCGCAGCGCGTTGATTTGCCCGTTGTCTATCTGAAGGACAGCGGAGATTTGATGCTGAGCAGTATTACCGCGAATGTCGCGCTGTATGACAAGGCTTCATTGTCTATTGTATATAAGAATAATAGTGATAGTATTATGATACTAATCTACGCCCATAAAAGCGATAATGTTACCGCATCTTTTTCCGCCGCCAATTATCGCAGAGTTTCTTCAGCCATTGGTGACGTCTACGTTTGCGACGCAGAAGGCGGTTCAAACGCTTATCTTTTCTACGACGACTACTCAATCAAAATTAGCACCTCACTTGACTCTTCTGCTTTAGTTTCACTAATTCCCAACCTTTCATTGGTTAATTAACAAAAAGAGACTTCGTATAAGTGTTTCTGGAAGAATTTTCCCCGTCTATGAAATAAGCAATGTGGCTAACTGCCAAGCGATAATAATATCCGCTTTCTACTGATACGGTATAACTAGTTTCGCAACGAGTTGTATTGCTCTTATAAAAATCACAGGTAGCATATTCTTCCCACTTATTGTTGTACCAGCGCTCCACAAACATCCACCCCTGAATCGCCGCAGCTTTTGCATTCGTCTCTGTAATTTGATAAATCGAAACAGAACTCGAGCTTGCCTTGGAAATGCCGGTTTCAGTGTAGCAAATCTCCTTCGTCTCAACATCCTGCGTCGATACATCGCTGCGCCAGGTAAACGTGGCGGAATTGGGATTGGACGAGATCTGGCTGAGCGGCGGGATGGACTGCGCGGTTTCCGCCAAGGCAGCGGCGCTGCCGCCAAGCATCAGAACGAGCGAGAGAACGAGAGCCAGTACTTTTTTCATAACAATTCTCCTTTTCGGTTTTGTTGTATTGTTGACCGCCGCAAAGGAGATTTTGTGCATAAAATTTGTAATTTTTATCATTTTATCCATTAAATGACATTTCGATTTCTTTGGCTTTCTTATAAAGTAAAAAAGCCGGGGGAGGGGACTGGCTCGCTCTCCCGGCGTAATTATTCTTTTACAGCACCACTTCGCGGTGGGCGGCGGCGGAATCGTAGAGCGCCTGCATCAGCTGCGCGGTGACAGCCACGGTTTCCACCTTGCTGGGCATGGGCGTGCCATGCTGCACATAGTCCACAAAGGCGTTGATTTCGTTGGCGAACATATCGGTCATTTCAAAGTCGGGGGTGTAATTGACCAGCGCGCCGTACTCGGCGGTATACAGGGTGAATTTGCCGCCATATTGCAGGCGAATGCCTGCCTTGTCGCCCATGAAATCGATGTAGCACTCCTTTTCGTCAATGTTCTGCGCCCAGGCGCCGTTCAGGGTGATGACGGGGCCCTCGGTGCGCACCAGGCCGGTGACGGATTCCTCCACGTCGAACACGCCGTCCAGCTTGGGCGGGCCGGCCCACATCTTGCGGTAGGTATAGCCCTTGATGTCGCGCCCCAGCTTGCTGAAGGTTTCACCGCTCACGGTAACGGCCTTGGGATCGCCGCAGCAGTACATCACGATATCCAGATAATGCACGCCCCAGTCGATCAGCACGCCGCCGCCGGCGATTTCCTTGGTGGTAAACGCGCCGCCCAGCCCCGGAATGCTGCGATGCTGGCGGAAGCTGACGTATACATGGTGCACCGTGCCCAGGCGCCCCTCGTCGATATACTGCTTGATCTTGCGCACGCTGTCGTTAAAGCGGTTGACCACGCCGATGACCAGGATCTTGCCCGTTTCGCGCTGAGCCTGCACCATTTGCTCCACCTCGGCATAGGTGCGGGCGGCGGGCTTTTCGCACAGCACGTTTTTGCCAGCGCGCAGCGCGTCAATGGTGATCACGGGGTGCATCCGATTGGGGGTGCACACCGAGATGGCGTCAATTTCCGGATCGTTGATAACGTCGTGATAATTCGTCACGGCAATGCCGCAGCCGTATTTTTCAACGGCAGCCTGTGCGCGCTCCGGAATGATGTCGCAAAAATACTTGATCTCCACATCCGCGTTTTTCATATAGGAGGGGATGTGCGCCGCGTTGGCAATGGTGCCGCAGCCGATAACGCCTACCTTGATCATGGGAAAGCTCCTTTCATTTGTGCCGTGCTTGGCCGGCAGGATGGATAAAATGATTTTAGCATATCCTGGGGATGAAAACAAGATGCGGATATTGGATGGCAAGTGCAAAAAAGAGGGAGCCGAAGCTCCCTCTCAGATTGCGGTTTACGGTGCATTGCCCTGTGGGATTTTTTCGCCGCAGGCAAGGACATAGCTGTCGGTTTCGCCGCAGGCGCATGCTTCATAATAGATATGACAGGCTGCGCTGATATGCACATCCCCTGACGGCTGCATATCGTGGGGCTGGCGGGATTCGCTTGCCGTCACAACCACGCGATGCTGCCCACACAGGGTGCAGACGGCCTCGCAGGGCGTGACGATGCGATGATAGAAATTGGACAGCGGCAGGCAGAGCAGCTCATCCGGCGCTTCCTGCTTTTCCAACGCAAAGCTGGGATGCGTGCAGGTTCGCGGGCCGCTGTGCAGCACTTGCAGCTGCTCCATCAGCTGCCCCTGAACCATCAAATACACCGGCTCATTCAAGGTGCGCTGCCCCTGCGCCGTACCGGACAGGCACAGCAGCACAAGCAGGCAGATGCAAAGCAGCTTTTTCATACGTGTCAGCACCATCCTTTAATACTTTTCGCTCCGGTCGCATTCGCGCAGAGGGAGGTGTGCGCCTGGCCCTGTAGGTGGGTGTAATCGTTGGCGGGAACCAGCTGATCCTCATACGGATCCTGAATCATATACAGGGTGTGCGGGCAGGCGGAATCGCTCAATTTGTACGAGGCTCCGCCCCAAATGGTGCGGATGGCGTTATTGCAGCGCAGGCAGTAGGCGTTTTTGAGCTGTTGTGCCTCCATGGAGCCGATCACCTGGAATACGGTGTGGTCGGGGCAATCCTCCACGGCCATGGGTACATAAGCCTCGGCCAGCGCCCGGAAGCTGGCCATTTCGGCGTCCTCCACTTCGGTAGGCGCCTCGGCCATGCCCGCGCAGGCAAGCAGGCCCAGCAGCATGCAAACAAGCCCCAGACATATCCACTTTTTCATGGCGTTTCCCTTCTTTTGTCAGTCGGCGAGGAACGGAGCAAGCAAAGAATGTATCGTGGTGTCTATATCTTGCCATATTATGCATGCAATGTCAACGGCTGTCGCTATTCTATTTTTTGGATAGCAAAACGGGCCGCCTGTCCGGGCAGCCCGCCGAAAGCGCGTTATTCGTGATAGCCGTAGCACGGCCGGGAGTAATATGCCACCGCGCCGCACAGCTCGCAGCGCTCACAATAGAAGTGCTCCAGATCGCTCACATGCACATTGGTATATGCCACCCAGGCATGGGACTCAACCGCTGAAGGCGCAAGCAGCACCAGGATTTCGCGCCCGCAGGATACGCAGAAGGCGGATTGGGATGCGGCGTGCAGGTGCATGCTGTCCAGGTCCACATAGGTATCATCCAGCACAGGGTCGCTCACCTCATAGAGCGGATGTTCGCAGGCGCTGGGCACGGCCTCGCCGTATCCGGTATGTAGCGTATCTTCCACGGCGGGGGAAATCATTACGCGTGCCAGCTCATGGCACGCCGTGCAGTAGGCGTTTTGATACTGCTCCACGCGTTCTGTACCGTCCAGCAGGGCGACGGTCTTTTCTTCGATCGGCCCAACGGCCTCAAACATCTCGCGCGTCAGGTTCTTTTCCACCGGCGGCTCGTCGCTTGCGGGCAGCGCTTTGCCCTCGGCCAGCATGGCGCAGGCAGCCGCGCACAGCAGCGCGATCAGACACAGGCAAATCCACTTTTTCATCTGATGGCCTCCGTTTAATTTGTTAAAAGGATTAGCCTTTATGCCTGCATTTTGCCGCAATCGGCATTTTGTGTTGAGCGGATATATATTGTGCCATTCGGAGATGCTATACCCTTTGCAGCTTTTCCATTTGCAGCGTTCGCGCATGCAGATAATCGCCCTCCTGCGCGTCGTGCGTGACCAGCAGCACGGCGCGTCCGGCGGCGCGGCGGGCAAGCGCATCCATGCATTGGCGGGCAGTGGCTTCATCCAGCCCTTTGAAGGGCTCGTCCAGCACCAGCAGAGGCGCATCGTACAGCAGCGCGCGGGCCAGGGCAACGCGGCGCTTCATGCCCCCGGACAGCTCGCCCACTGTGCGGCGCAGCGCGTCAGGCAGATCCAGCTCATTTAACAATGCCTGCGCGTCGGCAGGATCGTAGCCAGCCCCCAGCGCCAGGCGCAGGTTGGCGCGCACAGTGAGGGAATCCACCAGCCGATCCTCCTGAAACACCATGGCGATGCGCGCGGGCACGCCCGTGATTTCGCCGCAGTCGGGCGCTTCCAGGCCGGTCAGGATGCGCAGCAGCGTGGTTTTGCCGCAGCCGGAGGGGCCCATCAGGCAGGTTACGCCCTGCGGAATATCCAGCGTTACGCCGCGCAGCACGCGGCGTTCGCCATAGGCCTTACAGATATTTGACAGCGTAATGCTCATAGCCGCTCCAGCCTTCCATACAGCAGCCGCACCGCCAGCAGCACGGCCTTTTCAAACAGCACGCTGACCAGCACAATGGCCACCGTCCAGGCATACAGGCTTGTCAGGTCAAAGTAAACCTTGGATTGGTACAACTGTTCGCCGATGGAGCCGGTGGGAATGCCGATTACCTCAGCCGCCACGCCAGCCTTCCAGCTCATGCCCAGCGCCAGCGTCAGCGCGCTGAGCAAATGGGGCTTGATGTGGGGCAGCTGGATATACAGCAGCCGCCGTCCCCAGGATACATGATAGAGCCGCGCCATTTCCAATAGCTGCGTGGGCGTGCTTTTGAGCCCCGACAGCAGGTTGCCATAGGCGATGGGCAGCACCATCAGAAACGCGATAAAGGCCGATAGCCGCCGCGCGGACAGCCAGATCAGCGCCAGGATGATAAAGCTGGCCACGGGCACGGACTTGACCGTAACCATCAGCGGGCGCAGCAGGGCCTCCATCAGCGGCAGCCGCGCGGCCAGCATGGCCAGCAGCGCGCCCAGCAGGAAGCCCGCAAAGAAGCCCAGCGCGATGCGCCGCAGGCTGTAGCCCAGCGCGGCGTAAAACGCCCGCTCCCCCAGCAGCGCAAAAAGCCGCTCCGCCACCCGCAATGGGGAGGAGAGCAGCAGGGGCTGGTGCAGCGCCATCGCCGCCGCCTGCCAGACAAGCAGCCAGAACAGCACGGCGGCGACGCGCGCAAGCCAGTGATTTTGCAGGTGTAAGCCTTGATTACTCGGCCTTTTCATTCAGGTAGTAGAAGTCCTCTCCAGGCAGCTGGCCGCCCACGGCCTTGGGGTTCAGATCGGAAAGCACCTGCAGATAGCCCGCGACGGCGCTGTGCATTTCCTCGCCCGTCAGGCACACGATGTTGCACTGCGGCAGGGCCTTCTTGGCAACGGCTGCCTTGACGATATTGTACTTTTCAATCAGCTGGGCGGCCTCGTCCACATGCTCGTTTACATACTGGGCGGAGGCGGCGTAATCCTTCAGGAAGCCCTCCACGGCTTCGGGGTGCTGCTGGGCAAACTCGCGGCGCACCACGATGCCCGCCGTCACCAGACGGCTGCCGTTGTCCAGCTTGTCCCACTCGGCGGTCAGATCCAGCGCCACGCGCAGACCCTCCACCTGGGTGGAGGCGACGGTCACATAGGGCTGGGGCAGCATGGCCACGGCCTGATCCTGCGCCTTCATCAGCGCCACCACCTCGGTGGGCTCGCTCTTCCATTCCACGGTCAGATCCTTTTCGATATCCAGACCGGCGGACTTGAGCAGGTAGGTCAGGTTGTATTCAGGCGTGGAGCCCTTGCCGGTGGCGTAGATGGTTTTGCCCTTCAGGTCGGCCAGGCTTTGGATGCTCTCGCCGCCCTTTTCCACCACATACAATACGCCCAGGGCGTTGACGGCCACCAGCTCCAGCGCGCCGTTGGTCTTGCTGTACAGCACGGAGGCCAGGTTGACGGGCACGGCGGCGATATCGATTTCGCCTTGAATGAGCTTGGGGGTGATTTCATCGGCGGAGCCGGCCAGCAGGAAATCATAGCTGTTGGCGGCCTTGCCGTTTTCGCTTTCATCCAGCAGCTGCACCAGACCCATGGCGGTGGGGCCCTTCAGGGCGGCCAGGCGCACGGCGGCGGGCTGCTCGGCCAGGGAGCAGGCGGTCAGGGACAGGGTCAGCATCAGCGCCAGCAGGCAGGCGAATAGTTTTTTCATTTTATAAATACCTTCCTTTCGTTCGTCTCCGAACGGAAGATATTATAGCCGTTTTGCCTGCTTTTATCGGTTGCAATTGCAACAAAAAACAAATTTTACCCGCCGCCCAGCAGTTCAAAATGGTTTTTGCGGTAGCGCAGCACGCCTTGCGCCTGCAATTGGGACAGCATGCGCGACAGTGCGCTGCGATCCACCCCCAGGTAGGCGGCCATGCCCGCGCGGTCAAAGGGGATATCAAAGGCGCTGCTGCCCGCGTCGCGCGCGCACTCGGTAAAGAAGGCCATCAGCTTTTCGCGGATGCCCGCGCGGGAGAGAATCTGGATGCGGTCGTTCATTTGCAGTGTGCGGCGTGCCAGCATGGCGGTAAAACGCTGCTGAAGCAAGGCTTCCAGCTCGGTTTGCGGCGGGCGGCGCAGCCCCTCGCAGCGCAGCCACAGGATGCTTGCGTCCGATGCGGCGCTGATGATGATGGGGGCGCCCGATTGCAGATAGCACAGCGCCTCGCCGAAGGTTTGCCCCGCGCCCACCTGCGAAAGCAGCATTTCGCGGCCGTCGATGTCGGTCATGCTCACGCGCACGCGGCCGTCCAGCACCAGCCCGAAGGCATGCAGCGGAGCCGGGGCGGCCTTGAGCAGCGCGCCGCGCGGGCAGGCGCGCTCCTGCGCGGCAAAAAAGCGCAGCGCGGCGTGCAGCTCGGCTTCCGGAAGGCCTTGAAAAAGCGCGCAGTCATACAGCGGGCGCATGCAATCCTCCTTGCGGGCGTTTTCCTTATCATAGCCCATTTTCGTTGCGGATGCAACGGAAAATTTGCACGGCAACGTCCTTTTGCCCGCTGCATTTTTTGCGCAATTTGGGCGGTTTTTCTGACCATAATATTGACATCCACGCCTTTGTGGGCTTATAATATACGATCGTGGCAAAGGCCACAGGAAGGGGAAAGGTTATGCTTCAGGACGAAGTCGCCCGCAGACGAACGTTCGCCATTATCAGCCACCCGGACGCCGGTAAAACCACGCTGACTGAAAAGCTGCTGCTGTACGGCGGCGCAATCCGTCAGGCGGGCTCGGTCAAGGCGCGCAAGGCTGAGCGCCATGCAACCAGCGACTGGATGGAGATTGAAAAGCAGCGCGGCATTTCTGTTACCAGCAGCGCCATGCAGTTCTCCTTCAATGGCTTTAACATCAACATTCTGGATACTCCGGGCCATCAGGATTTCAGTGAGGATACCTACCGTGTGCTGGTGGCGGCCGACAGCGCCGTGATGCTCATTGACGCCGCCAAGGGCGTGGAGGAGCAGACGATCAAGCTGTTCAAGGTCTGCCGGATGCGCGGCATTCCCATCTTCACCTTTGTAAACAAGATGGACCGCGCGGCTAAGGATCCCTTCCAGCTGATGGACGAACTGGAAAACGTGCTGGGCATCCATGCCTGCCCCGTCAACTGGCCCATCGGCACGGACGGCGATTTCCAAGGCGTGTATCACCGGGATACCAATCAGATTGAATTGTACTTTGGCGGCGACCACGGCAAGGTCAAGGCGGGCAAGACCGAGATTGCGCTGGATGATCCCGCGCTGCCCGGCATGCTGGACAAGCATTATCTCAGCCGCCTGCACGATGAGATCGAGCTGCTGGATGAGGCGGGCGACGCCTTTGATCTGGACGCTGTGCGCGCGGGTCAATTGACCCCCATGTTCTTTGGCAGCGCGGTGACGAACTTTGGCGTGGAGCCGTTCCTGGAGCGCTTTCTGCGCTATACGCCCCCGCCCCTGCCGCGCGAGAGCGATCAGGGCATGGTGGAGCCGGATGACGAGCGCTTCTCGGGCTTTATCTTTAAGATTCAGGCCAACATGAACCCCGCGCACCGCGATCGCCTGGCCTTTTTGCGCATCGTGTCGGGCGAGTTCCGCAAGGGCATGACCGTGTGGCACTCGGGCTCGGGCAAGGAGATTCAGGTCAAACAGCCCCAGCAGTTCATGGCCGACGAGCGCGAGGGCATCGAGACCGCCTATCCGGGCGATATCATCGGCCTGTTCGATCCAGGCATCTACCATTTGGGCGATACGCTGTGCGTGGGCCGCAAGATCCGGTTTGAAAAGATCCCCGTGTTCGCGCCGGAGCATTTTGCCCGCGTGCGCCCGCTGGACAGCATGAAGCGCAAGCAGTTTGTCAAGGGCATTATGCAGCTCAGCGAGGAAGGCGCGATCCAAACCTTCGTGCGCACCGAAACCGGGCGCGAGGATTTTCTGGTCGGCGTGGTGGGCGTGCTGCAGTTTGACGTGCTCACTTACCGTCTCAAGAGCGAGTACGGCGTGGATCTGGTGGTGGAGCAGCTGCCCTTCCGCTATGTGCGGTGGGTGACGGATACGGCCATTCCCGTGGCCGAGCTCAAGCTCACCTCCACCTCCGGCCGCGCACAGGACGCCGAGGAGCGCGATGTGCTGCTGTTTGAGAACGAGTGGAGCATCCGCCTGGCACAGGAAAACAACAAGGGGCTGGAGCTGAGCGAGCTGGCCCCCAGAGCGCAGTTTTAACAGTAATTTTTGATACGAGGAAGGCTGATTCGCATGATTCGTTCCGATATCCGCAACATCGCCATCATTGCCCACGTTGACCACGGCAAGACCACCCTGGTAAACGAAATGCTCAAGCAGGGCGGCGTTTTCCGCCAGAACCAGGAGGTTGCAGACCGCGTGATGGACTCCAACGATCTGGAGCGCGAGCGCGGCATTACCATCCTGTCCAAGAACAC
>OLNF01002879.1_pt1 | contig 12965 bp, 16 predicted proteins | sample 1673061 | NCBI WGS metagenome assembly OLNF01 (sample SAMEA3136751, study PRJEB25190) | human gut metagenome | reverse complement strand
AAAGTAACCCGCTGGGGTGGGCCGCGGCAGTGCATGCCCGGCTTCTCGGCGGGTTTTGTTTTTTTCGCTTTCGGCACAAGGTCTGCCAAAGGCTTTTACATGGTTACATCCGTTCGATCGCATCGAGGATCGTCACATGGTCCTCCGCGGATTCGTTGACATCCTCCTGTTCACGATAGCTTTTCATAATATCCGCGAAAATCTCCGCGGTCGAAGGCGGCGTGTAGCTGATGCAGTTCGCGCCCGCCTCGATGGTCGCCAAAATGCTTTGCGGCGTTGGTCCTCCGGTCGCAATGATCGGTACCTTCGGGAATTTTTCTCTGATTTTTTTCACCACAAGTGGTGTGCGGGACGCTGCCGATACATTCAGAATCGAAACGCCTGCGTCCAGTCTTGCCTGAATATCCGCGCTCTCGTGGATGACCGTCGCGATGATCGGCACATCGACCGTCGTGCTGATCAGTTTAATATTGTCATTGGTCACCGGCGCGTTGACGACCACGCCCCATGCGCCGTCTCCCTCAGCGTCCTTGGCGATGATCGCCGAACGCACGCCGTTGGTAATGCCGCCGCCGACACCGACAAAGACCGGCATCGGTGCCACGTTGATGATCGACTGCGAAATCACCTGCTGCGGTGTAAACGGATAAACAGCCAGCACCGCGTCCGCGTTGCAGCTGCGAATGATCGCGATATCCGTCGTGAAAATGACGGATTTGATACGTTTTCCCATGATCACGATGCCCTTGGCTCTGTAAATCTCCTCCGGCATCTCCAAATATTTTGATCTCAGCTTCCCCGCGATTCTTGGCAATTCCTTCTGATCCATATACCGCCTCCTGTTCTTCTCTTACATGTATTTATCCACGCTGATATACAGCCTCCCTTTTTTGGAGGTGCCGTTTATCCCGTGGTAGATTGCTTTGCCCTTGCCGCGCAGGACAATCTTTTCCCCGCCCTTCAGCGACATGTCAGGCTTTGTTGTTTCCACACCGTTTACGAAGACTCTCCCCGCGAGGATCGCTTCTGTCGCGAGCCTTCTGGAAAGACCGTACGCTGCTGCTATTATATTATCAATTCTAGGTGAAGATACCGTGAAATGCAAGCAATTTGTCTGTGATTCGCGATAGGAAAACGCAAAAATTGACAGAATTTTAACATCTGCTTCAAACCTGCCGACATGTCGAAAGTTCTGCGCAAGATAAGCACACATCTCCTTCATCGCGAGGATCTGTGCGCCGCGTTCCGTCACGATAATGTCGCCGACCTTTTCCCGGCGGATCCCCTCTCCCATCAGTGCGCCTAGGTAATCCCGATGCGTCAGCTTTTCGCGCGCCGCCGAAGCAACACGAACGTCAAGCAGCGCGATCGGGCAGTCATCCGGATTTTCTCTGAAATATTCCAGAAGGTCTGCGTCCTGTGCCTGCGGCGCAAGCCCCGTATAGTCCGGCAGGAACAGCACCTGTCTGCGCTCCGCTTCCGGATAGCCGCCGAACAGGTATACGTTTTCTTTGGCATGTACGCGCAAAAATCCGGCCAGCGCGCTCTGCTGCTCCAGGCTCAAAAAATCGCTGCTCATCATGGTATAATAATCTAAAAAACGCTCGTATTTCTCTTCGACCGTTTTCAAAAAAATTTTGTTTTCATCCATATTTCTTCTCTTTTTTTACTGATTTCGCTGAATTTTTTCTCTGAATGTGTTAGAATAGACATAATGCGCGGACGGGCGACCGTTCCGGTGCATACAAAACACAGGTCTATTTTACCATAAACAAACCTAGCTTTGAAAGGAGTTTTTACCGTATGAAATACGAATATCAGCCAAAGGGCGTCTGCGCCCGCAAGATTTATTTAGATGTAGAAGACGGCGTTGTCAAAGAGGTCGCTTTTGAGGGCGGCTGTGACGGCAATCACAAGGGGCTTTGCGCCTTAGTCAAGGACATGCCTTGCGAGGCGGTAAGGGACAAGCTGTCCGGCATTCACTGCGGATTCCGCCAGACCTCATGTCCGGATCAGCTCGCGAAGGCAGTGGAAGAGGCGATGCAGCATGCATGATTGGATTTTTCGTAAGCTGATTTCTGATTATGCAGACGTCAAAAATCCCGCAGTGCGGGACCAATACGGCAAGGTTGCGGGTGTTGTGGGCATTCTCTCCAACACTCTGCTTTGCGTAATGAAAATTCTGGTCGGTCTGCTTTCCGGCAGTATCGCCATCGTTGCCGACGCGGTCAACAATCTCGCCGATGCGTCTTCTTCACTGATCACGCTGATCGGCTTCAAGCTGGCTGCCATGCCGGAGGACAAGGAGCATCCTTACGGGCACGCCCGCATCGAGTATCTGGCGGGGCTTTTGGTTTCGGTTATCATCATCGTCGTGGGGCTGGAGCTGGGCAAGAGCTCGATCGAGAAAATTCTTGCCCCGACACCGACGGAATTCAGCCTGACCGTCGTGATCGTCCTGCTGCTTGCCATCGGCATCAAGATTTGGCAGGCGTGCTTCAATGTGCGGGCCGGCAAAAAAATCAACTCCATGACGCTGATCGCGACCGGTGCGGACAGCCGTAACGATGTGATCGCGACCTCCGCGGTACTGCTCAGCCTTTTGATCGGGCATTTCTTTGATCTGCAGATCGATGGCTATATGGGCGTTTTGGTCGCCTTATTCATCGTCTGGTCCGGCATCGGTCTGGTGCGCGAAACCGTCAGCCCGCTGCTCGGAGAGGCGCCGGATCCTGCCTTGGTCAGGGAAATTGAGGAAACCGCCATGCAGCATGACGGCGTGCTCGGCATCCATGATCTGGTTGTACATAATTACGGTCCCGGCAAGATTTTTGCTTCCATGCATGTCGAGGTCGATGCCGCTGTCGATATTACGACCAGCCATGATATGGTGGACAATATCGAGCATGAAATCTCCAAGAAGCTGCATATCAGCTGCACGGTTCATATGGATCCGATCAATCTCAGTGATCCGAACCGAGCGCCGCTCAAACAGATTCTCGGCAAGGCGATCGCGGGACTGGACGGTGTGATCAATTTCCATGATCTGCGCCTGGTCTCCGGTCCGACCCATACCAATGTCGTCTTCGATGTTGCGGTGTCTCCGGACTGCAAGCTGAGCGGCGAGGAAATCACGAAAACGCTCTCTGCCGCCGTTTCCGCCTACAATCCGGATTTTCGCACCGTGATCGAGTTCGACCGCGCTTATGTGGATACGGAACGCGCCTAGCGCTTCGGGATGATTTCCATCCAGTAGCCGTCCGGATCCTCGATGAAATAAACACCGAACTGTGGATTCTCAAAGCAGACGCAGCCCATCTGCTTGTGTTTTTCCAGCGATACCTCGTAATCATCGGTATAAAAACCGATGTGGATCTCATTATCTCCAAGGTCATAAGGTTCCTTGCGATCCGCGTACCAGGTCAATTCCAGCTGGCAGGCAGCGCCCTCGCTGCCCATGAACACGATTTTGGAGGTGCCGTCAGACGCTTCGATTCTTCTGATTTCCTGAAGCCCCAGCGCCTCCTCATAGAATTTCATCGACTTTTCCAAATCCAGTACCGTGATACAGGCGTGATACATTGTAAACTTCATTTTGATATCCTTCTTTCTTAAAAAATCTTTATTCTTCTGATATTGGTAGCATTGCTTTCGCGCAGATGGTATAATTGAATAAATTATACTACTTTTTGCATCTTACGAAAAGGGGGATTCTATGATTATATTTGGAATATCAGTCAGCATGATCGTGTTCTGGCTCGCGCTGGCGCTGATCTTTTTGGTCATCGAAGCGCTGACAGCCGGTCTGACAACGATCTGGTTCGCCGGCGGCGCGTTTGTGGCACTGCTTGCGGCACTGATCGATGTGCCGATCGCGCTGCAGATCGTGATTTTCTTCGTTGTATCCATCTGTTTTCTGGTCTTTACGCGCAAAATCTTCGTAGAAAAGCTTAAGACCGGTTCCGAAAAGACCAATGTGGATGCCCTGATCGGAGAAAAAGCCATCGTCGTTCAGCCGATCCAGCCGTTTGCAGTCGGTCAGGTCAAGGTCAACGGACAGGTCTGGTCCGCGGTCGGCACAAGACCGGAAACGACCATTGAACAGGGAACGGAGGTCAAAATCCATGCCGTCGAGGGCGTCAAACTGGTCGCCGTACCGGTGAAAAAAGATTAGCCAAATAAAGTTATCGCATAAACATAAGCACAGAAACAAAAGAAAGGAATCAGATTATGGGAATTATTAAGTTAGTTGTTATCCTTGTATTGATCGCGATCGCGATCGGTCTTCTGGTAACGAATATTCGTATCGTACCGCAGGCCAGAGCCTATGTCGTGGAACGTCTTGGGGCATACCACGGAACCTGGCAGGTAGGTCTGCACTTCAAGGTGCCGCTGATCGACAAGATCTCAAGAAAGGTCTCTCTGAAAGAGAAGGTCATCGACTTCCCGCCGCAGCCGGTTATCACCAAGGATAACGTGACGATGGAGATCGATACAGTCATCTACTTCCAGATCACCGACCCGAAGCTCTACACCTACGGTGTCGAAAGCCCGATGGATGCCATCGAAAACCTGACCGCGACTACGCTCAGAAACATCATTGGTGAGTTAGAGCTCGACGAGTCTCTGACCAGCCGTGAGCACATCAACTCCAAGATCAGACTCGTGCTCGACGAAGCGACAGACCCGTGGGGTATCAAGATCAATCGTGTCGAAGTCAAGAATATCACGCCGCCGCGCGACATTCAGACCGCCATGGAAAAGCAGATGAGAGCAGAACGTGAAAGACGTGAAGCCATCCTCATCGCAGAGGGCGAAAAGAAGTCCGCGATTCTCATCGCAGAGGGTCAGAAGGAGGCGGCTATCTTAGAGGCAGAGGCGAAGAAGCAGACTGCAATCAAGGAAGCCGAAGGTCAGTCGCAAGCGATTCTGATGATCAATCAGGCGACCGCCGATGGTCTCAAGCTCATCAAGGACGCGCAGCTTGACGACGCCGTCATCAAGCTCAAGAGCCTCGAAGCTTTCCAGAAAGCCGCGGACGGACAGGCGACCAAGATCATCATTCCATCCGAGATACAGGGCATCGCGGGGCTTGCAGCCTCTGTAAAGGAACTGGTCAAGGATTGATTTACATGCAGCGCGATGCTTTTGAAAAAAAGCCTGCATCGCGCATCGATTGCTGATTGCACGCGATGCTTTTGAAAAAAGCCTGCATCGCGCATCGATTGCTGATTGCACGCACACACCGAAGCCTCTTGCGGTTGGTCCTCGAACAGCATGATTTCACCAAGTCCCTCGCCGTCCTTTGGACATTTTGCGAAAACGACGCAAAATGTCAGCAAAGCACGCTGCTCGCTCGTTTGGGAAATCATCGACGTTCTGCGGAGACCGCGCGAGGCTTGGCGTGTGCGTGCAAAACATATCTTGATGGTATCAGACTGATACGCGATCGGAGGAAAAAGCCCGTATTCGGTCTTGTAGACTACAAAAGCCTGCACCGGATGCAGGCTTTTTCCTTTTCTATATTGTCCAAACACAAATGTTAGTGATCGCTGGCTTATTTATGCTTCTATTCTCCCGACTGTTTATTTAATCTATGACGAAAGTGCAGCCATCGCCCTTGTCACATTGGTATACAAGTGTATATCCTGTCTTTCCCCCCCCTTTAATGTCTGCATCACTCGGACGAAAAACTTCATAGACACCTGCCTGCATTTCTGCCTGACTACGTTAACGTAAGTTCACAATCATGCTTATCGCAAATATAGGTGATCTCGTAACCGGATGCAGTCCGAATAACCGCATAGGAGCCTGCCTGCATTGCAACCGTAGTTCCATCTGTAAACGTAATCTTTTTTCTAACAATCTTGTCCGATATCTCGTCTTTGATGTCTGCGCGATATTCCCCTGTCGTCAAATACTCCAGCTGCAGTTCCGCATAGTATGCTCTTACGTTCGCTTTATCGGCGGCGACTTTCGCCTTATGCAGGCTGTTATTAAAGATTGGAATGGAAACCGCAACTAAGATGGCGATGATGGCTACGACAATCAGCATCTCCATGATCGTAAAGCCCTGTTTCTGTCTATCCTTTTGTATGCCTGTCCGGTTTGTTCTGTCGATCGGATTCATCCTGTCTCTCCCTTATTCTCTGATTTTGCGCGAAACTGTACGTTTCGACTGATTTTATTATCTAGGAAAGATCGCATAGCGATATTTCCTAGATAACGACAAAAGCACCTTACGAAGCGGCGCTCATCTGTGAGCGCCATGTGCGCATAGAAATCTCTGATTTCGTTATGCGCATTTTGTCCTTATTATACGTTATCGCACAGCAAATCGCAAGTGTTGAATTTGTACGTCTGTTGAAGAAAAAAGAAAAATTTTGTGTCTTTAATTTATTTTTAATTTTTCTCCGGTATGATACAGGTAATCCAACAAGGACATAGACAAAATGGATTACAATACATAGACAAAAGGGAGGAATCACATATGAAAAGAACAGAAATGAAAAAACACTTTACAAGCATGAAGGCTGCTGCGCTGACAATGCTGCTGAGTGCATCGCTTATGGCTGCTGCCGTACCGGCGTCTGCTGCAGTGACTGCTGCGCTGACCGCGCCGACAGGACTGGAGACCGTACAGAGAGATGACGATGAGCTGACACTCGCATGGAATCCGGTCGCCGGGGCCCAGGGCTACAATGTTTACCTCTATGATACCGACACAAACGGCTGGCTGCAGGTAGAAAGGACTTCCGGCACGCACGCCGAAATTGACGATCTGCTCTCCGCAAGCGTCTACAAATTCAAGGTCAATGCCTACGCAAACGGGCAGGACGGTGCTTTCTCGACAGAGTTCAGTACAGCCACAGCACCAAAGGACGTGGATAATCTGCGCGTGAAAGCAAAGACCAAAAGCAGCGTCACGCTGAGCTGGAGCGCAGTCAGAAGAGCGGACAAGTATCAGGTCTACAAGTACAATGCCAATACCGGCAGCTGGAAGCGCCTGATCACAACGACAAAGACCACATATAAGGCAACCGGTCTTTCCTCCGGAACCTACTACAGATTCAAGGTACGTCCGGTGACCGAGACCTTAGGCTCCAAATACTACGGTGACTTTGAAGATATCAAGGTCAAGACCAAGAGTGCGTCCGGCACCTCCACAAGCTCCGGCTATATCGGCACTGCGAAAGCAAAGAAAATAGCCCTGGAGTACGCAGGGGTCAGCGCCTCCAAGGCTGATTTCATCAAAGTTTCTCTGGATTATGATGACGGCGTCCGCATCTACGATGTCGAGTTCTATGCAGGCGATTATGAATATGAATTCGAAATCAATGCCCGCACCGGTGCCATCTACGATTACGACAAGGATTACAGATGGGACGACTAAGCTTTAGTCCGCAGTCATCTTTTCCTGCTTGACCTTGTGGTCAATGACATGACGGGAGGCCAGTTCCTTGCGCACATCGCCCAAAGAGATACCCATTTCGACCATCATCACCATGACGTGATAGGCCAGATCGGCGATCTCGTAAACGGTCTCCTTCTTGTCATTGCCCTTGGACGCAATGATAACTTCGGTCGACTCCTCGCCCACCTTTTTGAGGATCTTATCGATGCCCTTTTCAAAGAGGTAGGTCGTATAGGAGCCCTCCGGCAAGGTCTCTTTCCTGTCGGCAAGCAGCTCGTAGAGTCCATCTGCCGAGAAAGCAGCGCGGTTCGGGCTTTCGTATACCGGCTTGGTAAAGCAGGAATCCGAACCGGTGTGGCAGGCCGGACCGTCTTTTTCGACCACGACGACCAGTGCATCGTTATCGCAGTCCGCAGTGATGGATACGATGTGCTGGTAGTTTCCGCTGGTCTCGCCTTTGAGCCAGAGTTCCTGCCGAGAGCGGCTGTAAAAACAGGTCAGCTCTTTTTTTATGGAGATTTCGAGGCTTTCGCGGTTCATATACGCCAGCGTCAGAACCTTGCGCGACCATGCGTCCACGACGATCGCGGGGATGAGGCCGCGCTCGTCAAACTTCAATTCGTCGATGTTGAGCATCGTTTCGGTTCTCCTTGTTGAAAATTAAAATCAAAGGCGCACGCAGACGCCCGCGTCGTGCAGCGTCCGCTTCAAATGCGCGATCTCCACCTGCCCGAAGTGGAAGATGGAGGCGGCAAGCCCCGCGTCCATGAGCTCAGGCGTCGCGAAGTCCATGCGGCTTGCCGTCGTGGGGCCGACACTTCCGAGCGGGCGGCCTGCGGCTGGCGGGGTGGGGCCTGCGTAGAAGATGGTCTCGCCCGCGAGCCCGAAGGGGAGCTCGCCTGTTTCCCGCAGGGCCGCGAGCATGCGCTCATGCCCTGCGTCGCGGCTCGTGAACACGGTTCCGGTCAGGCGCACCTCCTGCCCGATGCGCAGCTCGGCAAGCTTTTCACGATCGGCTGGCAAGGTCATGCGGATTGGTTCGCTCATGGTTAGTCCTCCCAGCTCAAAAGGTCGATTGAGACGCTGCGCATAGCCGAGCACCCCATGTTGACGGCAACGGGGAGCGCCGCGATGTGGCAAGGCGCCGTCTCGAGGTGCACGGCGAGCGCCGTGGTCTTGCCCCCGAGCGCCCCAGGGCCTATGCCGGTCGCGTTTATGGCCTCGAGCAGCTCGCGCTCGAAGGCAGCGTGCTTAGGCGATGCGGCGGGGCTCCCGATTTCCCGCAAAAGCGCGTGCTTGGCGAGTCCCGCTACCTTGTCGAAGGTGGCGCCCACGCCCACGCCCACGATAAGCGGCGGGCAGGCGTTGGCCGCCTTCTCGCGCACGCAGTCGAGCACGACCTTCCTCACGCCCTCGATTCCCGCGCCGGGGGCGAGCATGACCACGCGGGAGGCGTTGTCCGACCCGCCGCCCTTCAAAAGAACGTGCAGCGTCGCGCCGTGCCCCGGCCGGGTCGCGATCTCGGCGAAAGCGGGCGTGTTGTCGCCTGTGTTCGCGCGGTCGAAAAGCGCGTCGCGCACGACGCTCATGCGCAGGCGCCCGTCGGTGTAGGCGCGCGCGACCGCGTCGTCGACCTGCGAGAGGACATCACCGGGGATGGAAAGCTCCTCGCCGACTTCGAGCCTCACCCAGCAGGTTCCCGTGTCCTGGCACAGGGGCACGCCGTCCTCGCGCGCGATCTGCGCATTCTCCAACAGGCAGTCGAGCACTGATTGCGCGCGCGGCTGCTCCTCGATTTTCCGTGCGGCAGCCAGGCCGCAGAGCACGTCTTCTCGCAGACCGACCGCAGCGGCGCGAATCGCGTCGTAGGCCGCGTCCGCCACGCGCTTCGCCGTGAGAGTATTGTTCTCCACTCGATTTCCCTTCTCGTCTTGCAAATGCGTTGAGTGTAGCACGAGCTGCCGTCTTTCGCGTAGGTCCTCGAACAGCGGCAGGGTGAGCGACTTCCGCCGCGTTGGCCCCGCCCCGCTCGATGGATTGCCTGTGCGCTTGCCCGCGCGGATTCGGCGATGCGGCACCGAAGCGGTATACTTTTACGGTTGTATAGAAGCGCGCGAGGGCGCGTGCGAAGCGAGAAGGCTCGGAGGTAAGGCATGGACATCGCGCAGGAATCGCTGCGTTTGCACGAAGAGTGGCAAGGTAAGCTCGACACCGTTCCCAAGATGGAGATCAAGACGCGCGAGGATCTGGCGCTCGCTTATACGCCGGGCGTCGCCGAGCCGTGCAAGAAGATCGCGGCAGACCCCGCGCTCGCCTACACCTACACGCAGAAGGCGAACACCATCGCCGTCGTCTCCGACGGGTCGGCGGTACTTGGCCTGGGCAACATCGGTCCTTTAGCCGCTATGCCCGTCATGGAAGGCAAATGTGCCCTCTTCAAGGCCTTCGGCAATGTGAACGCCGTGCCCATCTGCCTGGATACCCAGGACGTCGACGAGATTGTCGAGACGGTCAAGCGCCTCGCCCCCGCGTTCGGCGGCATCAACTTGGAGGACATCTCTGCACCGCGCTGCTTCGAGATTGAGAACCGCCTTATCGACGAGCTCGATATCCCCGTGTTCCACGACGATCAACACGGCACAGCCATCGTCGTGCTCTCCGGCGTCATCAATGCGCTTCGCCTCACGGGCAAGAAGAAGGAGGAGTGCCGCGTGATCGTGAACGGCGCGGGCTCGGCGGGCATCGCCATCGCCAAGCTCATGCTGAGCTACGGTTTCAAGAACCTCATCCTGTGCGACAAGTGCGGCATCATCTGCTCGAAGTCTGAGGGCACGACTGACGCTCAGCGCGCCATGCTCAAGGTGACGAACCTCGCGGACGAGGAGGGATCCCTCTCCGACGCCATGCGCGGTGCCGACATCTTCGTCGGCGTGTCTGCCCCGAACATCGTGAGCGAGGACATGGTTTCCTCTATGAACGACGACGCGATTCTCTTTGCGATGGCCAACCCCGTTCCCGAGATCTACCCCGACGTGGCTCGCCGCGCGGGCGCACGCGTCGTCGGCACGGGCCGTTCGGACTTCCCGAACCAGATTAACAACGTGGTCGCCTTCCCCGGCATCTTCAAGGGCGCTCTCGAGGCGCGCGCGACGCGCATCACCAACGATATGAAGCTCGCCGCCGCCTCCGCGCTCGCCGCTCTCGTGTCCGACGAGGAGCTTTGCGAGGACTTCATCATGCCCGAACCCTTCGACCCGCGCGCCGTCGAGGCAGTTGCCGCCGCCGTGCGCAACTGCGTGGCGGACTAGGAGCCCATGCCGTTGACGCCCGAAAGACATACCGCCGAGCCTGCGCAGCCCGTTTCGGAGCGCGAAGGCTTTGATGCGCAGGGGGCTCCTGCGAGCGGTCGGCCCGAGGGGGATTCTCCCCGCGGTGTCTTCGTCACGTTCGAGGGCGGCGACGGCGTGGGAAAATCAACCCATATCCGATATGTTGCCAATGAGCTTCGCCGCGCGGGACGCGAGGTCGTGTGCCTGCGCGAGCCGGGAGGCACGGGTATCGGCGAGTCGCTTCGGGCGATGGTGCTCGACCCCGACAACGGCGAGATATCGAGCGAGGCCGAGCTCTTGATGTACGAGGCCGCCCGCGCCCAGCTGGTTCGCGAAGTGATCCGCCCTGCCCTTGAGCGGGGGGCGGTGGTGCTTTGCGACCGCTTCTCGGACTCGACGATCGCCTATCAAGCCTACGGGCGCGGTCTCCCCCTCGATTTCGTGCGCCGCGCGAACGCGTTCGCCACGGGCGGCATCGTTCCCGACCGCACCATCCTCCTCGTGCTCGGCAACACGCGCAAAAGCCTTGCCCGAGCGACGGGGGCGGGCGCGGGGGATCGGATGGAACAGGCAGGAGAAGTATTTCATTCACGTGTGAACAGGGCTTTCCTGAAGCTTGCTAAGCGCGACCCGAAGCGAATCCGCATCGTGCGCTCCAGCTCGTCGCGCAAGGCGACCGCCGCTGCCGTCGCCGCCGAGCTTGCCGATATCCTTCCCGAGCTTTCTGCTCGCGCGGAGGGTGCGACGCCTTCCCAGCCTGCAGCTCCCCATGGGCAGGGCGCGGCCAAGGGTAAACCTCAGGCAAAGCGCAAACGCGGCGGCCGGGGAAAGAGGGGCAATCGTGGCTGACGCGTTCGAGAACATATTCGGGCAGCCTCGGGTGCGTGACTTCTTGCGCGCGAGCGTCCGCGGCGGGCATGTGAGCCAAGCGTATCTGTTCTGCGGTCCTGCCGGCTCGAACAAGACCGCGGCTGCATACGCGCTCGCCCAGGCGTACCTTTGCCCGAAGGGGGCGAAGGGCCCGCGCGGAGGTTTGTGCGGGGCATGCGATGCCTGCTCGCGCATCGCTCGGCGCAAGCATCCCGACGTGCGCTACTATGCGCCCGAGGGTGCAGGCGGCTACCTGGTTGAGCAGATTCGCGAGATCGTGTCGGACGTCTCCTATGCCCCCATCCAGGCGAAGTCGAAGGTCTATATCCTCGACCGTGTGGATATGCTGGGCACCGCCGCGGCGAACGCCTTCCTGAAGACGCTCGAGGAGCCGCCCGCCAACGTGATGATCGTCCTTTTGGGCCGCACGCGGGAAAGCGTGCTCCCGACGATTGTCTCGCGCTGCCAGGTCGTCCCGTTCCGCCACATCCCTGCAACCGAGGCCGCGGGCATCATCCGCCAGAACACGGGCGCCTCGATCGAGACCGCGCGCATCGCTATCGAGGCATGTTCGGGTTCGATCACGCGCGCGTGCGAGTTTTTGAAGTCCAACGACAGCCTCGCCTTCCGAAGGGGCGTGGTCGACGCGATGTCGCGGCTCGCCACCGCCGACGATTGGGATATCATAGAGCTCGCTGCCGGTCTCGTGAGGGCTGCGAAGGCACCGCTCGACGATGTTCGCGCGGCGCTCGAGGCGGAGCTTTCCGAGAACGCCGACTTCCTGGCAAAGTCAGCGATTCGCCAGATCGAGGCGCGCAACAAGCGCCAGATCACGGCGAAGACCTCGCAGGCGCTCCACCAGGTTTTCTCGATTGCGAGCTCTTGGCTGCGCGATGTGATGGCAACCTGCGCCGGAACGCCTGAGTTCATCGTGAACGTCGACGTCAAAGCGCAGATCGAGATGGCGGCCGCGCGCACCGACGAGGCCCGAGCGGCCGCCGCGCTGGCTGCGCTGCACGAAAGCGACGAGGCTATCTCGTATAATGTTTCCCCAGAAACGTGCATCGATGCGATGCTGTTTGAAGTGAGAGAGGTTCTGTATGGTTCGAGTCGCGCCCATTAGGCTCGCATTCAATCCGCGCACGCTGTGGTTCGACCCGCGTGATCTGGATATTCATAACGGCGACGACGTGGTGGTGCTCACCGCGCGCGGCGTCGAGTTCGGCCGTGCCGCAGGCGACGTCTTCGAGATCGACGAAGACCAGGTGAAGAAGTTGAAGTCGCCGCTCAAGCCCGTGAAGCGCATCGCCACGCCCGAGGACGTGGAGCGCGCTGGCGAGATGGAGCGGCTC
>OLNF01002869.1_pt1 | contig 12992 bp, 10 predicted proteins | sample 1673061 | NCBI WGS metagenome assembly OLNF01 (sample SAMEA3136751, study PRJEB25190) | human gut metagenome | reverse complement strand
TCTTTCATATTGACAGGTGTACCCACTCGAATAGCGAACCCGAGAAGTGCTATCCGACAAAAAGAACTATCGGTAGCTCGCTATCACTGTTATTTGCACGACAAGCGTCAGAAAACCACTCCTTGTTAATCCAACCCGTTTTCCCCCAACCCCCACATCGCAAATTCTCATTTCCGCTATTGTAATTTCACTCGGATTGGTGTATAATAAATAATGTATATTTATATACTGAAATTTCTATCGGAAGGAATGTAAAAAACATGACTATCACAAAGGATTCAATAATCGGCGATATTTTAGACGCATACGGAGAGGTAACAGCCCCCTTCTTTCTTGAAATGGGTATGCACTGCTTAGGTTGCCCTGCGTCAAGAGGTGAAACTGTTGCACAGGCGTGCGATGTTCACGGTGTTGATGCAGACGAGCTGGTTAAGAAGCTGAACGAGGCTGTCGGCAACTGATGCACGAGCCGATACTCTCGCCAAGACTTGCGGCGGCGGCAGGAATGGTGCGTAAAGGCGGAGAGATCTGCGATGTCGGTACGGATCACGCCCTGCTCCCTTGCAGGCTCTATCTTGACGGCGAAAGAAAGCTCACGGCGGCGGATATAAACGAAGGACCATTGCTTTCGGCAAAGCAGACGGTAATGCACTACATAGGAAAAGAAGATGCGGTGCGTCTTGTGCTGTCGGACGGACTTGAAAAAATAGATTATGCCGACGATGTGATAATCGCAGGTATGGGCGGCGAGCTTATAGCAAGAATTGTTCTCGGTTGCCGTTTCTTAAGCCGTGATACACATTTTATCCTCCAGCCTATGACAAAGGCTGAGATATTAAGAAAAGAACTGTACAAAAACGGCTTTTATATAGAAAAAGAGCTTACCGCAAGGGAAAACGACAGAAATTACGTTATTATGTCGGTGTACTATGACGGCGAGAGCCGTGAGATAACCGACGCTTTTGCATATTCCGGAAAGGTAACGGACAAGGAGTATCTTAGCGTGGTGTGCCGTAAGCTAAGACATGCAGGAGAATGCTGCTCATCGTCCGATACGGCAAAAAGCGAGAAGCTGTGCAATACCGCACAGGAAATAGAAAATATAATATCAACATTATGATTTTTTGGGGTGAAGGTTATGAAAGTAAGCGCTATCTACGAGTTTCTGAATGAATACGCACCGTTTTCGGTGCAGGATAAGTTTGACAACAGCGGATTTCTTGTCGGTGATATGAATGCCCCGGTTAAGGGTATATGCCTTTGCCTTGACATAACCAACGCTGTGATAAAAGAGGCAGTGGCGAACAAAGCCAATCTTATAATATCGCATCACCCTGTTATTTTCGATCCGCTGAAAAGCGTTACGGAGGGTATGCCGGTTTACGAGCTTATAAAGAATAAGCTGAACGCTGTATGCGTTCATACCAATGCGGATATGACCAAAAACGGCGTTACCGATATTATGCTCGATCTGCTCGAATTTGAGCGCTCCGACAAGATACTTGAACCCGTTATGCCCGACGGAACAGGCTACGGTAAAATATGCGAACTGCCTATAGCCACTCACGCCAAGGCTCTTGCTGAGTGTTGTAAGAAAGCGTTTGACTGCACGGTGGTACGCTATACCGAAACCGACAGACCGATAAAGCGTGTAGCCGTCTGTTCAGGCGCAGGCGGAAGCACCTTGCCGCTTGCCGCTGTCGCAGGCTGTGACGCTCTTATAACGGGCGATATAAAGCACGATGTGTGGATAGACGCTGTCAACAGGGATTTCTGCCTTATTGACGCAGGTCACTTCCACACGGAAAATATACTATGCAATTATCTTTGCGGTGTTCTTAGCCGCAAATTCCACAATACACAGATATTTGTCGCACAGAGCAGTAAAGACCCCTGCTCATATATAATTTAACGTGTGACGGAAAGGACTGCCGATGTCACTTGACGGCACTTTTCTTCACTGCGTGGTATCCGAAATGCTGTCGGCAGGGCTTGTCGGCGGAAGAATAGACAAGATTTATCAGCCCTCCCGTGAGGAGATAATTATTTCGATACGCAGTGCAGGAAAGCATAATAAGATACTGATAAGCTCAAATTCAATGTCGGCACGGGTGTGCATGACAGAGCGTGCGGCGGAAAATCCGTCCGCCCCTCCTATGTTCTGTATGCTTCTCAGAAAGCACCTCAGCGGAGGAAAACTGCTGGATATAACGCAGGACGGACTTGAGCGTATAATAAACTTTGATTTTGAGTGCATGAACGAAATAGGCGATATGGTAGTAAACCGCCTTACCGCCGAAATAATGGGCAGGCACAGCAATATAATACTTATGGCAAAAAAGGACGGCGTGTACCGTGTTACCGACAGCATAAAGCGTATCACGGACGATGTTTCCTCGGTAAGACGTATACTTCCGAATATCGTATACGAAACACCGCCGAGAGATCTGACCCGTGTAAACTTCCTTATTTGTTCGGACAGCGAGTTTATAAGCGCTGTAAAACAGGGCGAGGGAAAACGGCTGTCAAAGCACCTTACTGCCTGTCTTGAGGGCATATCCCCCGTATTTGCGAGGGAGTGCGCTTATTATTCGTGCAGGGATACCGATTTTGCGGTTGACGATATGACGGATGATAACTATGACCGCCTGCTGTTTTTTATAAAACGTGCAAGAGAATATGTGACAGATAAAAACGGTTTTACGATTCTGCGTGACCTGAACGGCACATATAAGGATTTCTGCTTTATGCCGATAGAGCAATACGGCACGCAGATGCTTGTATCCCACGCAGACGGCGCAAACGCACTGCTTGATATATTCTACGGCAGTAAAGCGGAAAACGAACGTATGAAACAGCGTTCAAGGGATTTGCTGAAAATGCTGATGAATACCTATGAGCGAATAGCAAGAAAGCTGGAGCTTCAGAAGGGCGAGCTTGCACAGTGCGGAGAAAGGGAGGTATTCCGAGTCCGTGGTGATGTTGTAAGTGCGAACATATACCGTATGGAAAAAGGTATGACCGAGCTTACCGCCGAGGATTACAGCACGGGCGAAACCGTGACCGTTCCGCTTGACGTAAGGCTAACACCCTCGCAGAACGCCCAGAAATACTATGCGGAATACAAGAAGCTCGAAAAAGCCGAAAGAATGCTTACAAAGCTGATAGCGGACGGTGAAAACGAGCTTATATATATCGACAGCGTATTCGATGCCGCATCCCGTGCCACCTCCAATGCGGAGATAAGCGAGATAAAGCAGGAATTAGCGGCAAACGGCTATATCCACACGAATACCGTCAATAAAAAGACACAGGTAAAACCGAAACCTCCTATGCACTTTGTGACCGATGACGGTTACGATGTGTATATAGGCAGGAACAACATACAGAATGACAAGCTGACCGTAAAAACCGCCGAGCCGGACGATATGTGGCTTCATACGAAGAACATAGCAGGCTCGCACGTCATAATAAAGGCGAAGAACGGCGAAATATCGGACAATGCCATTCTGCAGGCGGCAAGCCTTGCGGCATACTGCTCAAAGGCGCAGAACAGCACAAAAGTGCCTGTTGACTACACACGGATAAGATTTGTGAAGAAGCCCAACGGCGCAAAGCCGGGTATGGTGATATTCACAAACAATTACACGGTGCTTGTAGACCCAGATGAACAGCTATTCGCAAGGGTAGAGGCATGAAAATAATCGGGTAATCAAAGAAAGGATAAAAATAAAATGAAGAAAGAACTCGCAAAGACCTATTCTCCTAAGGATTTTGAGGACAGGCTTTATCACGAATGGGAGGAAAAGAAGTACTTCCACGCAGAAATAGACCCCAAGAAGAAGCCCTATACGATAGTTATCCCCCCTCCGAACATAACCGGACAGCTTCATATGGGACACGCTCTTGACAACACATTGCAGGATATTCTTATCCGCTATAAGAGAATGCAGGGCTACAGCGCACTGTGGCTGCCCGGCACAGACCACGCTTCAATCGCTACAGAGGCAAAGATAGTAAACGCTATGAAGGAAGAGGGTCTTACCAAGGACGATGTAGGCAGAGAAGGCTTCCTTGAGCGTGCGTGGGAATGGAAAAAGGTTTACGGCGGACGTATCGTTCAGCAGTTAAAGAAGCTCGGCTCGTCTTGCGACTGGGACAGAGAGCGTTTCACTCTTGACGAGGGCTGTTCAAAGGCTGTACAGAAGGTATTCATCGACCTTTACAACAAGGGTCTTATCTATCACGGCGAAAGAATCATCAACTGGTGTCCGAACTGTAAGACATCAATTTCCGATATTGAATGCGAATATGAAGAACAGGACGGCTTCTTCTGGCATATCAATTATCCCCTTTCAGACGGAAGCGGCAGTGTAGAGATAGCTACAACACGTCCCGAAACACTGCTCGGTGACAGCGCTATAGCCGTTAACCCCGATGACGAAAGATACAAGAGCATAGTAGGCAAGATGGTTAAGCTCCCTCTTACCGACAGAGAGATTCCCGTTATTGCCGATGAATATGTTGATATGGAATTCGGTACAGGCGTAGTTAAGATTACACCCGCACATGACCCTAACGACTTTGAGGTAGGCAAGCGCCACAACTTACCTATCATTCATATGATGAACGATGACGCTACTATTATGGACGGTATCGGCGGCAAGTACGCAGGTATGGACAGATATGAAGCAAGAAATGCTATGGTAGCCGACCTTGAGGCACAGGGCTTACTCGTAAAGGTCGAGCCTCACAAGCACAATGTAGGCTGCTGTCAGCGTTGCGGTACTACCGTTGAACCCAGAGCAAGCTATCAGTGGTTCGTATCTATGAAACAGCTTGCGCAGCCTGCTATAGACGTAGTAAAGAGCGGTGAGCTGAGATATATCCCTCAGAGATTTGAAAACGGCTATCTTTACTGGATGGAAAATATCCGTGACTGGTGCATTTCACGTCAGCTGTGGTGGGGTCACAGAATACCTGCTTACTACTGCCAGAATAAAGAATGCGGACACACAGAGATTACTCTTGACGGCATAGACACCTGCCCCAAGTGCGGCGCACCTATGAAGCAGGACGAGGATACTCTTGACACCTGGTTCTCATCTGCATTATGGCCGTTCTCAACGCTCGGCTGGCCTGAAAAGACAGCAGATCTTGAGTATTTCTACCCTACAAATACGCTTGTTACAGGCTATGATATAATTCCGTTCTGGGTTGCAAGAATGATATTCAGCGGACTTGAGCATACAGGTCAGAAGCCGTTCAAAGATGTACTTATACACGGCCTTGTCCGTGATGAGCTGGGCAGAAAGATGAGCAAGTCGCTCGGCAACGGTGTAGATCCGCTTGAAGTTATCGACAAGTACGGTGCTGACGCACTGCGTCTTACTCTTGTTACAGGTAACGCACCCGGTAACGATATGCGCTGGACAGAAACAAAGGTTACAAATTCCCGTAACTTTGCAAACAAGCTGTGGAATGCATCAAGATATATCCTTATGAATCTTCCCGAGGATATGCAGGGCGCAGTTCTCCCCGAAAATCTTCCCATCGAGGATAAGTGGATATTATCGCTGTACAATGACCTTATAAAGAACGTTACGTCAAATCTCGACAGCTACGAGCTTGGTGTTGCGGTACAGAATCTGTTCGACTTTATCTGGGATGTTTACTGCGACTGGTATATCGAGCTTACGAAGCCTCGTATCGCAGAGGGCGGAGAAACAGCCCGTGCCGCTCAGAACGTACTCGTTTACGTTATGCAGGGCATCTTAAAGCTGTTACACCCCTTTATGCCGTTCATAACAGAAGAAATATGGCAGTCGATGCCTATAGTTGCCGATAAGGACAACAACCCCGAAAGCATAATGATTTCGGCTTGGCCGGTATATGATGAAAAGCTTCACTTTGCGGCTGAACAGACAGACTTCACAAAGGTCGTTGACGCTATCCGTGCTATCCGTGTACAGCGTAACGAGCTTAACGTACCGCCGTCAAAGAAGGTCACAATGTATATCGAAACCTCCGAAACGGCACTGTTCGATGGCGCAAAGGCATTCTTCGAACGTCTGGCAGGCGCAGGCGAGCTGACAGTATCCGAAAAGGCAGAAACAAGCGACGATATGGTAACAATCGTTACCGCAAACGCAAGAATATTTATGCCTATGGGCGAGCTTGTTGACAAGGAAAAGGAGCTTGCAAGACTTGAAAAGGAACGCAAGGCGGCTCAGAAGGACATCGACTTCCTTTCGGGCAAGCTCAGCAATCAGGGCTTCCTGTCAAAAGCACCCGCACAGCAGATTGAAAACGAGCGTGTAAAGCTTGCTAAGGCACAGGAAAAGATGGAAAAGATAATGCTTTCTATCGAGAAGATGAAGTAATAAGTCGGTTATAGTTTTCACATATCCCCCGGTTTTATGACCGGGGGATTTTTGTGTATTCGGTAACAATGCACAAAGGTTCAAGGTATTTGTGTGAAAAATATACAAATTTGTATTTTAGGAATTGAAAATATGAGCTTAGGTATGTTATTATCAGATTAAGGAAACTCTGTCGACGGAATAACTGATTAAAATACGAATGCGAGGTAATATTTATGGCACTATCTAAACGTTTAATTTCTGCTTTAATTGCTTTCTCAATGTCGGCTACAATTGCAACAACGGCATTTGCACAAACAGATAATAGCATTACACTGAATGAAGAACAAAATCAACTACAAACGGTTGAACCGTCGCAGGAAGGAAAGATTTCTATTGAATATGGAAACATTCCTGAACAACTTGATGTTGAGGAGCTTAAAGCACAAGGTTTCTCAGCGAGAGTCAAAAGCGAAGAATCCGATTTAAGCGATATAGTTCTTGAAAAAAATGACGGTACAAGAGCACTCTATATTTTCGATTCTCCTGTTAAGTACATGTCAGATAACGGGACTGTCATTGATAAATCAAACAAGGTTATAAAAAGCGGCGGTGCGTTCAAAAGTGAGAGCAACGATATAGAAGTTACACTTCCGTTATCGCTTTCGTCAGGAATAACGGTCGATGATGAAGAACTAAATTTGTCAATGCGACCTATCAGGAATAACAATTTAGCAAGACTTTTGTCAGTGGGCAAGAAATCCGGTGAAGAAAGTGTAAAGTATGAAGATGTATTTGATGAATATACTGATATTGAATATACATATACTTACGATGGAGTAAAAGAAGATATTATTTTAGAAAAATACAATGGAACTAACAAATTCGATTTTGAGCTTTTAACTAACGGATTAGAGCTATGTGAAGATAAAGGAGTGCTTTTACTCAAAGACAATAACGGAAATGTACGAGCTGTTATTGGTGAAATTGTTGTGTTTTCTGCTGATAATAAAAACAACACAATGGGAAAATACCAAATAATAGAGAAAGAAAAAAATAATTGTTATGTGATTTCTGTAACGGTCGATAATGAGTATCTGACAAGTGAAAAAACTAAGTATCCGGTTACAATTGACCCGTATATTAAATCGAATACAGGCGACGGCGGAATAGAAGATATGCAGGTTTTTAAAGGAACAGACGGTAAAGGAGATAAAGAAAAATCTGCCGGATTATCAGGTGTGTCAAGAGTAGGCTGGAGTGACTGGGGTGCTTGTAGAACGCTTCTGAAATTTAAACAAAAAAATGTGCTCAACAATCACGGAATAACACTAAAAGGTCAGATAATTTCGGCAAGTATTGAAATGCGTGATCTTATGTGCCAAGGTGATGAAGTGCCGGTGTATTGCACTCAATTTGCAGGAAAAAGTTGGAACGAATCCGGTCAATATACATGGAATGCACTGAATGCCGAAAACACAGGCAAAGGCGGAAGTATGCTGCCGGTTTCGTATGCGAACGGAAAAAAGAAATCAGACACCAATCCTTCAACAGATACAATGTCACATTGGTTTAAATGGAACGTTTCTAATATCGTCAAGAATTGGGTCGGAAATTCTTCTGATATCGAAAGAGGCATAGAATTTTACGCATTGCCGATGCTTGAGGGATCTTCTGTATATGCGTCATATATGAAGACGTTTGGTTCGGTTCAGGCAGATGCAAAATATAAACCGTATTTTCATATCGAATATAACAATAAGACAGCTATTTTAGTGTCTATAAAATACACAGGTCATGATCATGTTTCTAAACTAGCAGCGTTAAAAGATAAATTGCAAGGGAATCAGTATAATGCAGAAGTATACAATGGTTCATATTCAGGCTCATATATAAAGAAGTTAATTTGCAATGGGAATACTGATATTGTTGTTACACGTTCACATGGTACTACGCATAAAAACTGTTCATATATCACTACGGATAACAAAACAAGTGAAGCATTGTTCCCGTCGGACTTTAAAGACGGTACTGATTTATCTCACATAAAGATTGCATTATTTGTAGGATGTAATACTGCAAAAAATGAAGTAAATTTACCAAGCAGAATGAACGCACTTGGCGCAAAATATACGCTTGGCTTTAAAGAAACAATCTATTGTAATGAAGGCAATGAATTCGTTAAACTATTTTTTGATAATCTGTTGGCAGGCAACGCTGCAAGAGAATCTGCAAACTCAGCTGCCAGAGCAATTCAAAAAAAGAATCCCTCTACAACAATTGACAAATTCTTGGATTATGGGGATCGTAATTTAGTATATAAGAAATAAAAGACCGGGAGGAACCTATTATGAAAAAAATCACAGCACTACTGTCTTTCCTGTTTATTCTGTCTTTATCCGTTCTTCTCTCGTCATGTTCTCAGAGCAACGAGTACAGTTCCGACAGTACAGAAAGTCAATATGAATTTGAGGACAAATATGATGTTGTTCTGTACGGCAAGTATCTGCCAACCGACATTGCGGATATTAATAAGCCCGAACAGTTGATAGACGATAGCCTTAATTCCGAGTTTGATCCCGAGTCTGTTCATCAAATAGATTTTTGCGGTAAAACGTTTAATATAAAGTATAAAGACGATAAATACGCAAACGGCGTATATGATTATTATATGTACAGCTATTCTGTAACCGACACCGATACAGATGCATATGAATTTGTACTTTCATCAGACGGCGGAAAATTCGCTTCTGCGTCTATGATAGGTGCGGATGTTGAAACATTGACGGATGTGGGTACGGAAAAACGCACCGAAAAGGTGAAAAAATTTGCTGAAAGCCTTATAGATCTTGGTAAGTACCGTTTTGACGGAGAAGAAAAGACCGTTTTGGGAACACATTATTATGAAGGAAGCGAGCCGTTTGACGAGGTAAGATATATATATAGGTTTATCAAATACAGCTCGGATATAAAAACCGATGAAATGTTATATATATTGGCAGATATTGAGGGTACTGTGGAGGATGTTACTAAGGTATATATCGGTGAGTTCAACGACGACAGCGTAAACGCCTTTGATGTTGAACATTCCGTGGAAGCGGCAAAAGAAAAAATCAAACAGGTAGATAATAACGATATATATACCGTTACGCAGATCGACGAACCGATCCTTTGCAAATACCGTGGAAAAAATGCACTGAAAGTCAATTTTAAATATGATAATACGACCGATAGCGATTATATTTCGCATGAAGAGGGTATGGTAATTATAGTGCCTAAAGAATAGCAGAAACACCGCCGTGATGTAAATTCATCACGGCGGTGAGCTTTATTATATTGTATTCGATTTTGCTACAGCTTATTTATAATGTCTAAAAAGCATTATTGTTCAATCCCGACCGTTCCGCTATCCCTCAAAAATCTGCAACGTTTTCAAATTGTAAATCAGCGGCACATTTCCGTCCGCCGTCAACGCAACTAAAGCCTATATCCATCTTTTTAAAAGGCGAATTTGCAGCGGCTCACAGCCGCAAGGGCGGAATTTGTAGTGGTTCACAGCCGCAAGGTCGGAACAGTCAGCGGCGACCCGCCGCAAAACCTGTATAGCACCATCGTTAAACCCCGACCGTTTCACTATCCTACGAAAATCCGCAACGTTATCAAAGGTCGGAATTTACTGTAGCTTTCAGCTACAGTTGTTCGGCTAAGCTGTAGATGAGCTTTTCAGTCTTTTCCCAGCCAAGACACGGGTCGGTTATCGACTTGCCGTAAACCGCATCGTCTGTGCTCTGGCTTCCGTCCTCGATGTAGCTTTCAATCATAAGTCCCTTGACAAATCCTTCAAGATCCTTGCTGTGACGGCGGCTGTGCAGAATCTCATTTGCGATTCTTACCTGCGCTAAATACTTCTTACCCGAATTTGAGTGGTTGGTATCAACGATAACCGCCATATTCTGAAGATTTTTCTTGCAGTACAGTTCGTACAGCAGTGACAGATCCTCATAGTGATAGTTCGGTATAGTCTGACCGTGCTTGTTTACAGCACCTCTCAGTATAGCGTGCGCAAGCGGATTTCCGCTTGTGACGGTTTCCCAGCCTCTGTATATGAATGTGTGGCTTGCCTGTGCCGCACGGATAGAGTTCAGCATAACAGACATATCGCCTGCCGTGGGGTTTTTCATACCGACAGGAATATCCATTCCGCTTGATGTAAGCCTGTGTTGCTGATCCTCGACCGAGCGAGCGCCGATAGCAACATAAGACAAAAGATCGGACAGATAACGGTAGTTTTCAGGGTAGAGCATTTCATCCGCACAGGTAAATCCCGTCTGCTCGATAGCCTTTGTATGAAGGCTTCTTACCTTGATAAGTCCCTCAAGCATATCCTCTTTCTTTGTCGGGTCGGGCTGATGTATCATGCCCTTGTAGCCTTCTCCTGTTGTACGGGGCTTGTTCGTGTATATTCTGGGAATTATCAGTATCTTATCCTTTACCTGCTCCTGGACGGGTACCAGCCTTGAAATATAGTCAAGGACAGGCTCCTCCTTGTCGGCAGAGCAAGGTCCTATTATCAGCAGGAACTTATTGCTCTTTCCCGTGAATACATCGGCTATTTCCTTGTCACGCTGTTTCTTTGTTTCCACTATCTTGTCCGACAGAGGATACAGCTCCTTTATCTCTTTGGGAGTTGGGAGCTTTCTTATCATGTTCATACTCATCGCTTTTCTTTCCTTCCTTTTGCGTATCATAATTATACATCACACTCGACGTTTTTTCTTGAGTTTTGATACACTTTATAATGAAATCAAAAACCGCCCTCAGGTCATCTCTGATCTGAGGGCGGATATATATCCACGGTACCACCTCAATTCACCGTACAGGTGCATAGCACTGGTATACGGTCTTTAAAGCTGTAACGGGCTTACCCGAATGGCTTACAGGCTCTGCGCTTTCGGCTCATCTCTCCGGAATGAATTCAGGCTTTATATTCTGTCGGCTCGCACCTAATCCGACTCTCTGTGAGAAATCTGCCGCCTTACTTTTTTCCATCTGCGATTTGTGGTGTATATTCGGTTTAATACCCGTTTTTCGGGTACACTGTAAGTATACCACGGCACTCGGTATTTGTCAATAGATTTTTTACTCAATTTAAAGCGGAAAAGTGTTAAAGCGGAAGATTTTTCTGAAAAATGCGTATAAAACGGAAAATAACGTTAAAACTACAAATGCAGTAAAGCATAACTTGAAAGGAAAAAAGCTATGGATAAGATAACTACCGGAAAGATAAAAAAGTTTTTCAAGGGCAAAGGTTTTGCGGGAGCGTTATGTCTGAGCGTTGTTGCTATAGGAATATCAACATATCTGACCTACGACAGCACATTAAAGACAATAGCCGACGAAGAACCTCAAAAGCCCGATTCTGCCGTATCGGCAGAGCAGGTAGACAACACGCAGAGCGGTATACCTAAGGACGAAACCTCAAAGAGCGAAGCCGACAGCTCAGCCGCACCTGCAAATAACTTTGTAAGAAGTACAGCAAAGCGTGTAATGCCGATTGAGGGCGAGGTGATATGGGAATACAGCAACGGCGAGCTTGTAAAGAGCGCAACTCTCGGCGTATGGAAGACCCACGACGGAATGGACATCGCCGCATCGGTCGGAACGGATGTAAAAGCCGCCTGCACGGGTAAGGTCAAGGAGATAAAGGACGATCCTCTGTGGGGAATATGCGTTGTGATAGATCACGGCGACGGATACGAAACGCATTACTGCGGACTTGACAAGTCGCTTGAGGTCAAAGAGGGAAGCAATGTCGAATCCGGTCAGAAGATAGGCGTTACAGGGACTATCGAATGCGAGTCGAAGCTGGCACCTCATCTTCACTTTGCAGTAAAGCAAAACGGCAAGTGGGTATCTCCAAAAGAGTATATCAACGGTTAAGATTAATCGGGTACGGCACCGTACCCGATTTTTTCTGTTGCAGTGCAGAAATCGACAACCGATAAATCGCCGCACCAACCCTCGCCCCGCACCAACCCTTCCAAAAACCGTCGACGGTCGGCATCGCAATCGCCTCTCATGTAGTGAATGAACATCCCTGGAGACCCTGCAAGCAGCCCAATCGATCGTTTTCCGTCGAACCGGTCGCGTATCACGAGATCGGCAATGGAGATGATCATCACAATGATCCGCAACCGACCTCTTCTTCTACTTCATCTTCCTCTCCCATGCCTCCTCCACCCATTTCCACCACTACTCCATCATCATCATCATCATCATCATCATGTCTCCTCGGCGGCACCACGCGAAGTCGTCGCATGGCCACTCACCAGGCCACCGTTCAATCCGCCTACATGTGCTTGTAGACGGCGGTTCGGTCTCCCCACTAGTTTCGTCCGTCGCGACGTGGCGGAATCGCGGGAATCCGTTTCATTGGCCAGTCTCCCCGCGGAAGAGGTGACGCAGATCGAGCGTGGAAACAGGGAACTGGAGGAGTCGGTGCAGGAGGAGTTTCAGCGACTGATCGCGCTGGGAACGGCGTGTCGGCGTCGGATGGAAATTTGGCGGGAAGATGGCGGGAAGGAGGGAGAGAAGGTATTTGTCCCGCGGGAGGAGTGGAGTGACTGGGTG
>OLNF01002867.1_pt1 | contig 12999 bp, 10 predicted proteins | sample 1673061 | NCBI WGS metagenome assembly OLNF01 (sample SAMEA3136751, study PRJEB25190) | human gut metagenome | reverse complement strand
CAGCAGCAGCGTCTGTGCATCGCCCGTGCACTGGCGGTGAAGCCCGAAGTGCTGCTGATGGATGAGCCCACCAGCGCACTGGACCCCGGTTCCACCATGAAGGTGGAAGAGCTGATGAGTGAGCTGAAGAAGAACTACACGGTGGTCATCGTTACCCACAACATGCAGCAGGCGGCCCGTATCAGCGACCGCACCGCCTTCTTCCTGCTGGGCGAGCTGGTGGAAGTGGGCCCCACGGCGCAGATCTTCAGCGCACCGCAGGATAAACGCACCGAGGACTACATTTCCGGTCGGTTCGGTTAAAGGAGGAAACAGCTATGAGTATCCGTAAACAGTACGACACCGATCTGGAATCGCTGAAAGAATCGTTGACCGAAATGGGCCGCAACTCTGCCGATGCCGTGGAGAACGCTCTGGAAGCGCTCTGTGTTGCTGACGCCGATGCAGCTGCGGCCATCGTGAAGGGAGACGCCCGCATCAACAACATGGAGCGGGATATCGAGCACCGCTGCATGACCCTGCTGCTGCGTCAGCAGCCGGTGGCGGGCGACCTGCGCCGCATCTCCACGGCCATGAAGGTGGTCACGGACATCGAGCGCATCGGTGACCATGCCGCCGATATCGCCGAGATCATCCCCCACCTTGTCACCGTCCGCAAAGAGGGTGACCCGGCGGTAAGTCAGGCCATTGCCATGGGCAAAAAGGCCCACCAGATGATCCTGGATGCCCTCGATGCCCTGACGGCCGAAGATGAGCTGGCGGCGCACAAGGTCATTGCCGCAGACGACGCGGTGGACTACGATTTCAACGCCATCAAGCATCAGCTGGCGCAGGAGATCGCCGAAGACCCCGGAAAGGTGGATGCAGCGCTGGATCTGCTGATGGTCATCAAGTATCTGGAGCGCATCGGCGACCACGCCGTGAATGTGGCCGAGTGGGTGCAGTTCGTGCGCACCGGCCGCTATAAGGACGAGAGCATGTTCTGAGCATTTCCCTTCCTCATTTTTGAGGGTTCGTGTTTTCTTTATTTCTCCTGAAAAAGGCCGTTTCTGCCCTGTGCAGAGGCGGTCTTTTTCTGCAGGACGAAAACCCTCTCAGGCTCACTGCGTTCGCCGTCAGGCGTGACTGAGAGGGGTCTGACTCCTACAACGAAAATTGACTAAAAATTTTTTAGCTTTCTGCAATATTCCGGTGCGTCGGTTCGTATCTGAGGTGTAGGGCGGCAGGAGCCGCCATTCCCTGTGCGGCGGTTGGTAGGAACAACTCTAACAAGAATAAATCTCATTATTTGAATATTGTGACGTAGTTTTATATTTCTATCTATCACTTGTACTTAAAACAAAAGGCTTACTTTTTTTATATTTGACATTACTAATGATAGTATTTACAACCGATTATTACTCAATATTTTATAGATAATAAGTCAGAAATATGGTTGTTATTTTTAATTGCACATTCTAAAAGGTGAAGATTTAACGCTTTTATTGATTATTAACTCAAAAAGGACATCAACTTGGGTCGTTTCTTCTCTTTTCCTTGCTATTCGTTTCCGATATTCCACTTTTGTTTTGGTCTATCTCATATGTACTGCAAAGGTATTGATTTTTGTTTGATATTGCTCCTTGCTTGCTCCTTGTCGTAGATTAATTTTCACACAGGAATTTTTGTTCTCTTTCTATAGGGGCTTGAAACAATCCATTTATTGGAAACAATTAAAGACGGAGCTGGTTTGCCCCAGTGCTTTTTAAGAAACAGGGCAATTATTTTATCTCCACAAAGGCTCTTGTTCCCAATTATGAGGAAAGCCTAATAAACGAGTTCTTACTGATGGGTATTTCGATAAAAGCTGCTTGAAATCTGCAACAAAAGTGTTGCCCATAGAAATGGAGTTAAGCCAATACACCACATAGCAGAGTTGCGGATAAAGTGTTTGTTCACGGAACGAGAAATCCGTAATCCATGTGTTTGGCATACGCATAGGCATCATTGGCTTGACAGGAAAGACCCGATTTGACAGTCTTGAATGATGGGCGCAGCAATTACGAAGTACGGGTCTGGGTACGGATTAAAAGGCTAAGTGATTATTTCCAGTCATTTAGCCTTTTTAATTATCTAATTTTTCCCCACATTTTCCCCACAGCTGTCTATTTATATACAGGGCAACCGCATCAAAATAACGTTAGCTTAGGAAACAAACGTAGTTTTCAACCTCCTCCTCTCCCTTATTGTCCATTTTCCTAAAAAAACCATTGGTCCAAATCGAAACTACTACCCCATAAAAATTGATTTTTTGCCCCATATAATTCAAATTTCCCTTGCGGGTAATATTTTTTAAGAAACATGATTTTTGACAACAGGCTATTATTCAGACAAATACAAAATTATGCATTTTTAAGGGGGGATATTGTAAATTGTTGAAACTTCTCATCCTTGTATCCACCCCACTTATCCCTATTAATACAAAATCGACAAGTATTGATTATCAGGTTATTGACATTTTGATGCGGTTGCCCTGATTTATACGCGAGTTCGGGATAAGAAAAGCTTTAGAAAAGTTCCAATTGCCTTGATTTCTCTACGTGTACCGGCAGTGCTTCCGGCTTATTGTCAAAGAAACAATAGGCTGTAAGAGCGGAGCACAAGTTCATGATGAAATTATGTATTGATCGATGCCGTGAATGTACAAGGTTAGCCTTGTTCTTGAGCAACTCGTTGATACATTCGATGATGTATCTCTTTCTAAGCATGATTTTGTCCCACATAGGCATAAGTTTGTTCTTCATATTCGCTTTTAGACCATGTACGAGATGTATGCCTTGATCGAACAATGTTTCAAAAAGTTCCTTTTTGATATATCCTCTGTCAGCGAACACTTTTCCATACAAGACTTTTGTAAAAACGCTCCACACCCGTTTATCTCTGTCATCAACATTTGCCCCTGTAAGACAGAAGGTTATAACCTCGCCAGAGTCATTACAGAGCAGGTGCAGTTTGAAGCCGTGGCACCAACCCATAGTACCTTTTCCGTTCTTCGCGAAACCGGCAAATACCTTGTTAAAATAACGCCGTACATTATGACATACAGGTATCATTGTACTGTCTACAAATGTTATTCCCGTACATTTACCAAAGGCATAAAGCTTCATAAACATCATCATCTGGAAGAAAACACGCGGCATTAGTTCCACGAAACGATTGTAGGATACAGCGTCGGGAAACTCATGCTTGAGTTGTCTGTGAATACAGTTGAGGTAATACTCCTTGAAGTTACGGTATGTACCGAAATGATAGCACACAAGAATAGTCATAATTTCGCTTTCAGAAAGACGACCTTTACGATTTCTATAACGTTTTCCTTTACCGTTATTAGTAGGTAGAAAAAGGTTATTTTCGAGTTCGCTATTCAAATTTTTGTTAAATTCGTCTATCATACAGAATATTTCAGTAACTTTGTCTTTGGTAATCATCGCTTTAACTTTATTTGTAACTTGTTGATTATCACCTATAAAGGTACAAATAATAAGCGAGATTACCAACTTTTTAAATGCTTTTTTTATCCCGAACTCGCGTATTTATATATTTTAGAAACATATTTTTCCGTAAAGTTATGTACCTTTGTCGGCAAATAAAGATATTCTCGTCAAACAAATATAAATAATATAAACATGGAAAAAAACAGAAAAAAACAAATCGTAGTTTTGAGTATAGCTTTAGTTTGCATTTTCATCTTGGTATTTTCATTGTTCCATAAATCAGCGACAAAAGATAGCGCAAATCCTCCTTTAACAAATGTTTTGACTGATAGCATTTCTCAAATTGTCTCAGCTTGTCCTGGCGAAATTGGTGTGGCGGTTATTGTTAATAACAGAGATACGGTTAAGGTCAATAATAAGAGTGTTTATCCTATGATGAGTGTGTTTAAGGTTCATCAGGCATTAGCTCTTTGTAATGACTTTGACAATAAAGGAATTTCACTTGATACCTTAGTAAATATAAATAGGGATAAACTTGACCCAAAGACTTGGAGTCCTATGCTGAAAGATTATTCAGGGCCAGTCATATCATTGACAGTGAGAGATTTGCTGCGTTATACTCTTACTCAGAGTGACAACAATGCAAGCAACCTTATGTTTAAGGATATGGTTAATGTCGCTCAAACAGATAGTTTTATAGCCACACTCATTCCTCGTTCAAGTTTTCAGATAGCTTATACGGAAGAGGAAATGTCGGCTGACCATAACAAGGCTTACTCTAACTATACATCTCCTCTTGGTGCTGCAATGTTGATGAATCGTTTGTTTACTGAAGGTCTTATCGATGATGAGAAACAAAGTTTCATTAAGAATACGTTAAAAGAATGCAAAACAGGTGTAGATAGGATAGCAGCTCCACTTCTTGATAAAGAAGGGGTTGTTATAGCGCATAAGACAGGTTCAGGTTATGTTAATGAAAATGGTGTTCTTGCAGCTCACAATGATGTTGCCTATATATGTCTGCCTAATAATATCAGTTATACCTTAGCGGTATTTGTTAAGGATTTCAAGGGAAATGAATCACAAGCGTCACAATATGTTGCGCATATATCAGCTGTAGTATATTCTTTATTAATGCAAACTTCAGTAAAATCTTAAACTGCACTTGCTTTGATAATTAATGATAAACAATCTAAAAGCACTCTAATCGTTATCGGAGTGCTTTTAGATTACTAATCAAATTGCTTCTATTATAATTTGAATCCTCTACTTTTTCTTTCTTCCTGTTGCGGCACTCTTGCTCCATATCTAAGCCTGTGCCATTGCTCCCTGAACCAGTCGGCAATCGGCTTCCTGTTTATTGTCAGGTTCAGCCTGCTTTCATCGTCAGGGTCATTTTCCACCCTTAAAATATCATCCTTTATATCAAAGTTCCGCCTGTGTTGCTCGGAATAGATTTTACCGCTACATTTCAGGGCTTCTTTTTTGACTATAAGACTTTCAGTCATTTCTTTAGAGAATCCCAGCATGGCACAAAACTTTTCCATGCGCAGCATTTCCCTGAACATCGGAAACCACCTGAAAGCCTTGTCTATGATTCTGGCGAGCCGTGACAGTTCTTTTTCTTTCATGTCAAGTTCCTGCCTGTGCATTTCTCTGAGATTGTGGATTTGCGTATCATGCTGTTTCTGCATCTGCTGTACTTGGCTCTGCAATTTTTCAATATTGGTGTTCCGTTTTGAAACCTCGTCTTGCAGTTTTTCGTTGGCACGTTCCAGTTCTTTCAGTTTTCCACTCCCGAAAAGAGAAGCAACTCCACTAGTTATGGCTGTCGCTGCCGTGGTGGCTGTCTTCTTTAACTTGTCAGTGCGTATTTCTGATTTCACCTGTTTCAGTTCCTGCTCGGCAAGATTTATCTGTTCTTCTTTGTGCCGTTTGGCTGCATCCATGCGTTGCAGTTCAGCTTTCTGCTTCTCAATGATAAAGTCGTTCCGTTCCAGATGCTCCTTACCAGTGACAGCCTTTGACTGCCCGCGTTCCATCAGCAGGATGTCGGATGCAAGGGTCTGCATCTGCATCATGTCATCGTCATTGAGCTTTCGGCTCTTTCCTGTTTCGTGGTTCATCCAGTCGAAAACGATATGGGCATGATAGTTCGGCTTGAACCATCTGTCCCCGACTTTGAAGCTTTCCCTGTCTTCCGCTTCCGGCTGACCGTTCAGCCAATGCCCTTCATCCTTGTGCAGGAAGATTTGCAGCGGTGTGATTCCCCAGCGTCTTTGACACTCCTCACCGAATTTACGCACGTCTGCCAGTGTGGTGTCCGACCTGACAAGCAGCACTCCTTCACGTATGGGGGAGCATCCCGCAATCTTGACTATTTTACCGTTCTTGCCTTTGCGTTCACGCTCCTTTTCCTGCATGGCACGTCCGGTCTTTTCCTTTACCATCTGTCTGATATTGTCATAATGCATCCGCAAATCCGGACTGCCGAAGTCGGGATTTATCCACTGTTCGTTATCGGTGGATAGTTCAGGAACGACATAGATTCTGGACTCTCCGATGTGGCGCATGTATTCGGCAGTCCTCCTGTTGTGAGCCTCGCTCGATGCGATGTTGCAGGGCTTGATATGTATGCTTGATTTTGTTGCCATAGATACTTGTTTTTTGGTTTGTACTTTATTGTTTGCTTTTCCGCTGTCCGTAAACGCATGGGGTTCTTAGGGGTGCAACCCATAAGCGGAGATTGCAAAGAGAGGGTCACTCTTTGCTCTGGGTTCTCAGGGGAGAAACGCCCTGAGTGGGTCATTAGGGTAAAACCCTAATCCCCTCGGGAGAGCCCACAACTACGTAAGCGGAGCGTGTAGTTATAGTGGGCTATATCAATGGCAAGCCATTGTCTGCAAACTCCAGCCTACGGCTTCCGCTCTCCTCCGTCAGGGAGGTTTTTCATCATCGTTGCCGATTGGAGATGCACCGACCAGCACAAGGTCTAAATCGTCTATCAGTTTTTGCAGGACGGGATTCTTCTCTATCATCCGCTGGAGGATTCTCTCAGCCTCGACCAAGTGGTTGGCTGTACTCATCACCTTGCCCTCCCGTATCTGAAAGATAATCCAATCGGCTATGTCGATATGGGCTTCTTTTTGTTTCGGGGTGGCATTCCTTTCGATGATGTCCGAAACCACCACCTTACAAAAGTACATGCTCTCGGCTCGCTGTTTCCACTCGGCATAAGCATCGGCATCGGGAAAGAGAAGCACGGTTCGCCCTGACAGTACACGGAGTTTCTCTTCTCTCATCTGACTCTTACCACCCGTAGCCAGCCATACATAATCGGGGAAGATAGCAGAACCGATAACGGCACTCTTCTCGGATTCCACCAAGACCACCACCTTGTCGGGATGCGTTTTCAACAAGTGTTCCCCGAAAAGGCATTGGGATAGTTGCCAATCCTCTGCCAACACACGCTGCTTTTTCAATATGCTGTGTATCCAGTTCACTGCCGATGTCTGTCCTCCCTTGATACGGTGTCCGTCTTCGGGATTGTACTGCATCACCTTTCCCGTGCGTACCTTGCCCGTCCTGTCTATCTGCCAAAAGATAACAGAGCCGTCACGGGTAGCCCCCAAACGGTATTCCTCCAACAACCGCTTCAACACCTCTTTCGCCTTGTCGCCATAGTAGGAAGTAAGGAGTGTGAAGAGGAAACGGAAGAAATTGCTACGCTCGCTTTGCGACTTCTCCACATAGTGAGGGGGAATATAGCCGATGGCTGTCGGCTTACTTTGCTGCTTCACTTTCTTCTGCTCTGCTCTTTGCCTGTCAAAAGAGAAATCATTGGTAGTTCTGTGTTCAGGATGCTCTTGAAAATACTCTTTCGGAGTGTAGTGATACCCACAACCGCTTTCGTGGTTACATCTGCCGACCGATGGATGCAACGGCACATTATTTTCGTCCACGTAATAGACGAAAGAATGCCTGTCTCCGCATTTGGGGCAGGTATGCCGTGTTGCCGTTCCTTTATACTTCTGTAATGAATAATTGCCCATAGCTTAGTCCGTTTTTGATGGTTGATTGTCGGCTGTCCCATCCTGTCCCATTGTCCCACACTCTAAGGGTTGGGACAGTGGGACACTTGGGACACCTGCGTTTTTACTCTCTTTGCTGCGCTGGATGATACGGTTTACGGTGGACTTGCCACAATTCACCTGTGAGGCTATCTCCCTGACGGACTTGCCCGATTGGGAGAGTTGCAGAATTTGGCAATCCCTTTGGCTTGATTCATTGTCGCCCAATTTTTTCAAGTGTTCCTTTTCCGTGGAATAGCCCCTGAACACGAACTGCAAGAAAGCATCCACCTTGTCAATCTCGTAAACGATTACATTATCCGCATCATGAGAGAACGTGCCATAGCGCACTTTAAGCTGCTTCACATAGCGAAGCCCTCCGTCTTGGGCACTTTTTCCAATGGTGAACACGCTGTCAAAGAAATTGTAGAGCCGTTTGCTTCCGGCAAGGTCGTTGGATGTGATGGGACAATCCAAAGAGCGTTTGGGCGTATGTGCCAGGACAAGGATAGAGAGCGCATATCTCTTTTTGAGATTGTTCAGCTGAATCATCAGCCGTCCTGCGGCATCGCCTTTCTCCATGGCGCAACACAGGTAGGTAAGATTGTCAATGATGAAAATCTTGCAGTCGGTCTGCACAGCCATCTGTTCAATGCCGCCTATGATAGCTTCCTCAAAGTTGGCATCCAAAAGCTGGTTGCAGTCAATAGACACCCGATAGAGTTTGTCGGGAAAGGTGTAGAGCTCTCCATGCTCGTTGGTATAGCGGAGCTGGAACTGCTTTTCGGACAGTTCAAAGTCCAGATACAGCACATTGTCGGTTCGGGCGATGCGGTCGGCTATCTGCACGGCAAGGATGGACTTGCCCACGTTGGAATCGGCAAACAAGCAGGAGAGTTCCCCCTCGTACCAAAAGCTGTCCCACAGCGCACGGGGCGTAGGCAATAACGATGCTTCAAGAATGGTTTGGTTTGCCGTCTTGATATTCATCATGCCTACACTGTCGGGCATACCGTTATGCGCTTGGGATGCTTTTGTGAGGTCGCCACGTATCAGGTTGATATAGTTCTTATCCTCTTCCATATCATTCACCAGTTACGTGGGTTGGGCTTGCGACGGTGGGAAGAGGATAAGGACTTGTTCAGTTCCTCGTCTGACAACGGTATGGGATTCTTTCGGGCGGTTTCCAGCCACTTGTCCAGTTCGTCACGGTAAAGGCAATAGCGTTTGCCGGGCTTGGTGGCAGGGATTGTCCCTTCTGACAGTTTCATGTAGAGCGTACCCTTAGGGATACCTAAATACTCTGCTGCCTCGTCCACAGACATGGGCACGTGGGTGTCCACCGTTTTGGCATTGTTCACACTGCGCTGCTCGGCGAGCAGGCTTTTCAGGCTCATCACTTCGTCTCGAAGCTGAGCGACAACCTCGGGGAGGTCGTTGAAGGTAAGAATTGATTTTTCCATTCGCGTACTCGTCTCTTTTGTAAGACTTGGCGCAAAGGACTGAAATGATATATCCGTGAATATCTCCACGACACGTCATTGCAAAATAATTCCCGAATAATTAAGCCCAGCCATAAATGACGGGTAAAATTACTCGGGAAACGATGTAAAACAGGCGGTTATGAGTTACCGGATGGTTGTCGTTGGTGTCGTGATTATCCTAATTCCGCACATAATCCTCGGGATAGTGGAAATCAAGTTTGCCGTTTTCGGGTTCATCAATGGGAATTTCCGTCTTTAACGGCTCTACCTTGAAATTCTTGATGGTTGATAAGTCTGTATCAGCAAACGATTTCGGGAAAAGGGCTTTGATGAACTTGGCACGGTTATCCCCATTGTAGTATCTCTTGTACAGGAAACGCTCAGAGATATTCCATACGAAGTGACGGAGTGGAATGTTGTTGATGTCTTTGGTAAACGGTCTTTGTATGGGCTTCGGGGTATAAGTGTTAAGATTCATCCATTTGTCCACCTCAGTACAGATGTGGTTCACGGTTTCTTGGTCGGCAATGCGAGGCAGGTAATAATGGCAATACTCCATGACCATGCGGATGCGCTCTTCCTTTTCCCGTTGCTCTCTGCTTGCGTAATTGGCACGGTTCTTTTCGTGAAGATCCGGGGCGATAGTAAGCTCTATCGGTTGTGTTTGGATAAGTGTCTCTTCTTTTGTCGGGGATGATTCGGGTACAGGCTCAGGGACTGATGTAGGTCCAGGCACAGATGTGGCTTCTTCAAGTGTATTTTGTGACAGTTCTTCCTGCACCTCTATGGCTTCGGCAATCGTTTCTTTCTTGCCGAACTTGATTTTGTAGATTTCGTATGTATCAAAGATAAGTGTCTGAAAGGAGAGATAGAGCAACCATCCCAACAGGTTACAGCATACGAATACTATCCACCTGACAAAGTTGTCTTGGTTGAAGCTGTCCGCTATTACCAGCGTGGCAATGGAAGATATTAGGACGATGGCGAAGCCGACAAAGCCCAAGATGATGTATTTGTCCTTGATTGATGATTCCATATTTCGTTGAGAGATTGAATGTTCCTGTATTATTTTGTGCAAAGTTAATGCTATTTTTCCCAATTACTGCCCGTTATTTGCGGTTAGAACGGTCTTTTTCAATGTATTTCACGAAATGTCATCATATCATACTCTGTTTCATACTCTGAGGGGCTTATAAATGGTGGCATCAAGCCAAAAACATAGAGGGGCGATTATAGCCTTGTAGCCATAACCGCCCCTCTGAATACCTGTCAATGTGAGACATTTATGCCTCCTTGCGCTTCAAGGTTATCTTGTCCACCACCTGACACATCTGCTGCGCTGCTATCTTGGAATAGATTTGTGTGGTGGTAATGTTCTTATGTCCGAGATAGGCTTGGATGACAGCCATGTCCGTTCCCATTTCCACGTGCAGGCTTCCGAAGCTGTGGCGGGTACAGTGAAAGGTGATTTTCTTGGTTATCCCTGCTGCCGTGAGCCACCGTTGGAGTGGTCCTTGCAGCATCTTGTCCTTGAAATCCTCAAAGATAAGTCCCTCGCCCCGTTCTCCCAGCAGTCCATAGGCTTCATCACTGATGGGGTTATGCACTATTTCTTTGGTTTTCTGCATACGGGTGGTAACGAACATCCTGCCGTTGGTGTATGGTTGTATCTGCTGCCACGTGAGCTGTCTGATGTCGCTCTTTCTCAGTCCCGTAAGACAGGCGAAAAGAAAAGCTTTTTTCAAGACCTCCTCCTCACAGGGTGTTTCGGCAAGCCGTATCAGTTCCTCTTGGCTCAAATGCTCCCTGATGGTGGGAATGCACTCGATGCGGTCTAAGAAGCCGTTTGGGTTCTCCTTTATCTTCCTGTCACGGTAAGCGGTGTGCAGCACGGCACGGAAAGTTGACCAATAGCCTGCTGCGGAGTTGATGTGCAGCTTTTGGTTGGTGTGGATGGATTGGGGTGCATCAAGCAGGTATTCCATGAACTTGCGGCACAAATCCACATCCACCTCCTCAAAGGTGCATTTGCCGTTCACGAACCGCTGGAAATGCTTGTATACGTGCTGCCACTTGATATTCTTGCGGTCAGCCAGTCCTTTGAAATAGGCAAGGAAATCGCCCTTCATCTTGGTCTTGTCAAAAAAGCCGTTGTTTTCATTGAAAATGGCTTCGTAGCGCTGGTTGCGCAGGATGACCGCTTTCTTCATCATGCGTGCGTTGAAGTCCCGTTCCTGCTGGTTTGCAGGTTTGGCGAAGATGTAAATTCCTAAGGCTTCACGTGTAATCACTCTCATGGTGACATTGTCACGGTAGCCGGGATAGTAGTCAAGGCATAGTGAATACTGTGTCCCGTTCTTAATCTTGCGCTTACGCAAGGTAACTGTTTTGCATTTACTCATAATAATTATGTTTTAATTGGTTGTATACATTTTGGAGTTGTATCCATGTTTCCGATGGCAAAGGAACAACGTGAAATATCCGTGAATACCTCCACGATACATCATTTTGAAATAATTTTCGATAATCCCGATTTTTCACGGTTATTTGTTCCTTTCAGCCATGACACGCTCCACATCTGAGCGCAAAAGCAGGTTTTTCACACCCACCTTTATCTTTTCGATGTGCTTCACCTTGACGATATGGCAGATGTTGGCTGACGAAAGACCATAGATTTGCTGCACCTGCTCAACGGTATAGTAGCGTTCATCGTTCACAAGGTCAGTTCTGCGGAGTTCGTTCAAATGTGATTTGGAGTAATAGGTACGCCCGTACTCTCTTTTAGTGGGTATCTTATGGCGATAGGTGTAGGCACGGAGTGCGGTCGGCTTCATGCCGAACAGTTCCTCCACCTCCTCGGTCAGTAGCCAGTCGGTAATTTCGCTAATATCAACTGCCACACCGAAAAACTCGTCAATATGCTTCTTGCTGTAATAGTTCTTTCCTGCGATACGGCAGATGGGGATATGGTTACGCTTGGCGGAAGTGTAAAGCCATGACTGCTTTACCTTAAAAAGGGACATCACCTCCTCGCCCGAATAGAAGTCCAACACTTCTTCGCTTTCCTTTTCCCTTTTTTCTCTTTTGGCAGGTAAGGAAGATGAAGATGATTTCCTTGGTGTGGAGGTGTTGCCGGGCAGGATGCGGTGATAGGGATTGCCCTCCAACATCTGCTCGATGTCGGCTCTGCGGATGAATGCCATGCGGTTGCTGATGCGTGAGGCTTTCAGCTTGCCGATGGCTACAAGTTTGTAAATGTACTGTCGGGAACAGCCCATGAGGATGGCTGCTTTGGAAAAGGTGAGATACTCCTGATGCTGTATCTCCATCAAGGGTTGGGCGACTTTGAAGAGGTTGTTCTTCTGCATCACTCTGGCTCGTTTGGCTTCTGCCTGACAAGCCTCACTGCAATATCTTTGCATACCGCTTCGGGTTACAAAGGACTTGCCGCAAAAACTGCATTTTCTGGTTGCTTTCATACCGTTTTATCGTTTAATGGTTCATTTCTTCAATCCTATATCTCTGAAATGGTAAACGGATGTGAACGGAAGTCAACCATTGTCGCTTTTCTACACAGTGTGACTGTTTCCGCATATCGGGGCGGTTATTGTCGCTTGTCGTAAACGGTTGTAAACCCTTGTCAACTGTCTGCACGGTGTGACAAAAAACAAGCCCCGCAAATTCTCCACGTCAGAAATACGTCTCAAAAATATGTGGAAATTTGGGAAGCGACAAATGGCAACCGAAAAGTGTTAAATTTTAGAATATGCTGGTAATTAAAGATTTACACTCGGATATTTCTGATTAGTTTTGGTTGTTCTATGGTTATAAATACAAGTGAGTATTAATCTTAAAAACAGTCTTGCTTATGAGAAATGGATGATTTTTAGCGTAATACGGATAAAAACGTAACATTGTTAGAACTTTTTATTAATCTTAAATTTATTAATTATGGCTAATCTGATAGGGAGT